>Ga0180096_1000001_pt1 | contig 72523 bp, 104 predicted proteins | sample EasRiv293_16_1Da_FD_121785 | JGI IMG/M metagenome (GOLD analysis project Ga0180096, IMG submission 121785) | Soil microbial communities from meander-bound floodplain in the East River, Colorado, USA - East River metaG ERMLT293_16_1Da | ecosystem: Environmental > Terrestrial > Soil > Floodplain ...
ATCGGCATCACGCCGTCACAGATGCAGGCCATCACATGGGTGGCATGGCGCGAGAAGAACCTTCGGACCAGCGCCAGCATCCGCGCTAAGGCCGGACGCTGATGGCCGCCTATGAAGCCGTCGTGACACCAACGGTCGGAAACGTCATCGACGGCGACCTGCGCAGGTCGGCGAAAGTCGGCCTCCTACGGTACGAAACGCCAACCAGTAAGCCGGTCAAGGCCGGTTCGGCCACGGTCAGGGCATGGACCCGGCGTGGACTGAACCGCGCCGCCGATGATGCGGCGCGCTACCTGATGAGCGTGGACAAGGCACGACGCCGAACCGAGATCACCGCGACCATCGTGCGGCTCGAAGATGCCGTACGCGTCAACCTGAAAAAGGAGTGATCATGAAAGACGCGACCAAGGCACTGCTGTTCAGTGTGGCCATGATGATCACTTCGATAATCATCGGCGATCTGATCATCAGCCTCCTCACCATCGCGGCCAGCGTCGTCCGGTTGGCCTACGCCTACGATCTCGGCCGCGAGCGCAGCCAGAACGTCCGCCCCTACAGATTCCAGTTCATGCGTTGACAAGCGCTTGACAAGCGAGTAGCGTAGCACTCATCAGCCCGAGAGAATGGATTCACATCATGTTCAGCACCAAGGCCAACGCCCGACGCGCCGGAAAGGAAGACGAGGCGCATTGGTTCGCCCCCGACGCCATGCGATCCTTCAACACGGTCATCGAGTCCGACATGATCCACGGACGCTACTTCATCACCTCCGAGCGCGAGAACGAGTACGACATCAAGCGCGCCACCATCCGAGAAGCGCTCCCCGATGGCAAGGTTCAGACCGTCGGCGAATTCCGGAAATACGAATCCGTCCAGGACGCCTACAACGCCGCCGCGATCCTCCCCTACTGAAAGGCGCTCTCATGACCTACGTTCCGATCATGGTCGTCACCTGCGAAGCATCCGGCTTCGACGTCAGCACGGGATTCGGGAGGATCTAATGTCCGAAGTCATCGACGTGGACGGCGTTCCGATGCTGGTCTGCGAATGGTTCGCCAAGTGCACGAACGGCACGCTCCGAGTAGTGGATCATCCGATCTTCGGGCAGGTTCCCACCTGCACACGCTGCATCGACAGGATGGAAATCCGCGCCGACAAGGTCCACGACATCCAGATCAACGTCTCCTGACGCACTTCCGGCCGGACGTCACAAGGCGTCCGGCCGTAGAATCCAAGAGTTGACAACCAGTCCACAAGAATGAGAGTATCTACTCATGACGACGAACGAACCGCGCAACCTGAACGTGGTCACGAAGAACGGAATCCCTTTCCTGGTCCTGGATCTCAAGCCCGGCCAGGTCGGTGCGTACCCCGCCGCCAAGGACGCTGAGCGTCAGGTGGAGTTCTACGACGCACGCTTCCCGCACACCCGGTACGGCCAGTTCGTCTCCCGCTACTACGCCGACACTCTGCTCACCGGCCGCCTGCGTGGCCTGAACCTGAACGGCGGCGTCCCCAACTGGTCCATCGACGCCGACGCATGGACCACCATCGAGCAATGGCTCAAGGAAGGCAACTAATGCGAATCCGATTCAACGCCAAGGAAAAGTCCCTCATCTCACAGACGCGGGAAGTCGAGGTGCACTACGGGTCCGGCCAATGGGCTGAGTTCCTGCTCGACAACCAGGAACCGGCGAAAGACAGCATCGGCACGTGGCGGGTCCTGGGTACCGTGACTGGCCTGCGTGGCAAGAAGTCCCGTGTGATCAGCATCGGATGGCGCATGGGTGCCACGCCCGGCAACATCCGCCCCCGTGGCAGCGACTGGAGAGTGTCCTGATGGTCAGCAAGCACAACATCCGGTACAGCGCGAACGCCGACCGATTCACGGTCGCCGATCAGGCGGACAAGAACGCCGAACTGGCCCGGTTGGATGATCTGATCGCCGATGCACGGAAGCGCGGGGATCAGATCATTCTCAAGATCGCCAGGCAGCGCCGCAAGGCCGTCTCCGGCTGGGTCGTCGGCACCTGATCCACCCACCACAACCAGGCCGTCTGGCCAGAGAGGACGTCGCGGTGACGCGCACGGCACGCCCGTACCAGAGCGACAGCATCCGTGCGCTTCAACGCGACGTTGACCACGGCCTGAACCGGCTGGCGATCGTCCTGCCGACCGGTTCAGGCAAGGGGTTCGTGATCGGCATGGCCGTGGACGAATTCCACGGCAAGCGCACGCTGATCATGGCGAACCGCGAGGAACTGATGGACCAGATCGAGGCCACGGTGCGTGAGATGAGACCTGACCTGTCGATCGGCATCGCCAAGGCCGAGCGCAACGAGATCGACGCGGACGTGATCATCGCCAGCATCCAGAGCATGAGCCCGGCCCGGTGCCTGAGTATCACCGACGTCGACCTCATGATCATCGACGAATGTCATTATGGGGCAAGTGCTTCCTTCATGCGAGTGGTCGACTACTTCGGCGGATTCGATGAACGCGAAACCCTCCTGGTCGGCTTCACGGCCACGATGGTCCGAAACGATGACCTCGGGCTCGGCGACCTGTTCCAGAAGGTCTCGTTCCAGCGTGATCTCGCGTGGGCGGTCCGCAACAAGTTCGTGGTCCCGGATCGCCGGGTGGATGTCCTTCTACCCGCACTCGACCTGACCGGCCTGCCCCGCACGGACGACGGCGAGTACGACCTGGGCGCCGTCGGTGCGCTGCTGCTGAGTAGCGGCGTCGGCCCGGAAATCGCCCGCCAGTACCGTATCCGCGGCGGTGAACGGCGGGGTGTCGTGTTTGCTCCGACAAAAGCAGTGGCGCATGCTCTGAGCGGACACTTCGACGCCGAGAAGATCACCAACGCGGTGATCACCGGCGACACCAAGAGGGACGAGCGCAAGAGGATCTACGCCGCCGCCCGTGCTGGCCTAATTCAGGTCATGATCAACGTCGGTGTGCTGATCGCCGGATTCGACGATCCCGGGATCGGGTGCGTCATGGTCGTCACGATGACCAAGGCACAGAGCCGACTGACCCAAATGGTCGGACGGGGGATGCGCCTCGACCCGGACGACCCCGGTAAGCGTGACTGCCTGGCTCTGATCATGGTCGGCGTGGAGGCGGAAGTGGCCACCGTCGTCGAACTGAAACGGGTCGGCACGAAACCGGCACCCAGCCGCACAACGAGTCCACCGAAGCCCATCACGTCAAAAGCCCGGGCAGAAACGGCAAGGGCCGCCGCTCGTTACCGGGCCCGGATGGACGGCGTTCATCTGGTGGTGGTCCGGATCGTCGCCGGTGTGGAAACGGAGATCGACCGGCGTCCGGTCGCCGCGTCGAAGGCACAGAAGATGGCCGAGATGATCATCAAGGTCGACCAACTCAAGCGCAGCATCGGTGCTTGACAACCACTTCACAAGAGAGTATGAGGACATGACGAACAGCGATCGAATCATGATCGTCCCGCCCTTCGACGGGTCGATGCGCCAAGAACTGCGCGAGAACGGATTCAATCCGGCCTGGGTTCAGACCGCCGACAACGCCGTGATCCTCAAGGCATGGCGCTACCTCAGGACTCAGGAGAACTGATCATGAACGACATCGCCGCGAAGTTCCCCGTCGGCACCATCGTCCGCCTGCCCAGCCACGCCATCGGCAAGGTCACCGGACACGCCACGTACAACATCGCGTTCATCGGCCTGCGGACGTTCGTCGAAGTCATGGACCAGCGGACCGGCGAGGTCATGGGCGAGTTCGCTCCCCGCAACCTGAAGGTCGCCTGATGGCCGACAACGAAGGCGGTCACGCGGCTCGACCGCATCGCCTTCGCCCTGGCCGACCTCCGGGAAGCCGTCCTGATGATCCAGGAGGATCTTCGCGGATGATCAACGACAACGAGCGCCCGACGCGCGAGGAATGCGCCCGGGACGAAAGCAACCGACCGCCGTTCATCTGGCGCCCGACAGCGGAGGAACTGAAGGAGGCAGCCGAACAGGACCCCTGGAACCGACAGCCGGTGACCAGATAATCAAGCACCCCCATCCGGGATGAACCGGATGGGGGTGCTTTTTCATGCCCCTCGCTCTTCCATCCGCCGACTCCGACGCTCTTCGGCCTGGTCGGCTCTGCGCTGGCTGTCCGTCCTAACCCGGACCAGATCGGCGCCCGGTGGCGCGACAGCCGCCGTCCACTTCTTCCCGTGGCCCTTGAGCGCCGCCGCACGCCGGTTGCACTGGCGCCGGTGCTCAGGCCCAGCGAACGCGCCGTCGTCACGGTGTCCCAGGTCCCACTCGTCACTGCGCCCGATCGGCTCACCGCAGCGCCAACAGACGGCACGGCCAGCGGCCACCAGTGCAGCCGCCCGCCGACGCTCGGCGATATGAGCAGCACCGTAACCGCGCGACGCCGCCGACCCCCTGCGCGCCTCATAGGCCCGAGCGTGCTCGTCACAGCGGTTTCCCGTCGTCGCCGGTAAGGGACAGTTGCTGGCCGGACTCCCGTTCGGCCCGGGAAGTTTCTCCGCGCAGATGCGCCCGGCTCTTGGCATTCTCGAATTCCTTCCATAGTCCAGCCCATTGGCAATTGGCTAGCAAGCGGTGCCCGACCAGGATTAGACCGCCATCCCAACCGTTATCCAACCAGTGCCCGACGAGCATTCTGTCGGGTGCCTGGATGACTACTCGGATGGAATTCACAGGCGGCGCCAACGCATGATCAACTTCTTTCATGGCGGGCCTTCCCGTGGGTGTGATCTCTCCTGTCGGCTCTTTGATGGCCGTCGTCTTCACGGCACCGCTGGCCGAAGTGTCGTATCCGATGGCATGGGTGATCCGTACCGGCCAGTCGAGTGCCAGTGCGGCGTCGGCGATCTTCTTAGCGTTGCGTGGCACACGCACACTGTCCGGCCGCACACTGATCGCACACTGCACCGGTGCCGGGTGCGGAGTGTGTGTCGCACGCTCTCTGGCCATCCCGTGCGAACGTTCGGCGCTCGCTGGCCCATGATCCACAACACTATTTAGTGTCGTGGCCCGGCTGACTAACGTTGACTCCACGCTGCCGTCGTCGATCATGATCGCCTCGCTAACGTTGTTTCATGATCCACAACACTATTTAGTGTCGTGGCAGTGGTCCGCTGGCGCTCAGCGGCTTCGCACACTCGGGCGAACGCTTCGAGAGCGACCCGGCCAGCGGTGTCCGGCGCCCGCATCACCGCGTGAGTCGGTGGAGTGAACGTTCGGTTGAACCGCGAGCGTGAATCCGTCTCCCGAAAGTACTCGCCGACGTCGACGAGCCGCCCGCCCCTTGGCTGCCAGCGCCCACCAACGTCCCGGCCGACCTGATGCCGTCTGCTGGCCCGCGCAATCAGCACAACCGCCCCCGTGCGGCCCTGTGCGCCCTCTGGAGCGTCTGGAATCACCCACCAGGTCTTCATGCCCACCAACGGTGGTCCATCGCCCCAGATCGCCCCCCAGCACTCCGACTCCTGTCCGTCCGGGGCGATGTCGACCCAGGCGACGTCTTCGGGGACGGGCCCGGCCATTGGGGCGGCCCGGGCGGCCGTCTCTGCTCGGTCAGATTCCTTGATCATTAAAGCCTCCAAGATCAACATGTAGGGTTATGTAGGGTTTCCTGATAGATGCCATATGTGCGTACGTGTGGAGACTTTCAGGAAACCCTACACAACCCTACATTGTTGCTGTTTGTATACGGGCCGTCACTCGATTGGCAGCAGGCCAGTTACCGTCCGTGGTCGATTCATCCTCCTCGGTGACCTGCCCTCCAGTGCTGGTCCACCAGCACCACACTGGACTCATGAGTAATGCGCTTCCGACCCTCGTTCCGCCGTCGTGGGACCGTGCCGACCTGGCCGGGATCGTGGCCCCGTTGCGCGGGCGGCGGCTGATCGTGGTCAACCAGTCCGGCTCTCACCGCGACTACCGGGCATGGGGTGAGTTGCGTACGTCGGCCGGTGCGACGGTGGTAGATGTCATCACTGAGGCGGAGTGGTGGCGCTACCGGTACCTGGCGATGCGCCCACAGCCCCGCAGATGGCCTGCGGCGGCCGTCTGGGTAGAGATGCCCTAGCGAACGGTTCTAGGCCGCCAGCGGGGCTCTAGTGGCCTCCCAGGCATGCAAGGGGCCGGGGAGGAACTGAATCCTCAACCCGGCCCCACGCGGTCCGTCTGCCAGCGCCCCGAATCACCTGTCCGGCCCTGACTCCGGAGGGATGATCGGCTCACTCTGAACGAAGCCGCTGCGCCGATCCTACCCCCCTTGTCAACCTATCGGTTACTCAACTCCTGGGTTGGCTACCCGGTGCCGCTGGCGGCTCGACCAGGTGGTTTACGCCCAGCCGGGGTGACTTGAGCGCCGTCTGCTTCCCGTAGGGCCCGTCCAGGTGATCGCGGACGGTGCCGGTGACGGTGACGGCGTCACCCTGGCGCGCGTCCATCGCCCACCGTGCGGCGGTGGTCATCTTCGCCAGCACCTGCTCGCCATGCTCGTTCCGTGCGTCCACGATGATCGTCACGGTGTTGCTGCGGTCGTAACGTTCGCTAACGTTGTAGTGCCACACACTGATGACGCCGCTCAACGTTAGACGTTCGCCGACGCTGCCAGCGTGCACGCTAATGAGTGTGGGTCGCTCAACGTGGCGTGCGTGCTCCCACGCTCGCGACACTAAGAGCGAAATAGCGTAGTCACGCTGTCGCACACTAAGGGGCCGCTCCACGCTGGCCAACGCTAGGCGGGCCAGAACGTTAGCGCCCAGTTCCTCGGACACTCGCACGCACGCTAGGTCGGACGCGAGGTTAACGTTAGCGGCGGCCCACGCTACGGCGGCCTCACGCTGACGCTCTACCCGGCGCTGCACAGCGTTGAGCGTGGACCGGCGCGAGGACACCCGCTGGCGGATCAGCCGGAGCATTCCGGCCTCCCCCCCAGCCAGGCGCCGGGCTCCGACGCCGCCGCACTGGAAGCAGACACCGCCGTACACGCCGCCGTACCAGGGTTTGAATCCGGAGTCGCCTTCGCAATTACCGCAGCCCTCCCACCATTCATCCTGAGCGGTGCGGTAAAGGACCCAGGAATAGGTGCCGTCGGATACCACGACGGTGGTCATCAGGATCTGATTCTTTCCGATCCGACATTCTTCGCCGCGCGTCTGAGTCAGTTCGATGGCCCTTCGGGTGGGCGGTCCACCTGTGGTCGATGCTTTCTCTGCTGTCGTCATGCCCGGACACTCTCACACTTGTTAAACGCTTGTCAACCGGCTCCCTGTAGGCTGAGATTGTCACATCTACTGCCACGGGGAGCCCCTTCCATGCGCACTGTCCGCCCTCGCACCGCCGCGCTCGCCGTCCTGGCGATCGTCCTGGCGACCCTGTTTTCTCTTGCTGGCCCGGCCAGCGCGACCGCCCCTACGGTGGGGGTGCCGACCGGAACCTCGCTGACCACCATCAACGGGGATTACACGGTCACCACGAACAACAGCACGGTCGACGCCAAGAACATCCTCGGCAAACTGATCATCAACGCAACGAACGTGCAGGTCACCAGAACTAGGGTGTCGACTACTGCGCATACCGGCACCGGAATCGAAGTCCTCTCGGGCAAGTCCGCGACGATCATCGATTCTACGGTGATCGGGTTCAGCAACAGTGTCGTCGGCGCCAATTACCATGCGGTCCGCTTGGACGTCAGTGGTATGGCTGATGACGGGTTCAAGATCGGCAGCAACGTCAACCTGATCGGCAACTACTGCCATGGTGTGTACGTGACGGAAGGCTCCCACGCCGACTGTGCACAGGTCGAGGGCGGCGTCACTAACGTCACCATCACTGGCAACTATCTCGATGCGACGAACGGCAACGCGGCCCTGTTCATCGCCCCCGACCTTGGTCCGAGCGCGTACGGGCCGATCGCGGTGTTCGGCAACTACTTCAACGGCGGCAACTACAGCGTGCAGGCGGTAGACGGCGCCTCTGGGACGTACCACAACTACCGGACCACGTTCGGTAACAACCGGTGGGGCAACACCCATACCTACGGTTACGAGAACGTTGCGGAAACCAGTTACTACGACTATGCGACGAACGTTCGGGATGATACCGGCGCTGGTGTCTAGGTAGCAGGGACAGCCCGGCAGGCTGACCTGTCAACCGCTTGACAAGTGGTCGGCAGGTCGGCACTCTGAACCTATGACACTACGAGACGAGATCCTGAAGGTCGGCCTGGAACGCGGCTGGACCGAGGAGAGCCCCACGCCCTGGGACGTGCTGGCCCTTCGTTGGGTAGACCCAGACAGTACGTTCGTGGACCGGATTGAGGTCCGGTTCGGGGACGGTACGTACGCGACGGTCACTAAGTGCGTGGTCGGCACGTGGTTTCGATCTTCGCTGGAGTGCAACCTCAAGGAAATCCAGCGTTACATCCGCTGGCGCCCGGTGAAGATCGATGCCTGATGATGTATCAGGTCTCCTTCGTGTGTGGTCTTGGATTGGACGCGAAGGAGACCTGATGATCGGCGCACGTGTACAACTGACCGGCAGCACATGGCTGTTCCCCTGGTTGGATAAGTTCGGCACGGTCACGTCCGCCACGGGTGACGGCAGGTACGTGGTGGTCTTGGATGCTCATCCTGATCTGTCCACGGCGGCCAGTACGGTCCGTGCTACCGAGCAGGATGCCACGGTGCTCGCAGTCCGCAGCACTACGGGCAGGCGGGCCGAGCGTGGTCTGCACTGGTTGACCGATGAGGTGCACCCATACTGCCTGTTGGACGGGTATGTCGTCCGGGTGAGCGCCGACGGCGCGTACACGCAGCGGGTGAACTCCCGGGGTGTTCCTGTGGGGAAGGTCCTGCGCTGGTCGGGTCTGGGGGAGGCGCTGACGATGCTCGGCTGGGAAGCCGTCGTGGCTAGCGAGCCAGTGCTATAGCCACGGACGCAATGCCGAACGCGAGCACCATGAACACCGATGCAGCCCCAAGGATGGCTCCGATGTTGAGTCGAGCCTGATCCGTCGTGGATCGCGCCTCGACGACCTGGGTCTTCCCGCCTGCTGTCTCGTATTGGACCTTGCGCAGGTCCGCGATATCGCGTCGGACTGGGTCGAGCGCTTCGGCCAGTTTCGCGTCGGATTGGATCTGTGCCGCCACTGCTTGTGTCCGCAGCGCTTCGGCCGATGTCGCTACCTGAGTCCGCAGCGCTTCGGCCGATGTCGCCACCTGGGTAGCCAGCGCGAGCGCCTGTGCAGCCTGCACTTCGGCTGCTCGCTGGACCTGCTGGGTGTCGACCAGTCGGATCGCGTCGATCCGCGCCGACTCGGCCAGCCGCAGTTTTTCGTCGAACTCGGCCCGCAGTCCCATCTCATGGCGCAGGCTGCGGGCCTCCATCTCGCGTAGGTCGTCTTGGCGCCGGTTGGCGGCCTGCACCAGATCCATGACGTTGGAAGTTGGATCTTTCACCGGACGGCCCAAGGCGGGGGACTCTGGAGGTTCTGCCATCCGGTCAGCCTATCAACACCTAGTTGACAGGCGGTTGTCATGTCGCCACCATGGATACATGACAACCCCGTACAAGGCCCAGCGATCCATGGTCGTCACGATGCAGCCGTCTGTGACTACTGCCGGTTCGAGCGCGCGTCCGGACCGCACACTCTTCAGGACGTCAAGGACCACGCCGCTGCCACCGGCCACGCCGTCCGCGTGGGCACGGAAACGATTTCGGTGTATGTAGGCGTCAGGCGGTGACCGTTGACGAGACCCCTCTGGCAATCCGCGCGGGCCTGACCGGCTTGACAGCCACTTGTCATCGGATGTAGATTCAACTTCACAAGCAAGGCCACCGCCCCAGAGAGGGAAAACGAGATGAGCAAGAACCGTTACCGCCCCGAGGCCAACCCGGACCGGATCGACCGCGTCCTGGCCCGCCGCAACGCCGCCGGACCCCACGGCGACCGCCGCCTGCGCACCCGTGGCAACGTCCGGGTGTCCCTGCGCAAGGAAGCGGTGGCCTGATGTTCGTGCAGATCGAGAACACGAGCGAACTCCATGGCCTGCCCGCCGGGACCCGGATCAGGGTCAACGGGGTGGAGAAGACCATCGGCGACTACGCCGATCTGGTCGTCGCCGGAACCCCGCTGCTGGAAGCCATGGCCATGCTGGGCCATTCGATTCAGATCGAGAAGGCCCAGCATGTGCACACCGATGAATGCCCCACCTGGAACGGCTACCCCACTCACTCGCCTGCGCACTGTCCAAGCAGGGATGGCATCTGATGGACGAGCCCACCGACCTGTACGAGAACGAGAACCCGGACGGTTTCTGCCCGTACTGCGGGTATCTGCTGGACGATAGCGGCCGGTGCCCCGCCGACGCCGACCCGGGGGAGGAATGGTGCTCATCCTGACGATCACCATTCAGATCATGGACCTGTTCCAGCATGAGGTTCATGAGCAGTTCCACCAGGATGGCGTGCTGTTCCGCGACCCACACCTGACCTGACAACCACTTGACAACTGTTCGTCACCGATGAAAGGATGACCTATGGCTACCAACCGGAAACTCTATGAGATCGCCGAAGAAATCAACGCCATCTGGTCCGGGAGGGGCAACGGTGTCAACTTCGCCGCCGAGCCGTACCTGGCAGCGATGTTCCACCTCAAAAGCATCGACGACACGTACGGCGCTGACGACGCCAGGTACATCGTCCGCTACTTCCTCAACAACGCCCGCAGTTTCACCGGCCCCGACGCCCAGCGCATCAAGGCCGAACTTCGCTCCATGCTGGACAAATGACAGAACGTTGGCTTCCGGTCAGGACGTCTACGAGGTGTCCGACCAGGGCCGAGTCCGGAGTCTGCCGCATGTCGTTCGATTTTCGGACGGGCGCTCTCGGGCCAGATCTTGAAGATCATGACCCAGAAGAGTGGGCGTCGTTATGTCAACCTGAAGGGAAAAGGCAGACGAATCCATCGCCTCGTACTGCAGGCGTTCGTTGGCCCCTGTCCAGCCGGGCAGGAGTGTTGTCACGGCGATGGCGATCCATCCAATAACGTGCTGAGCAATCTGCGCTGGGGCACTCGGAGTGACAACCGACGCGACAGCGTAGGGCACGGCACTCACTTCTCGACCAGCAAGAAACACTGCCCCCGGCGTCATCCATTGCGGGAGCCAAATCTCGTTCCGTCCGTCCTTCCCAGGCGGAATTGTCTTGCTTGTGCCCGAGCCCGCAACAGCCAAGCCACAGCCCAGAATCAAGGACGCGAGATCGATTTCCAGGAGGTCGCAGACATGCACTACCAGAAGATCATGAACCTGAAGGCGATGCTCTGATGAGCGTCGCCCACCGCATCGAACAGTCGGAACGTGAAAACGCCGACAAGCAGGCCCGCATCAACGCCGCCGTCCGCGAACTGGATCAGGTGATTGCCAACCTGGAATCCACGAAGTTCGGTGGCATTACCAACCTGGTCCGGAAGATTCAGAACGACCTGCGAGGCAAGCAATGAGAGTCATCGACAGCCCGGCCAGGATCGTCGCCGCCGGACACCGGTACGGCTGGAATGTGAGCCTCGCAGAGGGCCTGGGCAGCGCAACCCACTACGCCACCTGCGACGGCGTGCTGATCACCATCCACTACGACAGTGTCTACCGAGTTCGGTCGGCTACAATCCGGCACCTCGGACTGGAGCATCGCATCACCGGCGGCATCGACGCCGTGGTGAAAGAGATGCGGGGATGAGCCTGATGACGACAACGGCGTCGGAAATCGAGGACCAGGCACGACTTTTCGCCCACCTGTCACATGACGGCCAAGTCAACAAGCATGACGGCGAGCCGTACATCCGGCATGTGGAGCGGGTGGTCGAGCACCTGCGCAAGGCTGGCGCCGACGAGATAACGCTCGCATGTGCGTGGCTGCATGACGTGGTCGAGGACACCCCCGCCACGCTGGCTGACATCAGGGACGCGTTCGGCCCCGAAATCCACGACGCCGTCGACGCCCTCACTCACCGCAAGGGCGAGCCTCGCCTGGAGTACTACATGCGAGTCGGCAGCAACCGCCGCGCGCTGACGGTGAAGATGTCCGATGGCCGGGACAATCAGAATCCGGCCAGGAAGGTCGGTCTCGACCCGGATACCCGGGCCAGGCTGGACCTGAAGTATCAGGTCATGAACTGGGCCCTGATGCCGTTCATCATTCACCACCTGGAGCACTGAGCCCCCGCCCCTCCATTCGAGGGGCGGGGGCTTTCCTGTTGCGGGGTGACCTGCCGGAGCCCGTCGTAGACTTGACAACCGCTTGTCATTCGTGGTTGACTCTAGCCATGACGACAAGGGAGATCATCTCATGACCAGCGCCCCCTACAACGGCACGGCCGGTTACGTACCGGTCGAGCAGTCCAAGGAAGCCGCCGAGCAGGCCGTCGAATCCGGTGCGCTCGCCCGGCGTCAACGGAGGATTCTTCAGATCCTCGCCGAGCGCGGCCCCATCGGGGCCACATCGGCGGAGATCGAGGTGCTAACCGGAGAGCACCACGGGAAAGTCTCCGGAGCGCTGTCGTCCATGCATAAGGGCGACGCCGTCGTGGCCCTGAAGTTGGACCGACGCAACGGCTCCGGCGTGTACGTCCTGCACGCGCACGTCCTCGGGCGGATCGTGCGCCCGTTCAAGTCGATCGAGCAGGCCAAGGCGGGTAGCCGGATGAGCGCCGCCGACAGGGAACTGGTCGAAATGATCACCAGTCACGTCACCGCGTCCGGTGACACCGTCGTTCGGCTGAAGCCGTCAACCGCCCGCGCTCTGCTGGCGCTGATCAGGAAGTTGGAATCATGCTGAACCCGCGACAGAAGACACCGGTCCCGGCTTGGGCCGCGTCGGGCTGGCAGCCGACGTGGCGCGAGGGTCAGTGGATCGTCATGTTCGTGGACGAGGACTCCGCCCGGATGGCGCTGGACATGATGCAGGCCGACACAAGCATCCGCCTGGATGTCGCGCCATTGCCCGACGGCAGCAACCACTGGTATGTCGGGGTGGCTGATGCGTAACGGGTCACGGGTGGGCGTGTTCACGACGCCTAAACTCGTTCGTCAGGGCAGCAACGCCAACGTCCCCTGTACTCGCTACTGGCATCAGGGCTTCGGTGTGATCATGCAGGACGGCGCCGAGGTGGTCGCGTTCACGACCCGCGCGACCGCCGTCCGGGTCGCTGCGCAAGCCACGGCCAACACGAAGATCGACATGACGGTGGTCCCCGTCGACGGGATTGGCTGGGGGTATCGGCGGGCATGAAGAAGAAGCACCCTGACCTGATCGCGAACGTCGCGCTGGTCGTTCCGCTGTTGTTGGTGAACACCGTGGCCGCTTACGGTCAGGTGATGTGGGCGCACGAGCACCTGACGCCTGGCTCCCGTTTCTGGTACGTAGCGGTCGGTTTCGCGCTCGCGGTGGAGTCCATCGGGGTCTACCTGGCCGCCGAGGCGCACCGCGCCCTACTGGCCGGGGACGCGTCGCTGCGCCTGCGCTTGGGGTCGTACGGGGTGGGCCTGCTGGCCGGGCTCCTGAACTACGCCCATTTCGCGCCGCGCCTCGTGGCACCGAACGCTCCGGCGATTGTGTTCGGTGTCCTGTCGACGCTGTCGCCGGTGTTGTGGGCGATCAGGTCCCGTTCGATGTCTCGTGACCGGCTGCGGGCACTGGAGTTGATCGACGGGCGTGCGGTGAAGTTCACGGCCATTCAGTGGGTGCTGTTTCCGAGGCTGTCGGCGAAGGCTTTTCGGGCCGCCGTCTGGGCCGGTGAGACGAACCCGGCGAAGGCCCGTGGACTGACGGCGGCGCCCACGTCTACCGTCACGGTCGCCGCAGCGGCTCCGAAGCCGGTTTCGCCGAGACCGGCGGTCGCGGCTCCGAAGCCGGTTTCGCCGGTCGCGGCGCCTCGGCCTGTTTCGCCGAGACCGGCGTTGGGGCAGAAGCGGTGGCCCGCTCGGGAGCACCCGCTGTGGAATGACTGGCTGATGGCTCGCGAGCGGTCCCCGTGGACTCCTGATGACATGGTCAGGGAGACGAAGGACTGGTCGGGGGAGACGATTACGCTGGCCGCCGCTGCGGTGAAGATCGGCCGGTGGGAGAAGGTCCTGCTGGGTTGACAGGCCAATGTCAACAGATGTACTCTCAACATAGACGGCACCGAGGAGAAACCATGATCGACCGTAGAGACGACGCGAGCATCGCACTTGGCCTAATCCGCGTCGTGCTGTCCGAGGCCGTCAATGCCCGGGAGCGGCTCGCCCTCAAGGGCGGCTTGACGGAAACCCGCCGGGTGCCCGGCGGGATGGACGACGAAGGATACTTCGGCCCGTATATGGAGGGCTTCCGCGACCCTGACGCGGACGAGATCGATGCCCTGCTGAAGGAGTTCATTGACAAGGCCGACAAGTTCGCCCAGCGCGGCGCCGATCGCCGACGGAGGTCCTAATGTTCGATCGCAAGGGTCGCCACGTCATAGATGACGTGGCGACATGCCCAGCATGCGGAAAGATCAAGCGCGTCAACGATGATCGTACGATCGCTCCACATTTCGCCGCCGACTCCGATACTCGCCTGTGTCGGGGCGTCGGACAGGAAGGTCGGTCATGAGTCAGACGAAACTGCTCCCGGCCACCCGGCGCCTCGTGCTGGACCTCGCCCAGCATAAGAGCGACCCACGCAGGTACCAATGCGCCGGGTGCCGGAAGTACTTCAGCATATCCGCGGTCAACATCGACCACATCATTCCGGAGAGCGAGAGTACGCCCGAGCAGCGCACGGACCCGGATAACCTCCAGGTGCTGTGCAATCCGAAGGGGTCCACTCGGCTGACGTCCTGCCACAAGAAGAAGACGGCGCGTGAGGCGGCCGACCGCGCCCGGCGCAACCGGGTTCCGCACCGATGGACCCCAAGCCTGGTGTATGGATCGGGGTCAATGATCCTCGGTGGGTACACCTGGCAGAGCGTGTTTAAGCACGACGAGGCGACCGCGCGGGAGTGGGCGCTCTGGTCAGGCCTGTCCATCGGTGCCACATTCGGCACCTATTTGGTCCAGAAAGGTGCAGCGCGCCGCCGCCCCCGGAAAACCATTTCACCGGTTTCGCAGGACGAGCCCGGCGGACTGGACGTCGCACGGATCGTCATGGCCGTGCGAGAAGCGGTCGGCCCCAAGGGGGACGTGCGCATTCTCAACGTGCAGGGCATGAACGCCTTCACTGTGTCCTACATCGGCACGGGATTCCCCGACCATGAGAGCGACAAGCGGTTCGATCTGCTGAACAAGATCCAGGCCAAGATCGGGGACCGCTGGATCGCCGACTGGGACACCCAGAACGACCGCGCGTCGTTCACCCGACGTCCGGCGATGCCGAAGATAGTTCACCATCCTGGGCTGGAAGAGGGCCGCCCCTGGTACGTTCTGCCGATCGCCGACGGGGTTTCATTCAACCTGATGGACACGTCCCACTTGCTGATCATCGGAGAAACTAACAGTGGGAAGGCCCTGGCGCTTGACACCCCCGTGCCAACGCCGAAGGGCTGGGCGACCATGGGCGAACTGGTCCAGGGTCAGGAGGTTTTCGACGAGGACGGCAAGGCGTGCCGCGTTGTCTACGCTCATCAGGTCCGGTACGGACGTCCATGCTACGAGGTCGTCTTCAGCGATGGAGCGACGATCGTCGCCGACGCGGATCATAACTGGCTGACCAGTACGACGGCCAGCCGGATGTACGACAGGCCGCCACAGGTACGCACGACAGAGGAAGTCCGCGCCACGTTAGTCGGCCGCAAGGATGGCGCCCGCAACCATGCGATTCCCATCGCCGGTCCGCTTGATTACCCAGCGCAGGAACTGCCGCTAGATCCCTATCTGTTCGGAACGTGGCTTGCAGACGGTGGAAGCACGAAGGCGTCCTTCACCACAGGTGGACAGGATCTTGCTTTCATGATCGAGGAGATCGGCAAGGTCGCACGGATCACTTCAGTACGGAAAGACCCGAGGTCTGATGCCCATGACGTCCGATTCGCCGTTTCAGTCACGAGGGATGGTGTGGAGTCTCGGCTGCGCAGGCTCGGCGTGTGGGGAAACAAGCACATTCCCGAGGCGTACCTCCGGGGCTCGATCGAGCAGCGGAAGGCGTTGCTCGCCGGTCTGTTTGACGGCGATGGGAATGTTGCGCTGGGGACCGTCGAATACACGTCGACCAGCGAGAAACTGGCCAGGGGTGTTCTCGAACTATCTCGGGGGCTGGGATTCAAGGCCACCATGAGAACCAAGCGCTGCAAGGGTCGCACCGAAGCCAGTTCGACGGCATACCGGATCTGTTTCACCGCACATGAAGCAGTCTTCCGCAATCCTCGGAAGTTGGATCGTCAGGGCATCGCCGTCAGCGATGGGAAGTCTCGACGTCGTTCCATCGTCGCGGTCAATCCAGTCGAGAGCGTCCCCGTCCGGTGCATCACAGTGGACTCCGCCAGCAGCCTGTATCTGGCGGGAGAGGCATGCGTCCCGACGCATAACACCTCAATCCTCCGCTCCATCATCGCCGCCGCCTCTGATTCGGCCTCCCGCAAGGAGGTTCGCCTGATTCTGTCGGACCCGAAGCGAGTGGAGATGGTGGGCTTCCGGGGCTGGCCCGGCGTGAAGAGTATCGTGACCAAGCCCCGCGACCTGTGGGATGTCGCGTTCATGATCCAGCGCGAGATGGACCGCCGCTACACCGCTTTCGAGGAGCGCGGCATACCCCTTGACAGCCACGAGAAGTGGATTTGCGTCTTCGACGAGTTCAAGGCCTACTACGACCGGGTGTTCGATGTATGGACGTCTGGAGAGAAGGATGACGATGATAATCCGCTCAAGCGGCCGGGCGAGAAGGTCCCCGGGGCGATCCGGGCGCTGGCCGACGTCATTGCGATGGCCCGCAAGTGCGGCATCCACATCATCATCAGCACGCAGAGCCCGGACTCGCAGATGTTCGGTACGTCCGGTGTTCGGCAGAACCTGCCGGGCCGAGCGACCGTTGGTGCCATCGACGGCATCCGAGCCCTGATGATCTACGGAGACTCAGGCGTCGGCCGCGATGTGCCCAGCAAGGCGAAAGGCCGGGCCACCGTACAGATCGGTGACGGCACGCCCGTCGAATGCCAAGCCTATTGGTTGCCATGTCCGGCGGACGCCGACCCGAACTACACCAACACCGAAGAGGATTGGACCACTCTCCTCCGCCTCGGAATGCCGACAGGCCTTCTGCCCGACAACTTCAAGGAACTGGTGACGTCATGAGCGAGAATTGGCGAACTGCTGTGAACTACGGTGTCTCGTCCGTCAACCAATTGGTGGTAATAGCATGAGTAGCGCCAAGCATGGGACAGCCCGACGGTACGCACTGCTGTGCCGGTGCGATATATGCACGGACGGGAACACGCAGCGGATGTACGTCCAGCGGGTCCGGCGGGAGGATGGCGTTCCGACCGTCCATAACGCCAGCACGTACCGGAACTGGGGCTGCAAGTGCGAAGTCTGCACGGCTGCGCACCTGGACATGATGCGTGCGAAGCGGGCCGCCGCTGGCCGGGGCAAGAACTACAGGAAGGAATGGACGTCGGATGAATTGGCTCTGATCACGGAGAAGCCGGATGGACGCCGGTACGCGCAGACTGCCCTGCAACTGGCCCGCCGCCTCGGCCGGTCAGTGGCCGCGGTCAGCCAGCAACGTTCACTATCCCACCGCAGGGGGATCTGATGATACATCTGATCGGCGGGAAGTATGACGGGAAGCGTCTGCGCCGCGAGCGGCTGCCGATCGGCGACGTCATCGCGATCGTCGTCGCGGTCCCCGGCCAGCACAGCGACGCCGAGGCGTACCAGATGTCACCCGATGGCGACGCTTATGTCGTTGCCCAGAACAGGCCGTGGCACGCCGTGGCTGAACCGAAGGACCTGTCGTGATGTACGTTTACGGCTGACTACGATCGAAAGGGACGACGATGGCGCAGTGGCAACTACACCGGTCAGGTGACCTGTCCGCGATCTACTGCGACGGGGCATTGTTCGACGCGGGCGACAGCAGCAACATGAGGAACAAGTTGCTGCAAGAACTGGGTGTTGCGATCGTCAATAACGACAGGTTCCTGCTCGGCCAAGACAAGAAGAACGGGTGCGCTGCCACGCTCGCGTCGATCGCCGACTGGCAGGCCATCCAGTCCGCACGGTTGGCCCGGCTCGCGGAGATCCGCGCCAGCATCGCCGCCCTGAAAGCCGAAGCCCACACCCTCGGCACCGACGCTGTCTAACGGCGCCACAGCAACCCCTGGGCGGATGGGTGAACCAGTAGCATCCGTCCACCACCGTGGTGGACACGGAACACGATCCCAGCCAGCCGGATGCGCCCGAGCGCTTCCTCTTCGAGGGGGACCCGGATACGCCCCGACCATCCGTCGGTGGGGCCGCCGAGGATGGTCACCCGGATGATGGTCATGGTGACGCTCATCGCTGGTCGATCTGTATGTGCTCCGGAAATGCTCGCGCGAGCACGCCGACCAGCGCCGGGGTCGCCGAGATGTCATCCAGGAGAGCACGCGCCACGGAGCGCAGTTGTCGCCGAGCGGTGGAGGCTGCTTGGCCTTCTTGTAGCATATGCACGGACCGGATGCGCTCCAACGGCAGCGATCGGGGACCGGTGCTGTTGTCTGGTTCGAGCAGCACATCGGTACCGTCGCATGTGCCGGTGGTAGCGAGCACCGTAACCAGAGGCGTCTTCCCCGTCCGCTGGTAGGCGATGCGGACGTAGTTGCCGGGCAGCAGAGCCCACGGACCGACTGGTATCGGTGTCTGCTGCACGACGTCGATCGGCTCGTAGTGTACGACCGTGTTGCCGATGAACCGTTCGACCCGCCACGCCCCGATCCTTGGTCTCTGCTGCGCCAGCGAGACGATCAAGTAGGCGATTGTCGTGTCACCGGCTCGCTCGCGGTCTTTCGCGCTCATCACCGGCTCGCTGGTCGGGTGGGAATGGGCGACGGCCAGGACTTCCTCCGCGCGCTGGTCGAACTCGGTGTAAGCCAGCCGGACGGCGTCGTCATCCATCAGGTACTCGTTGATGGGGGACGGGGAGACGTTGGCCATCCAGTGGACCCGCACCGCGAGGGACGGGTCGCCCTGGTCGGCGACGACGAAAGCGCACGCCTCCTGTGGGAGGCGTGCGCGGAATCCGCGGACCAGTTCCTGTATGACATCTGACGTCATATGCAGTGCCATTCAGACTCCGAGGGATTGGACGAGCAGGAAGCCGTAGCCGACAAGGAAGACCCCGCCGACACCTTTCATGATCATCACGAACACGTCTTCACCGCGCGATCCGGTGACCATGCTGGCCAGGCGGAACCGGAGCCGGGTGAACGGGTAGAGCAGGCCGACACCTTGAATGGTCAGCATGTCCAGGAGGATGTGCGACAGCCAGCCGACGGCAACGGCGTTCGCGACGATTGGGTTGTCCAGCAGGTACCCGGTCAGCCACCAGGCAACGGCGACGGACGCCAGCGAGTGTGAGCCCATCCGATGTCCGCCCATCAGCCAGCGGACCCAGCCGGGAACGTATCGGCCGACGGTGGATTTCGGGTGGTCCAGGTCCGGGAGGAACGATGAAAGCGCGGCGGCCACGAACCCGGCCGCCGCGCCCTTGATGGAGCCTTCCAGCGTGGGAGCGTGCGCCGTCAGCGGCAGGCTGGCCAGCCACACCACTTGCGACGTCACGACTCCCGCGCGGGCGTTCATCCCGTGCCCTTGACGACCCCGAAGCCGTCCAGCCAAGTACTGGTTCCGGCGACGTCGCCGGGCCCGAGGACATCGTCACCGTCCAGCGTCTCGGCCACCAGGACGTCCTGGGCTCCGGTGTGCACATCGAAGACGACGGTCGGCCGAGTTTCAACCGCCTCGTAGACCTTGCCGTCGACAAGCCGGAGGATTTTCATGGCGCGTCCACCTTGATCTTGAGGGTGGCATCGGGGTGTTCGAGGATCATGGACGTGATGTAGTCCATGAGGTCGTCGATGTCTCCCCGCTTCCCGTCCGGGAAGACGATGGCGAGGGCCATCAGATCTCCACGTACCAGACGGTGACCAGGTGCCCGGCGAACTCGCCGGTTCGTCCGTGACCGACGCCCTGCTTGCCCCCGTCGATCTTCCGGGGGACCATCCGGACGGTCAGGGACAACGCGTTGGCCAAGTGGATCATCTGCCCTTCGTCGTCCACGAGGACGCCGACGCCGTTCGCTCGGTCCCACTGGATGGACTGGACGCCACCGGCGAGGTGCTGCCGCCGGTTGGCTTCAGCCATGATGAGCGCCGCCACCGCAATCCCGCTGGTGGCGTTTTCGGTGGACACGTTCTTCAATATCGTAGTGCTGAGTGTGCTCGTCTTCGTCATGGACCCATCCTCCCACGGTTGCCAAGCGCTTGTCAAGTTGTTGTCAGAGATCAGTAGGTGATCACTTCCCCGTCGCCGTTCTCGCGGCGTGGCTGAAGCCCTGCCAGTTGTCGACGAGGTGCTGTCGCCGGTTTGTTTCAGCCATGATCAGCGCAATCCCGCTGGTGGCGTTTTCGGTGGACACGGTCTCGTCCATATCAGTACTCATCTGGTCCACGGGGGATCAGTACGAGCGGAATCTGCCGAATCTCGGCCCAGGGATACATCTTGTCCCCGATTTTCCTGGCGATGATCTCGTTCTGGTTGCACTGCGGGAACCCCGCCGACCGGCGGTTCGGCCTCCACATGATCAGACCCCGTTCGGGATGGACCGACCACCAGGCGTCGCGCCACGCCTCGACCAGCCCTCGGGCCTTAGTGACGTCGTCGAAAGGAATGTATGAGATCCGCTCGTCGTCCGCGTCGATCATCGCGGCTTCCTCGTGATTGGACCGAAGAGTCTTAGGTAGGTGTTCTCGTCGTGGCTGACGAGGTCGAACACGCACGGGCATTCGGCCCCATTGATGTCGAGGTCGGTGGCGTCGAGGTCGGTATGGTAGACCCGACCGTCAGGTCGCCGGTACACCAGGTCGCCGTCGCGGTCGTAGCCGAGGAAGGTGTCTTTGCTGATCATCGTTGCGTCTCCTGGTAGTCAAGGGATTCCATAGGAAGAGACTACGAGACTTGTGAACCACTTGTCAACTGGTGATGATGCGGACGGCGGGCGGAGATTCCAGGTACTCCACGATCCGCCGGGCCATCGCCAGGTCTCTAATGTTCCCGAGCACCGCCCGGTTGCATCCCCAGTCATCCGAGGCGTCCAAAAGTCCTCGTACTAACCCGGTTTCATGGTCATGGTCAACTGCCATCCGTTTGGACACCACCTTCCGGTGGCAGATCGGACACCGGCCACCGCACTCCCGGTACAGCACCCGGTAATCGTCGGCGGTGAACGGACGCACCGAACCGTCCGACAGCCCGATCTTGTACGTGCGCGGGAGCATCGCCTCCCAGGCTGCCCGGCCAGCGCACACCTGACACCGCGAACCAACACAGTCCACGACCCGCCGGAACGACTGGCAGCCGGAACACCAGCGGCGGCCGGTCGGCCATTGGGTGTTCGGCACCCGCTCCAGCCGCATCTCGACCGGAACGCACGCCAGACGCCGCTCGGCGTCCATTTCCTGGGCGAATGGAGGCTGGCCCAGCATCAGGCACTCGTAGCATTTCTGTTTCCCCGGGGCCTTGTCGGCGCCCTTGCAGCGGGTACAGATCTTCGGCGGCATGACGCTCCAAAAGGACCGACCGCCACCTAGTCCAACAGGTGGCGGTCGGTCAGTTGAGGGGACGGGTTAGAAGGGTGAAGCGACAGCCGTTTCCTCGCGTTCGACCGCGCCCTCGGACGAGGCGATGACCAGTTCAGCCGTCGCCGCCAGGTAGGAACGCTGACGGGCGATCAACGCGTCCTGCTCGTCCACCTTCGCCTGCGCGGCGTCCCGAGCGGTCGTGGCGGACTCAAGGCGACCGGCGGCCTTGGTGACCTTCTCTACCAGTTTCGCCCGCACGTCCTGCGCGGTCTTAATAGTGGCTTCCGCCTGCTCGCGGGCCTTGCTCGGATCGAATGCCTTAACCATGCGAATCTCCTCTGTCGAAGTATGTAGGTGCGGCGGAACTCCACCGCAGGACGTTCTAGAAGGGTGGGGGCCCTTCGGTGCTGCCAGCCGTCGAGACACCGGCGAACTTCTCACCGGCGGCAGCGTCTTCGGCTTCACCGGCAGCCGCGTCCGCGTCCTTGGCGGCTTGGATGTGCGCCGCGACGACGGCCCGGCTGTCCTGGGTGGGAGCCTGGATCGTCACCTTGTAGATGGTGGTCTCACCGCCGTAGTCGTTGCCGACTCGGTTTTCGATCGCCACCGTCCAGATCTGGCCGGGCATTGGCTTGCGGCCGACCGGCTTCAGCGCGGCCTCAATTTTTTCGGTGAGGTCCTTGCCCTGCTCGATGATCCGACGGCCGGTGACGGTGGCCGGATCGACCGGCGGGTCCATGTCTTTCAACCGCTCCCGGTACGGACCGGACAGGAGGCTGCCGTCGTGCAGTCCGGTCTCGAACGTGTAGTGGTACTGGCCGACCTTGCGGGCCTTCGACAGGTCCTCAGTCGGCCAGCGGGAGGCGAACTCGGACTCCACGACGGGGCGGAAGATCTTGTCGACGTTGTTCTTCGGCGGCCAGACCGTGTAACCGGCCTCCTGGCCTTCCTTCTTGTTCGCCTGCTTGTACTCACGCCGGACCGCGTACCCCTTGTCGGGGCGCTTCAGTGGGTCGGCAGGGAGCAGGATGCCGGTGAACGAGTCACCGATGTCAGCCTTTTTCCAACTCACCACAGGGGCGAGGTTGCCTGTTGAGGCTGCCTCGTACCGGTCGTACAGTTCCTCTTCGACGTCGTCGTGCTCGCTCATTCTTGAGCCTCTTTCGTTTCGCTGGATGGTTTCGGTCGTACATCAAGCAGTTTACAGGTTCATGTCACCGGAAGCAATTGGCAGCGGCGGCAATCCGCCGGATCGGCATCGATCAGCGTGGCGATGACCCGGTCCTCAAGACCAGAATCCACTAGGTTGCCATCGGCCTCGCTCCACCACTCCTCATCCACCCAGATCCGGTACGTCCGGCCGATGATCGTCACGAACCTCGGCACGTACGTCATGGACACCGGCGCTTCGGCCGTGACGTCCGCGATCCGCCCAGTATCGAAGTCGGCAACAACCGTCGCGGACGGCAGGCGGTAGTACAACCGGGAACTATTGGAGCGCAGCACCTTCCCAGCCAGTGGGCCACCGATGCCCATCCCCGCCTGCGCCGGGTCGAGCCCGGCCAGGGCAGGTGCCTGGCCGGGCTCGTACAGCACACCGGACACCGCGTCAGACCGGCGCTCGGCCACCTCGTCGCTCACAGCATCACCAGGACTTTCGTGTGAGCCATGAGGTTGCGGTTCGGGGCGGTGGACTGGACGAACACGTCGTAATCCGGGTTGGGGGTGGCCTTCTGAGTGACGGACATGTCCGGCAGGCCGATCATCTGACGGATCTCGTCCCCCGTGCCGACGTACACCCGGTCGGTCTTCTTCTCCACCACCGCAAGACGTTTCTGCGGCTGGACCTTCTCCCGCTTGTTCCACTGGTAGAAGACCGAGCCCAACTTGAATTCCATCCCACAGTCCAGCCGGATGAAGTTGTCGACCCGGACCTTGTCCAGGCCCTGCGGTTCAACTGGGATCAGCCGGTACTTGTCCCCGGCCAGTGGGGCGAGCGCCGTCTTCACGGTCGCCGCATTGACCACGTCGGCGCCGGTGGAGAAGATCGTGCGGGAGCCGCGTTGGCCGGAAGCGCGGCCGGTGAAGAAGTTCTCCGTCGCGGTGTTCATGGACTGCCCGGCCTGAGTCACACCAGCCTCACTGGTGGCGTCCCAGGCCCGCACGTTGTCCGGCTGAAAACCGTTGCGAATGGCGTAGTCCATCGACTGATGATCCGGGACAAGGGTCGCGACGGTGTAGTTGTCCGGCAGCGACGCAAGGAGCGAGCGCAGGTGCTGCGGGGTCTGACGACTGCGGTTCTCGTACCCGTCCGTCACGATGAACGACAGGAAAGCATGGTCACCGTAGATGGTGGATGTGGTCGCCAGGTCCTTCTGGGACTTGATCGTCGCGTCGATCAGCGCGGTCATGCCGTTCGTCCGGTACATCGACGCGATGGACGGCAGGCGCAGCACGTCCTTGTCGAAGATCAGGCACTCCACCGTGCTCGCGAACGTGTAGACGGTGACCCTGACTTCCCGGTCCAGTTCCTTGGAACGCCGCGCCAGGTAGGCGATCTGGCCGTCGACGACCTTGACGACCGCTTCCCTCAGCGCGCGCATGGAGTCGCTGGCGTCGATGACGATGGCGATGTGATCGATCTGGTTCTCGGTTCCCATGACAGGGCCTCCTCTGGTTGATGTACTGCTGATCCGGGGACTAGTCTTTCAGGTCATGTTCGGCGCCCATGTGATCACTCCTTTGCTGAGGGCGTCGATGCGCGCGCACGCGTATTTGGTGAGCGCGCCTTCCCAGTGCTCACCGGGGTGCTGACGCCACAGCGCCTGCACCTCAGTCGTGGTAGTGGCCTGGTCGATGAGGAGCCAGATGTTCGGCGTGGGAGTGAATTCCACCATCCAGTCCTGTTCCTTCTGGTGCTCCTTGATCCACGGAATCAGGGACACGGCGCGGAAGAAACCCCGGGCGATGTCGACGTAATGCAGACTGCCGGGTGCGTCCGGCGGGATGGACACGAGGATTCCGGTATGCAGGCATACGTCCGGCAGCGGGTAGCGGTCCGCGCCTTTCCCGTCCGGCCAGGGCACGTACTCCTCGGCGTTGCCATACTGGCCCAACTGAATCCCCGACTTGCGCTGTGCGTACGGAAACGATTTCACGCTACTGGTTTTCAGGTCCACGATCCGGTTGGACTTCCCGCAGATCGGGCAGGGGGTCCAGCGCTTCAGCCGGTCGAACGTGCCCGCCGTCCGGATCATGATGGGTGTGCCGTCCTCGTCGAACATCGGCTGGCCGTACTGGTCCAGCCGCTGCTTGTCCATGGCCACGAAGCACTCCACGCCTTCCCGGCCGCTGGCCAGGTGCACGTTCGGCATGAAACGGGTCAGCCGCACCCACTCGTCAATCACATAGTCGTACTCCTCTACCGGGGCAAAACCGATGCCAAGATCATACTTCTCGGTCATCTTGTGCTTCAGCGTGCCTTCACGGTCGGCGGTGAAGACAAGGTTCTTGGCCTTCTTGTGCAGGGCCGTGTGTGCGGCCTTGTTCTCTTCGCGCGGCCCCAGCATAGCCCGCTCGCCACGCAGCGTCCGGCCCTGCTCGCCGGTGTCCAGCAGGCCCTCCACGACCTTGGAGGTGGACCATTCGGCGATCAGTTCCTCATTGTCGGCACACGCACCCCAGCCGGAAGGCCGCCCGTAGTACTGCATTCCGGAACCGTCCGGTAGCCAGATCTTCGGGGTGTCGTGCGAGCCGTGCCGGGGGATCAGATCCTCGGTCCGCAGCGGCCGGTCCGGGTCCTCCCGGTCGTCCGGGTTCAGCAGGGGCGGGATGCCCTTGCTGGACGGCTTGACGGGTCCGTACTTGTCGTACAGGTCTGTTTCGCTCATGCGTTCAGTCTCCCATTGGGGTGCGACAGTTTAGGGATGCTCGGATTGGCCGAACGTGTCGAGCAAGCGAGCCCGGCCAATGGACCGCTCGTCCGCGAGTTCGGACCGGACGAGCGCCAATTGGGCTTCGATCTTGGCCATCGCTATCCACGGGACCTGTCCGCGTGCGATGTCGATAGTCCGTCGGCGCCATTCAGATTCGACCATGATGCGAATGCGTCGGTCTGGGTAGTGCTCAGACCGGTACAGGTGAGCGTCGTGGTAGTCGACGAATTCGTGCAGGATGTGCCACCCGATGCGATAACCAATCGGGGCCAGCGACTCGACTATCAGGTATCGCTGCGGCGCTGCCTGGCGGAATGCGTCGATGGCGGCGCTGAACCGGCGCTGAAGGTTAGTCATATCCGGCCCTTTCGTGCGAGGAGGCTCATGCGGACTGCTGGCGGCAGCGGAGTCAACTGTGCTGCCTCCCAGTCGGCCCGGTTTGGACGCCGTCCAAGCCGGATCAGTGTCAGCAGGATTTCCATGGCGGAGATCCGTCGGGCCTGCACATGGGAGGCCGTCGCCATGGCGTTACGCTGGTCGATCAGGGATTGCAGTACCTCGGCACTGATCAGGATTTTTGAGGGGCGCGTGTCGTGCCAGTCGATGGTGACCTGATCGGTCTGGGTGTCGTGGCGGATGGTCGGGGTGTACCGGACCTGTTCTGTGGGAGGTTCGTTCACTTCCGCATCCCCTTGACTATGCCAAAGGCGATCGCGGTGACGAAGAACGCCACAGCGGACCCGATGACGACCTGCGCCAGGATGGTGAGGAACAGCGACCAGGACATGAGTGCTCCAATGTTGGTTGTTGAGTCGATCATATCTAGCATGACAACCGCTTGTCAACTACGTCGATAGGCGGTGCTAATCTTCCCGCGAGGTGCCGACCATCGAGGATCGTAGGGGTCGGGCTGGATCTCGATCCAATAGCCATTGGGGTAGTTCTGTGGGTCGACGCAATGGCTTGACCGGTGAGTCAACTCGCCTACAGGAGTCCGGTCCTCGTCTAAAGAGCCATCTCCGTGCGCATGCCATCGGTTGCAGGGTTCGCACGCCACGCGGATCAGCATCACGTTGTTCAGCCGATCCTTGACGGGCTGAAAGTACCCTCTGACAGTGGGCTTACTCATGGTCTTCCTCCTCAATAGTCTCCAGCATAATCTCCGGCCAGCATCAGGCCCTGGTATCTCACGCCTTTCTCCGTCCTCTTCTTATCGATCCCCCGGGCCTTCAAAGACTTCGCGAATACGACACCAGTTTCGGCATGCTCGCCTTCGGCCTGACTCCATTTCGTGTAGACGTCATAGAAAGTCCTCGCCTGGATGGACTCCCCTCGATTTACCATCGAGTTCTCTTTCAGGAACCGACTCATGGAGTCTGATTCGTCCTGGTATGCCTGAGTGCTCGCCTTCACGGCCTCCGGCGGGTTCAAGCCCTGCTTCTGGTATTCCTTCCACCCCTCATATACCCAGGCCAGAACTGCCGGAGCCTCAGCCTTCAATCTCTCCGGCAGATTCCCGTCCCGTTCCTTAGGTGGGATCACCACATCAAATGGGACCACCTGAATCCGCGCCCATATCGCGGGATCGTCACCCGATACATTAGGAAGATGGTTCGTCAGCATGACCAGCGTGTGGCTAGGAGAATAGGTGATCGGATCACGATGCATCCGGTTCGCCTGGATCTCGTCGCCGCCGACAAGGCGCTTCATTGTCGCCTCAGCGAATTTCCGCCCCTTGTCACCCTCGGAACAGAACACCAGGCGACGCCCCATCAACTCCATCAAGAAGGTCTTATGCTGTGCGTTCTTCTGCTCCATCAGAATCTCCGGGTCCACCTCCAACGCGTAGTCACCGAACGCGTATCGCACGGCGTCCCTGAGGGTGCCCTTGCCGTTGCGCCCCTCTCCTGTGAAGATCGGAAGGATGTGCTCGGTAACCCGACCCAGCATCGCCTGGCCGAAAAGTCGCTGCACGTACGCACGCACCTGCGAGTCCGGCAGGATTCGCTGTAGGAAAGAATCGAACAACTCGCTGCGAGTCGTCCCTACGACACTTCCAGCGACCTTCGAGATCAGATCCTCGCGGCGGTGTTCGCGCTGCTGCCCGGCCAGCAGGTCAAGGACCCCACTGGGCGTGTTGAACAGGTGCGCCTGCTTGTCGAACGGGTCTTCACCGGCCGCGACCGGCAGCATCGCCCCCAGGTGCTCCAGCATCCCGGACATCCCACTGGCTGATTCAATCTTGGCGATATCTCGCAGGAATGCCTTGCGGTCCTCCAGGTCCTTGCACTGGGAGACCTCGGAGTAAGCCAGGTCGATCGTTTCGTGGGATCTGCGCTCAGCATTGCCGCTGCGGTCCGCCGCCCACCTGATGGCGTCGTAGTAGTACCAGCCCAGGGCCGTGGAGTAGCGCAGATCCTGGCCGTGCTCGCGCAGCATCCGCTGGGCCATCCGGTACTGACCGTGCCCGACCTCGGCGGGTGCGGGCACCGGAAGCGCGTTGTCACTCACGAGGCTCAGACGGCTCGCAGAGGGATCAGAAACAGTGACCTGGGCGTACTTATCCCAGATGCCGGTCTGTTCGCTCACAGGGGCCTCCCAGGGCCGGTCATGGCGCTGTGCACCGAAGGCGATCTGCCGTCGGATGGTGTTGTGCATCGTGGTCCGGTCTTCCGGCTTGGCCCACGACCAGTCCTCGACAGCCCGTACCATGATCTGGGTCGCCTGGTCGCCGTCGATCTGACCGGCGCCGACGTAATTCCCGACCTTAGTGCTGAGACTGGCCGCCGCAGCGTTCGCTCCGAAGACACACCCGGCCAGTTCTGCGGCCAGCGCTCGTACCCGCTCTAGAGCCAGTCCGTCACTGGCGAGCGGGCCGTTCGTCGTACGCGGCTCCGGCTTGCGCAGCGCGTCAATGATCCACTGCGGGAGCGGGGCAGGCTCCCGATCATCGACGACCTCATAGACACCCTCGTGCACGACGCCCCCATGGATTTCCCTGATGTAGGACGGCGCTGCCACGACAAAACCGTTGCCCCGGGTGTCGATGTCCGGGCCGAGTGCGCCCGTGGTGTTCGCCAGGAAGCCCTCAGGGTGGCTGTAGTAGAAGTGCAGGCCACCCGACCAGGTTCGGACCGTGTAGGTCTCCACATGGCCGTGTAGGGCTGCCAGGGCGTCCCAAGTGGCCTTCCCGACCTTGCCCTTCCACGGGTTCATGTCGACATCGACAACGTACAGCCCGCTCGGGCGGCAGTGGATGCCAACATTCGCCGTGCCCTTGTCACCGAAGGCGTAGCGGATCTTGGCTTCGTCCGTGATCGCATCGTTCTGTCCGTTCGGGGTCCACGGGGTCTTGTCATGACGAATCAGGGGGAAGACGTGCCAGCCGCGCCTGGCGTATGCCAATCCGGCGTCACGTGCCGCGTTCAGCGAGATGCTCATCTGGCTCCTTGTATGAATGCTGGCCCCCCGGCCAGGCAACCGGGCAACGAGGCTACGAAGATCAACATGTAGGGTTATGTAGGGTTTCCTGAAAGATATCATATGTGCGTACGTGTGGAAACTTTCAGGAAACCCTACATAACCCTACATGTTGATCTTGAAAGCCCCTTTTTCGCCGATCTGGCTGCGCAGGGTAGCCGTACGAGTACTACGGGCGACGACGCTCAGCCAGCCAGCGTAGGGCGCACCGGATCATGATCAACGAGGCTACGAAGATCCACATGTAGGGTTATGTAGGGTTTCCTGATAGATGCCATATGTGCGTACGTGTGGAGACTTTCAGGAAACCCTACATAACCCTACATGTTGATCTTGAAAGCCCCTTTTTCGCCGATCTGGCTGCGCAGGGTAGCCAAATCGACACGCACAGGTGCGTCCACGACTGCCTGCTGGCCGGGTCTGAGCCGTCGCGAGACAAAAAACAGCCCCTCACCGATCGGTGAGGGGCTGTGTCTAGGGTCTACGGAGCCGCGACCGGCTGTATGTGGTTGACCACCCGCGCGACCGCGGCTTCGAACGTGTCACCGGGCCGCAGTTCGCCGTCGGCCAGGCCGAACAGCAGGTCGATCCCAGCGCGCACGACCGGCGCCTTGTCGGTGTAGGACTGGTCTGCGACGGCGCGCAGGAGTTCGTAGGCGGTGGAGGTCCCCACGAAAGAGAACTGCTCCGTATATCGCTTGGCCTTGGCCATGCGTCCTCCAGGGTAGGAATTTTCGGATATGACATCTCCGACTGTACTTCAGTTGACAACCTCATGTCAATCCATGTACATTCCATCCCGACGACAACACACTAGGAGGCACTATGACGATCAAGCGGCAGTCCATGGCTTCGCTGAACACCGTGGGCACCTGATGGCCGTCCGGATGACCGTCTCGATGACCGGTGCAGTCGCACGGCGGCACGGTGGTCGGTCCAGGTTCCGCGTCCCCGTCGACTACCCGAGCAGAGTCGTTGCCGTCGCCGCCCTGCGGATGACGTTCCACCCAGGGGACCCCGGATGGAACGGTGTGTCCGACGACGACTACCTGGAAATCTTGCGCGGCGTTGGCATCTATACCCAGTTCGAGGAGATCTGACGGTGAAGAAGACGTCCGTCCCCAAGGCCCCGTATGCCCCGGACGGCTCCCTGCTGCACTTCCCCCGCGACTACCACCCGTTCAGCCACTATGAGGACACGGCGACCGGAGAGCGGCTGGAGCGTAGCCAGATCTGGGAGCCGCTTGATCCGCCGATCATCGGCAGTATGTTCATGCGGACCGAGCGGCAGATCCGCGACTCCTGGAAGCAGGTGTACCTGGAGCCGGAATGGCGTGACAACGTGCCTTTTCGCGCCGACTTCCAGATCTATTCGATCGCGTCGGGCGGGTCTGCGAGGTACTTGATACTGAAATCGGCCAACGCTCCGCTAGACCTACGGACGTGGCCGATATTCGTTACTGACCTGGTGGATGTCCTGCGGCGAGCGGGCGCTGAGCGGGGCGCGGTCCTCAGCGGCCGATGGATGGTCGCTAAGCGTGGTCAGAACTACGGCCTCCGGCTGGCCAATGAGTAAGGGTGGCTCCACCCGGCGCGAGCGCGGGATGAAACCACTGCCGGAGGACCGGATCTGCCGCGTGCCGGACTGTAACGACAAGTCCTCGTACCGGCTGGCCTGTGTCGAACCAGACGGCATGGCGTACACCGTGCGCCTCTGCGGGAAACACACGAAATCCTTCACCGACAGTCCGCACCGGGCTGTCATCACCACGACGCCACTCAACAGAAAGGAATGACCATGCCAGAACAGCGCACCGGCCGGACGTCGGCGAGATTCAAGGCGTTCTTCAGCGGCAACTGCTTCGGTCCAGACGGCGATATCGTCCACCGAGGCGATGAGATCGTTTTCATCAACCGCGAGCCGTGGCACGTAGAATGCGCCGAACACGAAGGCTACACGGTGCCCAATGAGTGAATCCGTGGACTGGTCAGACGTTCATGGCGGTGACGTCGTTGCCGGTGGCGGCAAGGAGTGGGTGATCACCACCGCAGACCACATGAAGCGCGTGTTCACGCTGTCGCATCCGACGCAGACATGGACGGGCGTCCGCACCGGCACGGTGGAACTGGTCAGCCGCCGCCCACCGCAGGCTGACCCCCGGGTCACCGAGGCGACGGCGAAAGGACTGATCGCCACGAAGTTCGGCGGGATCGAGATCGGCAAGCGTGACAAGGCGAAACCGTACGCGACGCCGGTGACGTTCATGGACCCTGGTTCGATGCTCGCGCACCTGCGGATCTTTCATGCCCAGATGAGCGACGACCCGTCCCTGGCCGGGCTTGAGAAGGAACACGCGGCGCTGCACCGGCCCGAGCACCGGGTGTCCGACATGTTCGAGCCGCATGTGCATGATCCGGACTACGAGTCGCTGTGAAGCGTTCGCGCCGTGCGGACTGCCCGAGCAGGAAGGTCCGGTATCGAGATTCGGATGAAGCCAAGAAGGCGTTGAGCCGGATCAAGGCCACCGCAGGACAGGTTCGGCACGCCACCCCGGTCCGCTATTACGAATGCGGGATGTGCCAGGGCTGGCACCTCACCAGCCAGGATCATTACGAGTCGCCGCGCTGGTAGGCGCTCCATCAGGGCCCGGCCCGGCCGGAGGCATTTCGCCTCTGGACCGGCCGGGCCTTTTTGCGTTGTCAAGCGGTTGTCAAGTCTGCTACTCTGTTAGCAGATCGATAGTCACCCACGAAAGGAATCGTCATGCACCTGCTCGCAGAACCAAATATCGCGCTAGAGAACGGACTTATCTGGGCCAAGGGCTTCCTACTGCTGGGCTGCCTGGTCGTGCTGGTCTACCTCACCCTGAAGGGCCTGCTCACCCACGGCCAGCACGGTGACTACAGCCAGGCGGCCAGCATGGTCGGAGCGTCCATGATCTGCCTGAGTCTGCTCGGGCTCGCCGCTGGCGCAGCCGTCATCACCGGGTATGGCACAGCCATGCTCACAGCCATCACGAAGATCCTGTCCTGATGAGCCCGCTGACAGAGCGCGTCCTCTCCCTGATGGCCATCAGCGCGCTGTTTTTCGGCGCGCTGGACCTGTTCCTCTACCGCGATGACATCGTCGCCTGGCTGATCAAGTGAGCCCCCGGCAAATCGCCGACGACCCGGGGCGGCAGATCCGCAAGCCCTACCTGGGACCGAAGGGCATGCGGTTCCCGTTCGACTGGACGCTGGAGGAGATGGCGCTTGCGTTCACCGTCCTTTTGGTCGGCATGGTCCTCCTGGTGTTCGTTGTCCCCGCCGGAATCGTCGTCGCCTGGGCTACCTGGGTCGGCGGCCGGTCGATCGCCCAACGGACCAGCCCCGACAGCCCCCGACGGCGGTTCAGGCTGATCGCTGCCCTAGTGGCCGTTGTCTGCCTGGTCGTTTCGGCGAACCCGATGACCTGGATTCGTCCGGCGTTCCTGCCCGTGGCTTTTCTGGCGGCGCTCGCGCTGCCGATCCTTGTGGTCCGCGGTCGGGGCAGGTACCTGGACTGGAATCGTCCCTTCGGGTACTGGCTGCGCCTGCCTCGCCTGGTCGCCTCAGGCCCCCGCCTGAGGCCCGCCATCGAGGTGAACGTCGCCCCGCTGATGCTCACCTCCACCGCAACCCCAGTGGCTGCCGAGCCACTGACCGCCGCTGCGGCGCCAGTGACCGCAACTCCAGTGATCGCCCAACCGCTGACCGGCGCAATCGTTGAGAAACGCCTCGTCCCCCTGACGAGGCAACCACGGCACAAGATGATCGAGCGCACGGCGCAGGGCTTCCGGGTCGGCCGCACCGAATACCGAGTGGAGTGGACGATCTGATGTGGAAGCACAAGCAGCCCCCGCTAGCCCCGAACGCCCGGGAGATCATCGAGAACCTGACCGTACAGAAGGACGGCACCATCTGGGCCGGGTACCGGATCGGCCCTGCCCGCTGGGATTTCACCGGAAACGACGCAAAAATCTCCCGGATGAACCAGGACGCTGACGTCTTCAGCAACCTGGCCGGGCGGTTCTACCACGAACGGGTTTCCACCCGGCCACACCCCGTCCAGTCATGGGCGGCGCAACTTGACGCCAGGACTCCCGCGCCGACACCGGACGTGCACACCTGCGACCTGTCGATGCCCAAGGGCGACCTGCTGCGCGGCCGATGCGGGTGCGAGACCTGGAACTCGCACCTGGTCCGCCAGCAGGACGTCATCGCTCGCTCCGGCATGGACGACAAGGTGGTGTTCCGCTACTTCACCCTGAACGCCCGGGTGAACAGCCGGTTCGACCTGCGCAAGCACCTGGAGGCGTACCGGGCTGGCGGGGCGCCGCATTCGGCACTGCTGCCGGTGCTGGAGGACGTCAAGCGATTGTCGGACGTCGTGTCCGGGTGGGCGGGCTCGCGCCCGATGACCGAGTTCGAGCAGGGCTGGCTGCGGATGCGCTCGCTGGCTCCAGGAACGCAGCCGGTCGGCGTGCAGGCCCGTTCCGGCTGGGACGAACTGGCAATCCCCGCGCTCGGCAACGATATCCGCTGGGTGGAGACCCCTTTCGGACGCACTGTGGCGGTCACCTCGTGGGCCAACGGCCGGAAGACGACGACAGCGGCTCGCGTACTAACGGTCGCCCGGCTGGCTGATTTGAACTACCCGGAGAACGGGCTGCCGCCGTGGCAGGTGCACGCCGAGTCGGTCCGGGACGCTATGGGGGCGCCGTTCCCAGTGGAATGGAGCGTCGTCGGCAGAATCCGCTCCGGTGAGGAGATGAAGGCGGAGGTCGAACTGGAACTGCGGAAGGCGGAGTTCATCAAACGCGACTACGGCTGGCACAAGGAAACCCCACCGGCCGTCATCGACAACGGCATCGCTGTCGCGCTGAACACTCGCGACCAGGTTGTCAACGGTCAGGCCCTGGAAGCCACCCGCTTCCAGGGTCAGATCAACGTGATTATCACCGGCCAGGACCGCTACAACAGCGACGGCGTGATGATCCTGTCGGCGGCCGATGTCGTGGAAGAACGCTGTGCCTCGTTCACTCACATGTATAGCGCCAGCGGTCTGCGGATGGATTTCACTGGTGCCGACTGCCAATCCTTCATGCTCCAGTCGACCGTGATAGCCGAACCGTTCGACCGGGTCGGCTATCAGCGTCGCCTGCGGCTGCCGTACCTGACGGCTGGGATGGCCAACGCCACCGCCAGCGTCGGGGACTCGCGTGGTCCGTACCTTGGGCACACCCGTGGCGCTTCGCGCCGCCCGGTCATGCATGACCCGCACTACGCCACAGAAGGACTGCGGACCGGACGGGCGCAGAACATGCACCTGATGATCGGCACTCTCGGGTCCGGCAAGTCCGTCCTCTTCGGAGCGATCGCGTACAACCTGGTACGCCGGGGCATCATGACGATCATCAACGACCCGTCCGGTCCGCTGGCGAAACTGTGCGACCTGCCAGAGATCGCCGCCGTCTCCCAGGAAGTCAATCTCCTGACCGGGCGCAAGGGCATCCTGAGCCCGCCCGGCCTGATCGGTATCCCGCATCGCGCCGACCACCCGGAACCCGGTGACTGGGCTGACGCTGTAGAGCAGGCCCGGTCCGAACGCCGTGACCTGGCCATCGATATGGCCCTGCGGTGCCTACCCGAAGATCTGGTCGCCGATGGGAGCCGGGAGTCGGGCCGGACCCGGGAGACACTGCGCTTGGCCGCCCGTCGTCACGCCGACCGATCCGGCTGGGAAACCACCAGCACCCTCTGGGACCTGGTGGACAACCTGGTGACACTGGAGGACGTACACGCCGACGCGGTCGCGGGGGCGCTGGTAGACGCCAGCACGGCCCCGCTGCTGCGCCTGCTGTTCCCGCCCCGGGGCGTGACGGTAGAGCCCGGCCAGTACAGCAAGACCCTCACCGTGATCACCACGCCGGGCATCGTCCGGGCCGCCGACGGGACCCCGCGCCGGGATTGGAACCCGACGGAAATCGGCGCTGACGCGGTATTGCGCCTGACCGCGCTCTACACCCACCGGCTGATCTACTCCAAGCCGCGTGAGCAGCGGGCAGCGGTGTTCTTCGACGAAGCGGAGTCGCTCACCGACTCCGGGCCCGGTCGCAGCATGTTCTCCCGGCTGGGACGCGACCACAGCAAGTGGAACCTGTATGTGGCTCTCGGCGTCAAAAGCATCAACCCGCAGATGCTTTCAGGCGAATTGAAGAACTTCATCGCGTCGGTATTCGCGGGCCGGATGGCCAGCACGGAGCCCGCGCTGGAGGCCATGGCCATGCTCGGCTTGACCGACCCCCGCTACGCCGGGGTGCTGATGAACCTGTCCACGTCCGTACCCGGCGAATGGGTCCACCGTGACGTGGACGGCAATGTTGGCGGCATGCGCGTCGACGTCGACTACCATCCGGCGCTGAAAGCGGCGCTGCTGACCGACCCGGCTCCAGCCGGGTCGTCTCACCACTGGCTACTGGACGAGGAGATGCTGTGAAGCGCCGATGGAACTCGCGGTTGCGGTTGTTCCTGTTCTTTTGCGCGGCCGGGCTGCTGCTGATCGTCTGGGCCGCATCGTCGTCGGATGCCGCAGTCAGGTCAGTGGACATCCCCGGAGTTGAGGTGTGTCCGAAGCAGGCGCCGTTCGCAGCCACCCCGGAGACTGGCCTGGCCGGGCTCCTGGGTGAACGCCCCATCGTCGTCACGTCGGACAACTCACCCGACCACATCTGGAGTACCGGCGGCTTCGCGGGCCTTCGCTCACACACCTACGACTTGGGATGCGCGATCGACCCCACATCGTGGGCGCGGATAACGAACGCGTCTGCCGACTCGGCGATCGCGAACACCATCACCTCGATCGGTGACGGCCTGGTGTCGCTGACAGATTCGGTGGACCGGCGAGCCTGGGAGCCCGGATGGGTGGTCGCGTTCCTTGACGACTTCGCGGCTCGTGCTACCGGCGTGGTGAATACCAGCATCCTCGTTCCTTTCCTGGCGTTAGCGATCACCTTCGCCACCATCGTCCTGCTGTATCGCGCTCAGAGCGGTGACATGTCTTCCGCCGCAACTAATGTCGGCTGGGTTTTCATTGTCATCACCATCTCTAGCCTGCTGCTGCTGTCCCCGATGCTCGCATCGGAAGTCAGTCAGACGGCCGCAGGGACGCTGGTGGCCACGCTGAACGACGGCGCGAACCCCTCGGACGCGGCCACCAACCAGGTCGTGAAGAACGTTCAGTACCAGGGGTGGCTGCGACGTAACTTCGGTAGCGCCGTGACTCCGGTGGCCGCCACCTATGGGCCGGACCTCCTGGCCAGCACCAGGGTCTCCTGGACGGAACTCGACTCGATCAACGCGTTGGACCCGAAGGATCAGCCGAAGGCCCGCGAAGCGCTGACGAAGACGAAGGCTGATCAGTTCAAGGACATCGCCGCGAAGGTGGAAGCGGAAGATCCGACGGCCTATAGGTACCTGACTGGCCAGGAGTCAGGTTCGACGGAAACGGTGGTGGAACTGCTGACTGTCGTCGCGGCCTGCGCGATCCGCCTGGCCGTTGCCATCCTGATGATCGCCTGTGCGATTGTCCTAGTCATGCTGGCGATCTTCTGGCTGGTCCTGACAGCCGCCATCCTCCAGCCTCGCATCGGTCGCCGAACCGGGCAGGAGTTGGGAATGGGTTTGATCAACAACGCTATTCAGGCCACCGTCTATGTGCTGATCGCAGCGGTCGGCTCGTGGCTGTTCGGGGTTTACCTGCAAGCGTGCATGGCGCCGGGCGTGAGCCTGTGGTGGTCGCTGCTGCTGCTGATGATCGGCACCGGCATCGCCTGGGCCGCGATCGGACCGATCGCGAAATTCAAAGCCATCGTGTCTTTCGGGCGCGCGGACGGTCACAGCATCATCGGTCGACTGCTGAAGACCGCGTTGATCTCCTACGTCGGAGGGTCGTTCGCCGGTGCTGCCGTGGCGAAAGCCGTGGAGGACAAGGTGCAGGAACCGGAGCGCCTGTCGGAGGACGTCACCACGCCAACAGTGGTGCAGGCGAACATTTACCACCCGACTCCGGCGTTCGTGCCGGAGACCCCGACCACGGTGGACGCCGAACCCCTGACCGGCCACATCGTCAACGCCTTACCTGCCGCTTACGAAGTCCATGTCGACGCGAGCGACATACCACCACCAGACGACGCGTCCAGCCCGTACACCCCGTACGAGCGTTCTGACGACAACGAAGGAGCCCGGCCATGATGACCGAGAAGGAAGCCCGCGCGCTGAAGACGGGACCCGTCGAATGACCGCCTGGTTGTTCGACAGCCCGCAGCGGCTGAAGATGATGGCGGCCGGTGCCGGTGCGCTCATCATCATCATGTTCATGGCATTGACCATCAGCCGGGTCAGGAACCTCCCGACGATGCAGCCCACGCCGACAGCACAGTCCACCGGACTACTGCCGCCCTCTCCAGCGTCAGCGCTAGGGTCACCGCCGCCCGGGTATGGACCGAGTGCTCCGATCGCTATGGAGGCCGTCAGCGCGTTCCTGCTGGGTGACCGCGCTGGGTTCGCCCGGCTCGGGCAGCAGGAAGCGGTCGAGTCCGTCAACGACGCACCGAAACCCCCGCCCGGCCAGCGGATCACAGGCGTCGTCAAGGTGCTGCTCGACGGCCCCACCCGCCAGAAGGTATCCGTCCCGACCACCGACGGCGACCTCGTCCTCGACATGATCGTCGTCGACGGGGCCTGGAAAGTCCTCAACATCGAGTACGCCCGGTGAAGCGCGCAGCCCTAATCCTGGTCCCCATAGCCGGAGTCTTCATGGTGCCGCTGATGGCAATGGCTTTCCTATCCGGCCCGCCGAAGTTCCCCGGCATGACCGGCGACGAGACGGCCGACTGTTCGGTGGCTGCCCCGACCGGCGGGCTGGATGCCGCTGCTGTGTCAGCGCACGCCTATCGAGCCGGGTTCAGGGGCCAGGACGTGGACATCGCCGTCGCGGTCGCGCGGGCCGAATCCGGCTGGGACGCCAAGGCTACCAACCAGAACGGCAACGGGTCCGTCGATTACGGCCTGATGCAGATCAACTCGATCCATGAGGCGATCCTCGCCACCGGCAACTGGGCCGACCCCGGCCACAACATGAAGATGGCCTTCGCCGTCTGGTCGGACGCCGGACAGTCGTGGAACCCCTGGGTGACGTACTGGTCCGGCTCGTACCGTAAGTTCCTGACCGGCGTTGATGTTCAGCCGACGTGCGTTGTGCCTGCGGCCGGGAAGTGCGCCGCTGACGCAGGCCAGTACCAGAACGGGATGATCCCGGCGAGCGCCCTGTGTACCCTCTGGGCTGATCGGCGCCACCGGCTGCGTGCCGACGCGGCCAACTCGTTCGACTCACTCGCGCGGGCCTATCAGCAACGCTTCGGGTCCAAGCCGTGCATCACCGATTCGTACCGGTCGCTGGCCGCGCAGATCGACGTGCGTCGGCGCAAGCCCGGCCTGGCGGCGACCCCCGGCACATCCAACCACGGCTGGGGGCTGGCGCTCGACCTGTGCGGTCCAGACGGCGGCCAGTGGGTCGTCGCAAGTGCATACGACGTCTGGATGCATGAGAACAGCAAGCGGTTCGGCTGGCATCACCCGGACTGGGCTGAGCCTGGTGGCAGCAAGCCCGAAGGTTGGCACTGGCAGATGGTGGGAGCACGATGAGCGCGGTAGATGACGTCGGGGTGGCCGCAGCGCGGAAGTTGCGGGCACAGAATGAACTCGAAGCCGCCAGCGCCGACCTGGCCGTTGCACTGGTGGACCTGCATCAGGAGACCCGCACTCCGAAGTGCCGGATCGGGGCGATCGTCCGGGACTACCTGCTCTGCCACGGTTTCGACTCCCAGATGATTCACCGGCTGGCACTGTCCGACGGGAGCGTGCGCAACGCATTGGATAAGGGAAAGCCCCCTCACCGTTCGTGAGGGGGCTTGTCTCCTCTACTTCGACAGGGTCCGTGTGGTGTTCGCTACGGTGCCGACCTGCCAGGCCCCTACTGCGGCCAGGAGGATCTGAACGAATTCCGCGGTGGTGATGGTCTGGTCCGTCCAGGCCGACACGAGGACGAGGACGGCGGCGGTGAAGATGCCGATGGCCTGCTTGGCCCACGGCTGGTCCGGCGTGTTCGCGGCCAGGTACGTCCCGGCGGCGCCGAGCGTGGTGACGGCTAGGCCGATGAGCACCACCCGGTCGGTGAAGTCTCCGGTGATCAACGCGGTCGCGCCGGTTGATCCGAGCACGGCGATCAAAACGTACTGGATGAACTTCTCGATGCCCATCACGGCATCCTCCTAGGGTCATACGGACCAGCCCGGGGCGCCCCGGGCTGGGGGTTTCAGGTGGCCGGTGGCTTCGGCGTGAGCAGGGCGATCAGGGTGTCGACCTTGCCTTCCAAGCGCTTCACGTCGGCGGCCGATGCCTTCAGGGCTACCGCTAGGGCCGTGAGGGCTTCGCTCTGGCTCTGCTGAGTCTTGGCCTGCTCGGTCTGCTCGCGCCGGATCAGGTCCGACTTCTGGTCGGATGCGGCCAGCACACCCGCCAGGGTCCAGTCGGCGCCCTGTACCGTTCCGGCGTCCAAGACCTTGTTCGGGACGATCTTCTCAGTCTTTATCAGGTCGACCAGGAGTGTCCTCAGTTCGGCTTTCGTCGCCACGATGTCCTCCACGACAGGGGGTTTCGGATTCAGGAGCCCCTGAACACGAGGGATCACAACGTTTCTGATCTGGTTGATACGTCGGTCGCCTGGGCATTCCTTGCCCGGCGATGTGGACCAAGTGTCACCGCCTGCCACTTTCCAGGGGCTGATCCCCTGGCGGTGATAGGCGATTCCACGTCGTCCGGGTTTCGAATCCGGCACCAGGATCGGGGGGATGCCGTAGGTCCGGCAACACCAGGCGACCAGTTTGACGATGGCGTCCAATTGTTTCGGCGTCCAGGCTTCGATGTCCCTGGCCCGCAGCGGCGCGTTGTCGGCGGTCTCGATGCTGATCGCCCACCGGTTCGCGTCCAGGTTCGCGTCCGCCCGGAATTCGGTGTCCTGCCATTGGTAGACGACACCATCGAGTCCGGCTGTCCGGTCGCCGCCCCATGCGCCGCCAACGCCGAAATGGGACTCGGTACCGGACCAGCCGTTCCTCTTGAACATGGCATCCGTGCCGGTGAGGTACCCGGCCATGGTGTGCATAACGATCAGGTCATGGGACTGCATCCGGGGCTGGCCCTGTGTGGTGGACAGTGGGCGCCAGCGGGCGGCTGGGTATTTAGTGGCCATCAGGTTTCCTCCGTGTTGGCTCGCAAGCGCAGCCGGTGGACCTGCTCCAGCAGGGCATCGTATCGGGCAGCGGCGTCGGCCTGTTCGCTACGCAGGCGCATCTCCAGGCGGTTCACGTCGGCGCGCAGGCGCCTCTGGTCGGTGAGCCAGCGCGCTCGTTCTTCGGTGTGCAAGCGCTCCACCTCCGTCCGCTGCTTGCGCTCCTCCCCTAGGATCATACGCAGGCGGATGTTGTCCTCTTCGAGTTCGTCGCGGGCGCGGGCCACCGTGGCGATGTTCGCGTCCACGATCCCCTGGGAGCGGACCGCGCGTGGCGGAGCGCTCCGCCACTGCCTACTAGCGTCGTAAATCAATTTGGCCCCACCTGAAGACAGGAGGGCCAAGATCCCGACGATCACGGGATCGGACGTGGGGCTCATTTAGGCATCCTTGCGCTCGATCTCGTTGATCAGCGCGGCCTCCTGTTCCTTGAGCCACCATCCTCGCAGGAAGCAGACGATGCCGATGATGGCGAGGAACCCGGCGATGGCGCCCCCGCGCTGCCAGCCGCTGGCGCTCACGATGGCAATGGAGTAGGCCACGAGAATCGTTGCGAATAGATACATCCCGGTAGAGACGACGGCGAACCTATTGACCACCAGTCCACTGGCTATGGTGACGGCGGCGAGTCCCATCAGGATCGCCCAGACAATCTCCAGCATATCGGGCAGCGCACGCAGAGCGTTGGACGGAGCCCAATTTGTTACCAGATTGATGATCGACAGGACGGCGTAGCCGACCATCCCTATTTCCAGCGGGTACTCACCGACCATCAGAGGCAGACGCCTCAGATAGCGACGGCGGGGCGTGGCCATCAGAGTCCTTCCGAAAATCACAGAGCACGGACCGCGTACAGCAAAACGACGAACGGCATCATATTCTCGTGCGCCGTCCCTGATCCTACCGATGAGTGAGTATGGCTGCCGCCTGAGTCCGTCACCCACGTTCCCGCCGTGCTGGCGAGCGCAGCGACAGCACCACCGGCGGTGACGAACACCCCACCGATGCTGCTCAGGCCATGGGAGTGGGTACCGGCCGAACTGTGATCGTGGGCAGGCAGATTCGCCGTCGACAGGGCCACCGTCGCAGCACCACCAGTCGCGGCGCGAGCCCGGCCAGGACCCGTACCGACCGGCACCCGCTCGCGCAGATCCGGAACGTTGAACGTGCTGCTGCCGTCACCCACTCCGTACCCAGTACCCATGACCGCGAAAAGCCCCGCGTACGTGGTGCGCGATACCGCAGCCCCATCGCAGGCCAGCCAGCCGTCGGGGGCGGTCGCACCAGCGAACGGCATCACCGCCCCCAAGGGGACCGCTCCCGGTTCCCCTGACAGGCGACCTCCGACGACGAACGTTGCCCCCTGCTGGAGCAGCCACACTCGATCGCCGACCGCTAACGTAGTGTCCTCGGAGCGGGGTATCCACGCAGCGTCCGTAGCGTTGGTCTGCACTCGCCGCCCCACGCTCGCCTGTACTGCGGTGATGACAGCGATGCGTAGCGTAGCGACCGGTGATGAATCCGCCATGTGGTCAGCGAGATTAGCGATGTCCGTTGCACGTTCCACACTGTTTCCCTACGTTAGTGGTGCCCTCGACCCTACGTTAGCGTTGCTACGTAAGGAGGGCTCTACCGAGTCCGGTGGAGGCTATGCCTCCTTGCAGCGCAGGCGAGTGTGTGCCCCCTGCTCGTTCTTCAACGGGATCGTCGCGGTGATCAGTTGGTAGTCGCCGTTGGTGCGCGAACGTGGGTCGGCAATGGTGATGATGTCGCCGACTTCATGGCCGGGATGTCCACGCGTGGTGATCTCGCATTCCTGTTTCATCCGGGTCACCCGAGGCAGCGCTTCATCGGCGAGCGCCTGCGCCTGCGGCGTGGTGATGACGGCCTGGCTATAGATGCCGTAGGGGCGCCGTCCGAAAGGCCCGTCGGAGTATGTCGGCGACGCCGGGTCGACATCCCATTTCTCCACTCGGACCGGCGTCTTGTCCGGGTGCTCACCCCGCACGATGACCCCGGAGTAGACGCTGACGGTCGGTAGGAACTTCCTGCTGCTAGTCATCAGCAGCGAACGTTCACCGATGCCGTAAGTGATCCCTGTTCGCACGCCGACGGCTGGCTCCACCACGAACGTCCCCAACTGGTCGAAATACGCGACCGTTGCGCTGGCTTGGGTCAGGACCTTGATGGCGTCCCACGGGGAAGACAGCCGGTCGAAGGTGATGGCCGGGGTGGTGTACGTCGACGGAGCGAGACGAACCGGGACGGTTGGCATCCTCGACGTAACGATAGCGCCGATCGCTGTCGCGAAATTCGTGCCGTCCGGGATCACCCACGGATCGGTGAAATGTAGCGCCCGTAACTTGTCGACCCGGTCGAAACCTTTGATCTCGATGACCGTCCCATCTGAATGCGATCTCACCTCAGGTTCGACGATTCCGAAAACCCCCATCGGCACCCACTCGTAGTCGGCGCCGACGTAAAGGCCGCGGTAGACACGGATCTCGGTGCCCTTGGGCGTCAGCAGGTCCGTCGCCTGCGCGGGCGTCATAACCCCGTCCGCATCAACGATGGTGGTATGCAGTTCCCGCCGGACGGCGATGTCGTCCAGGCCGATATAACCGGAGACCATGACGTCCAGAGAGGTGACGATCTCGTCCGCGTACAGGACTTCCATCTTCGTTTTCCACGTCCGCGAAGATTCAAGAAGGGCGGCGGAGAACTCAGGCGTCGTCGACCACACGGCTACAGCGCCTCCTGAATGTCAACATAATCGATATCGATAACCCGATGCCGGAGCGCCTCGACCTTATAGTCACGGCGTAGCAGGCGGGCCAGGAATATCATTCCAGTTGGCCCCTGAACAATCATCGGAACCGTCCGGCGCAGCACGAGGACCGCCGAATCGATATCCGCGACGGGAACGAAAACGCTAAGCATCCCGACGGCAGCCTGCTGCCCCTCGGTGTCGACGATCGGGAACTCCCTGCCAGCAGGACGGTGCACACTTGAGGATTCGTCATCGGAACGCCTGTGCCCGACAACGTAAGCGTAGATCTCACCGTCGTCATCGGTGGGGTCCCGGATGGCCCAACGGTCCGCGTCCAAATTGATGGTCGAAATCAGACTGACCGCGCTGGTGAACACGGCACCCAGGCCAGGATCAACATCCGTGTACGCGCGGTATTTCACGTCGACCCCGAACGGCATGGTCCGGTCGGTGGCGATCGCCTGCTGCGCCAGCGACGGCTTGACCCGGGACAGGATTTCCTTCCAGGTCACGCCATCATCGTCGGAGCGCTCCACACGGATCGTCTGAGTCGCCGAATACCCACCCGGCTGATAATTCGTGGAGCGGCCTGGAGCGAACGACATCTCAGCGATGTAGAAGATCTCACCGGCCGCCGTGGGTCCCAGGATCTCGAATACTACCCGCGCTAGGACGGCTCCGACCGGTGCGGTAGCGGTCAGCACCGTCTGCGTGTAGGCGCCCGACGTCACGATCACCGCGTCACCAACAGACTCCGAAATCAGTGCGCCCGTGCCGTCGTCCGCGTCGTACCAGCGCAGGCGAGCACGCGCGGTCCGGCTGGTGGCAGCGGCTTTCACCGAGCCGACCAGGGTGTACACGATCCCGGCCACCGCCGGGAAGGACAGCGGTCCGGGAGGCTGCGCCTGCCCATACGGTGCCAGTGGTGGGCTCCCGGGGACGGTCCGCACACCCATCAGCCCGCTAGCCACACTGGTGACCTTGATGCCGGGCAGCAACTGGTTCGTCGTATCGGCCAGTTGCTGAAGGATCGTGCTGTTCGTGTCGTCCTCCCAACCGCCGGAGCCGACGTCCTGCGCTGCGGTCAGCAGGGACGAGCGAGCCAGCAAGTCCAGGCGGGCGCGGGGAACATCGGTGCCGTAATGGATTTCGTCGATGACTTCGACGAGCGGGCCATTGGGGGCGACGATGCTGATGACGAACTGGCTGTAGGCCCACGCGGATGCGACGGCCGCGCTACTCGTGGACTTCACATACGCCCGGTACGCCGCGCCATTCGTCAGGCTGACCCCGACCCGGACGAAACGGCCGATCGCCGAGGACACCACACCAGAATCCCAGACGGGAGTGGTGACATCCGGATCGATCCCGGCCTGCTCCTCAATGATCCGCACCCGGTAGTCACGCTGCGCGTCCAGGCAGGTGTACGTCCACACGACGTTCGGGCTGGAGTCCGCAAACGTCATCCCCGATGGCGCGGTCACCACAACAACCGGCGCCGTCGTCGCGATCACGGTCCGGACAGCAGCGAACGCCGAGTCGGAGCCAGTGCTGGAGCGGGTCGCGACCGTCCAGGTGTACGTGGTAGCGTTCGTCCATTTGCCTGCGGTGAACACCGCGCTGGTCGGTGTGGCAGCGACCGTGGTGTTCCAGATGATCGTCCCTGACCAGGACTGGCTCGTCGCGTTCCAGTACTCGGTGGTCGCACCCTCCACCCGCTTGAACGCCCACGCCTGCTGGGTGTCGCCGGGGGAGACCGGGTTGTACGTCCACGTGAACGTCGCCCCGGCCGCCAGGTCCAACGCTGCCCCGTTGGCCGGGCTGACAAGCGTCGGGGCCCCCGACGTCCGGACCAGGGCCACCAGTTGCTGCGACAGGACCGTCCAGGAACCACCCGAACCCTGCGCGAAGATCATGTCCACGGAGTCACGGCTGGGATGGCGGACCAGGGAAACCTTCCCGTCCCCGCCGGGTACGCCCTGGGCAACGGCGACCGCCCACGCCGACCAGGTGTTCGCGCCCCGGGTGAACTTGGACCAGCGGATGTCACCGTCGGTTGCGTCGTAGTACGCCAGGTAGACATCGTCGGTGGCCGGATCGACCGCCAGGCTCAGCCCCAGGACGTTGCCGGTACCGCCGGGCGCCGCCGGAGGGTTACGGGCCGTCACCGATCCGGCCGCACCGTCCCACTCCGACACAAGTATGGTCGCGCTGGTCAGGGCGACCGCCGTCATCAGCAGCCCGCCGTCCCACACGGTGCACATGGTGGTGTTGACAACGTCGCCGGTCGCGGCGGTCACCGGCGCTTCCCACGTCCAGGAACCACCCGAGTACAGCGCCCGCTGCACCCGGACCGGTGCACTGGTGCCTTGCACCGCCGAGCAGAGGTAGATGTGCGGAAGGGCGGCGGCGGTCTTGCCGTCACCGGTGTGGTTGAACTCGATCGACCCGAACTGCCACGCGGCCAGGCCCGTCGACGGGCCCATGGTGGTCGCACCGACGGCGAGCGCACCGCTGGCGGTGATAGTGACCCGAGCGACCTGGCAACCGTTTCCGGAGCCGAGCCCGTACGCCACGAACGCCACCCAACCGGTCCCGGAACGGAACGCCACCAGATCCGAGTCCACGCCGGTACGACCACTGGCCGGGCTGATCGTCAGGTTCGTCCAGGACCACCCCCTATCCGTAGTCGCGGTTCCGGTGGGCTTGCCCCGGGCGTAGATCACGACCTGCGGATTCGCGTTCCACTTGATCCACGAAACGTGCGCGTACCCGTCCGCGTCGATGAAGAACGACGGCACCGCACTGGACTGGCCGAGGGAGATGTCGCTTCCGCTGGCGTACGTCCAGGTCGCACCACCGTTGGAACTGCGGAAGAATTTCGCTGTTCCGGGGTTGCCCTGTGCGACGATAAGCGCCCAGAGGGTGCCGTCCGGCGCCAGGTCCAGCCGCTTGTCCGGACTGCCCTGAAGGCCGTCGCCATGGTTCGTGGTGGTGATCGTGGTGGCCACGGTCTATCTCCTCCGGAGGGCTGTCAGCAGTTCGTCCGCGAGCGATGCCGCCGCGCCGTCGAACGCTTCCCGGGCTTCACCAGCGGTGACACCGTCGCCGACCTGCAACACAATCGCTCCCGGTGCAATCGTGATGGTATAACCCCCGCCCCCGCCGCCGGTTGGGGTCCCTCTGGCGATGGCATTGAACGCTGCCCCCGAGTCCGTGTTCAAGGTCATCAAGTCGGCAATGTCACCGGCCGCCCGCGCCACCATTCCGGCCCGGCTGGCGATGCCTGTCGCCAGGTCCTCGCTCAGGTGCTGGCCACGGATCAGCGCGTACCCCTGGCCGGACAGCGGACCCGTCTTGGCCGGGCTGCCCGGGAGCAAGGAGGTCAACTGGCCGATGGCGTCGCCGACGACACCGACTGCTTGGCCGATCCCAGAAGCGATCCCCTGCGCCAAGTTCTCCATCAATGACGCCCCGGCGGCGAAGAACCGTCCGGCCGCTCCAGTGACAGCCTGGACCATTTGTTCGACTCCGTTGTTGATTTCGGCGACATCATCGGCCATCCCCGCGGTGATGGCGTCCAGAATGGCGGCCAGAGCCACCTCGACTGCGCGGAGGATCGCGTTCCAGCCAGCGGTGACTACCGTTTGGATGCCCGTCATCGCCGTAGTGATCACCGTTCGGATGCCCGTCATCGCAGCGGTTGTCAGCATGGTCAGCGTCGTCCAGAAAGCGGTCGTCCCCTCGACGATCCCATTCCAACCGGCCAGGAAGATCTCCAGGACGGCGGTCCAGAAACCGTTGACACCAGCCTGGATTCCGGTCTGCCCAGCGACGAAAATCGTTTGGATCAACGTCCAGCCGACGGTCGCCCCCTCGACGATTTCATTCCAACCGGCCTGGAAGATCTCCAGGACGGCGGTCCAGAAACCGTTGACACCAGCCTGGATTCCGGTCTGCCCAGCGACGAAGGCCGTGGCGATCCCCGTCCAGGCGGCAGTCGCCCCCTCGACGATTTCATTCCAACCGGCCAGGAAGATCTCCAGGACGGCGGTCCAGAAACCGTTGACACCAGCCTGGATTCCGGTCTGCCCAGCGACGAAGGCCGTGGTGATCCCCGTCCAGGCGGCAGTCGCCCCCTGGGTGATTGTTGTCCACGCGGCGGAGAACCCCTCGACGATCCCCGTCCAGAGCAGTTGCAGAGTCGCCATTAGCACCGCTTCGGCGGCCCTGGCAATAGCCTGGAGAATGATGAACCCGCCGGTGAAGACTCCGGCGATCATTTCCCACATGCCAGTCGCGATCTGCAACAGCCCATCCCACATAGCCGTCCAGTCGCCCGCCAGCACACCAGCCCAGAACAGGATGGTCCCCAGGATGATGTCCAGGGCCCCGGTCACAACCCCCTGGATCGCCACCCACACGCCACGCAGGATCTCCGACAGGAGGGGCCAGACAGCGGTCCAGACGGCTTGGATGACGGTCAGGCCGTTAGTGATAACCGTGCCCATACCGGCCATCACGAATGCAATGAAGTCCAGGATGGTCTGCCACGCCTGCTGGAACGTCGCGCTGTTCTCATGCGCCCACGTTCTGATCTTCTCGAACTGCGCGATCACGAAAGTCATCACGGCTTCCACCGCTGGACCGAACGTCGCCGCCAACCAGGTGGCCGCCGCACCGAGCCCGCTCACGATCGCGGTGTAGACGGTCGTCGCGAACGTCGCGATCGCGGTTGCGGTCTGATCGACGATGTTCCTGACCGCCTCGAAATGGAAGTAGGCGTAGATCAGCGCCCCGATGATCGCGAGAACGGCGACAACGAGGATTCCTGCGGCAGCGGCTCCGGCGACGAAGTACCCGGCCAGAGCCAGCAGCCCCTGCGCTACGAAGGTAAGCGCGGAGCCGAGGATGAGGAACAGCCTCCCGATCGTTAGGAGCGGCCCAGTGAGTTTGACGACCACCGCGCCGATCGCGATCATCGCGAGGACGGCGGTCGCCAACGCTGGATTCGCTTCCGCGAACGCGGCGATCATGTTGAACATGTTGGTGGCGATGATGACTAGGGCCTCGCCGAGCGGAGCACCAGCGATGACCAGCGCGACGAACGCGTCGGCCATCGCACCGATCAACGCCAGCACCAGCGGCGTGTTCTCCCGGATGTAAGCGACGAAGTCCTGGAACCCCTTGTTGTCCTGCAAGCCTTTCGCCCAGTTCGCGAAGGACAGGCTCATCGCTTCCATACCGCCGGTGAAGTCCAGCGTCAACGGCATGAACGCAGCCATGAGGGCCGCGAACCCTGTGATCAGGTTGCCGAAACTGCGGCCAAGGCCCTCGATGAGTGGCTGCATCACCGAGCCCATCAGGGTCATCCAGGACTGCCACCAAGGGCTACCCAAGGACGATATGAGCGAACGCTCCAGCGACAGGAACGCGTCCGCCGCGCCCTGCACCATCGGAGCCAGCGACGGCAGGAGAGCGGTCAACCCGGCCAGCCCCTCCTGCGCGATCTGAAAGATCTGCGGCCGGAACTGCTCAGCGAAATCACGCCACGCGGTCTTGAAATCGAGCACCGACTGGACCATTTTCCGTATGGACGGGTCCAGTTCGTCCATGATGGCTTTAGTCTTCGCGAGTGCCGCATCCCGTTCCGCGTCGGTGGTGGCCTTGTTGTATTCCTCCTGTGCCGACTTCAGGTCCTTCAGCGCCGCCCTGACCGGTGTGAAAGCGGTGATCGCGACAGCGGCGAACAGCCCGGCTCCGACACCGGCCGCCGCGAAAGCCGTCACCAAGGACATGATCGCGCCGACACCAACAGCACCGATCGGGATCAGTGCTGTACCCAGCGCGAGGACAGCGGCGGTCAAAGGCCGCATAGACCGGCCAGCCTGTGTGGTCGAGTTCCGCAGTTGGTTCATATCCGATGAGGCGCGGCGCACCTCGTCAGAGTTCACGCGGATGCGAATCGTTTCATCCCGCAACGCGTTCAGTTCCGCGCGCAACCGGACTAGTTCGGCGCTCGCCCCACCCGTGTTGATATCGATGTCGATGTCCGGGTCGGAAGCGTCCAGTTCCCTCAGCCGGGCCAGGAGTGCATCGATTTCCGCCCGCACCCCGGCCGTATTGACGTCGATGTCGATGTCCGGGTCGGCGGAGTCCAGTTCCCGCAGCGACGCGAATAGGTCGGCGATCTCCGCTTTTACCCTGGCGACATCGGCGGTGACGTCAATGTCCGGGTCGCTGTTCTCCAGTTCCCGCAACTGGGCCAGGAGTTCGCGGATCTTCTCCTGCACCGCAGCGGTATTCGCGTTGATGTCGATGTCGACGTCGTCGCCGTCCAGGTCTTTCAACAGCGCATCCAGCGCCATGATGGTGGCGGAGGCATCGTCCTTGGCGTTGATCTGGACGTCTAGTTCAGCCACCGTCGGCATGGCGATTTACCTGCTTCCTCTTGCTAGCGGCGTTCTCCGCCGACTGCGCCGCAAGCGCGACATGCATCCACCAAGCCGGTCGCACAGCCAGATCCCACGGGGGTACACCGAGGTAGCGCGCTGCGGTGATGAGCGAAAACCACTCCGGAACTTCGCCCATCGCCCCATCCGTCACCAGGTAGCGGCGGAGGGCCTTCATTCCCCCGAAGGATCGTTGTCCTGCCGGATCGCCTTGATGATCCCCATGATGATGTTGTTCGGGACGTAATCGCGGACGTCATCGGGGTTGGTGACGTCGACTGGGACCTCGCGTTCCAACGGCTCGGAACCGATGTCGCCACTGAAGTACTTCTCGATTCGGGTCAGATCCCAGCCGATGACGATGTCCTGAAGCATCCTCACCAGAGCCTCAGGATTGTCCTTGTCGGCCGCCGCCTCCGTCATCTGACGGATGGTGTACGCCGGTGGCCGATACTCGATGTTGAGCACGGCTCCGCTGAATTTCACAGCCAGCGGCTTCGATTCAGCGAGCGCTTCATCAATCCTCATGTACGGGTCCCCTTACAGCGCGGTGGTAGTGGTGATGACCTCGACCTGGAACGCTTTCGCCCACGTCGGGTCATGGATGGCCCGGAAGGTGTATTCGATGGCGAAGACACCGTCCTCATCCTCAAACGGCTTCACGTCCACAACCTGCCCGGCCACGTCCCACGTGCACGAGTGAGTGACAGTCAGCGGAGTGGCGCTGGTGTAGATGACCGGCCCGATGGCTTGCAGCCGAAGGAACTTCGTGGTCCCGTTGCGCATCGCGACCAGGTTCGCGGCCGACTGGGTATCGGCCATCTGAGTGATCTTGAACTCGACAGTCGGCTCACCCTCGACCGTGGATACGAAGGATGCCTGCGCGGCGTCCACTACCCACAGCGGCTCGAACCTGTCGCTGATGTTGCATTCGCCCTTGAGGGTGCGCAACTGCTTGGTCGTCCCCAGACCGGCCGCCGTGGAGTCGATGTACACCGACAATTCCGCTGGCCGGACCGGTATCTGCGGGAGCAGAGTAGGCGTCGCCGTCAAGGTAACGCCATCCTCGATCGCCCGGCCGATCATCGTGCCGCCGAGTTCGATTTCTTCACGCGACCATGACCAGGTGTATTCGGTGATGATCGCGTTGGAGAACCGATGCGCTCGAAACGCCGACCCCTGCTCGACCGTGTAGGTCTTCGGAGCGTCATCGCCGAACGTGTTTGAAGTGAACACCCACCGGGATGCCAACGTTGGGGTGGCGCCGTCCATGATCGCGGTCACCACTGCGGCGGAAACGACCGAGGAGAATGCGTAGGGCAACTCGGTGTACACCGCCGAACCGGAAATGTCCGCCTCAGTCAGTTCCTTGCCGGGGATGATGACGGTGGGGTATTTGGCTCCCATGACCGTCAGGGGCTTCGGATCGATACTCGGGCCGATCTTGAAGCCCATCGATCCGAGTCGTTTCCCTGCCGCGACGGCAGTGCCAGGGACGGTTTCTACGCCAATCTGGACACTCTGGGTAACTGATGATCGCTCTGCGATGACGTCCACCTACTTCTGCTATAGACGCTCGGGGGCGTCATCTACGTGCTCTAGCCTAGTGTGCCAGAGCAGTGCTAGGAGGCTAGGATGCTGGCCCGGTACTGGGCCCGGCCATTGGGGTTGTGATCCAGCAGGTCGGAAACGATGTACGAGTTCGGCTCATTGAAGTACGTCTCGTACGCGATGTCAGCGCTATGTGCAGCGAAGTACGTGAAATACCGTTCGATGTACTCCGGGTCATCCCCGCCACCACTATTACTGGACACCCACAAGCCCCACTCCGGGACCGACCACTTCTTGCCGTTCGCCAGCGCGTATGTCCGGGACTCGTCGAGTTCGTTGAAGCCGTTCAGGTGGCTGGACCAGCCAGACCCGGACGCTGTGACGGGCGGGAACGAGTCGTAACGATCGATCCCGAAGATATCGATGACATCCTTCAACGCCTGGAAAGCCCGGCGAGAACACTGGGTTGCCACCGGCGACGTATTGCAGCCGGGCGTCTGGTCCGCCCCGTGGTTGGGGTTGAAGTCGATCCGGATGCCGGGGCAGGTAGCCTTCAGCCCAGTCGCGGCGGCCCGGAACCGGGCCACCCACGCCGAATAGTTAGACGACGTCAGCGCCGCACCGTTCGATCCGGCCCCATCGTTGAGGTTCATCTCCCAGTCGAGCCGGACGATCGCGTTGGAGTCGACACCGCAGATCGACGTCCCGATGCCCCGTGCTTGCGCGTTGGTCATCGAAGCGCCATCGGCGGTCCAGGTAGTCAGCGCCAGCACGAGGTCCTGGGTGGCCGGATCAAAGTCTGCTGGCAGACCGGCGCGGTACATGGCCGGGAGGTTCTGGTTCGCCATCGAGTCGCGCCAGGTGTAGACCAACAGGTTGTCCAACTGGAGCCCGCCACGGACCTCGGTCTTGAAACGCTGAGTCGCGGTCCGGTCCTCGTTCGCCCAGACGCCCGATGACCAGGCCAACCCAGATGGCCGGGTGCCAGCGGTTCCCGTCGGCGTAGCAGTTCCCGTCGGCGCAGCAGTCGGCGTAGCAGTTCCCGTCGGCGCAGCGGTCGGCGTAGCAGTTCCCGTCGGCGTGCGAGTCAGGGTGGCCCGCTTGTTGCCGCTGGCATAAACGGCTTCGACGAACACCTGATAAGCCGTTCCGTTGATCAACTTATCGAGAGTGACCGTGAAAGTCGTCGCGGACTGGACCGGGGAGGTGTACGCACCATAGCCGGTGCTGTCGATACCGTTGCGCCCGTAGATGTATCCGGTCGGTGTGCCGCCGAGCGGCTTCGCCCACGCAAGGACGATCTTCTGGTCACCGGCCGTGGCTGAGAAATTTGCTGGATCAGTGCTCGCGGTCGGCGGAGGCGTGGTCGGCAACGAGGCGTCAGGATGCTGCTGTATATACAGCCGGGCCGTGTCCAACCCGTCCAGCGCCTCCTGCTGCGTCGGGTTGGCAGGCACGACCGCCAGCCGCGATGGTGCGGCGAAAGCGACAGTCCCGACCAGGACAAGCGCGGCGCCCACAGCCAGCGCGGGCGCCAACGGATTGATCTTGGTGCGCATGTTTCTTCTCATCTCATTCAGTCCGCGCTCGCGCGGATTCGGTAGACGCCGCCGAGTTGCCGATATTGCAGCCCCTCATCGACTTCCGCCAACTGGTGCACTCTCTCCCGAGTGCACGTCAGCGATCCACCACCTTCGATCATGACGGAGCCAGGCCGGTGGATTAGGTAATCGATTCGGCTGGCGATCGGCGTCAGGTCATCCCACGTGCTGGTCTGAGCGACGGCCTTGACGATGTAAAGGTTGTCAGTGGAAATCCTGATCCCACCAACGGCTGACACGTCGCGGCTGGACTGCATCAAGAAAGTCACGTACGGCATGACCAGCAGTTCGGGACTCAGCGTGCCGGAAATCCGGTCGCTGACAAGTGCGGCCAGTGCTGTGTCAGTACTCAGCGTGGCATACAGCCATTCCTCGGCGATCTCTACGGTTTCGATCACGTCGCATCACAGGCGTCCTTCACTTTTTCCGCCATCTCCAGCGCGTACTTCGGTTCGTAGATATGCGCAGTCGGAGCCACGATCGGCCTGGCTGGGATACCTCGGCTGGCAACACCGAACTCTTGGAAACCAGAGTAGAAACCGTGAGCCAAATACCAGCCGACCGCGACCTCTGAATGCAGCGTCCCCTGATCCCGTTCCGTGGTGACCCGACGGACCACCCCGGTGTCGACCCACAGGGTCGTCTTCAATTCCCGGGCCATCGCTTCCGCCACCTCGGTGACGCCATCACCAAGTTCGCGTGGCATAGCCTTCGCGACCGCGCCGAGCCGATTGAACTTCACTTTCCACCCGGCCACGGTTACACCTCCCGGATTCCGGCGCGCATCAGAACAGCCAGTTCAGAGGGGACGCTCACGTCTCGTGTGATCTGGAAGACGCTGCTGTCAATGAGATTCCGGACCCGATCGCCCTCCTCGAACACGGTGCCAAGCGGCATCAGCAGCACCATCGTCGCTGGCCCGAAGACACTATCCACCTTCAAGATCGGATCGTCGTCTTTCGGGGTGACGAACCGGCATTCGATGGTGACACCCCGTTCAGTGAACGTCTCCTTCTGGCCGCCGCTGGTGTCCCGAACCATCGTCCGGTCCTGGATGCGGGCGCGATCGAGAAACGACGTACCGATAAGTCGGCGGCCGTTAGCGACGATCGCTTCGATGCTCATTCGCCGGACGCCGCCGCGACATTAACGCCGTTGGCAGCCAATAGCGCACGATGTTCAGCGGTGATCGCGTCGCCGTACGGACGAGCGGGCGGGGCTTCAGCCATAAAATCGATAACCGGTTCGACGTCTGGTACTGATGGCTTCGTGGCTCCGGTGCGGGCCATGATGTCCTCCTGGTTGCTGTTCTCGTCCATTATCCACTCAATCCACTCGCGAGGACTTCCTGGGCCAGTTCATTTACGCCGTCAACGATCCCGGCGCCTTCGCCGCGGATGATCCAGGTGCCCGGCTCGTCCACCAGAATGCTGGCGTCGTACAAACCTTCCGACCGGCGGATGAATGCCTCATCGGGGTAGGTCACGGTGGCGGTGACGCCCAGCGGCGACCGGTAGGTGTACTGGACGATCGTCGGGTCGGTGGGGTTGCCATTCAGCCGGTACTCGATCTCGACCAGGATTCTCTGGCCGACGTACACGGGATGCCGGTTGCTGTCGATCATGCCATGTCAGCCTTTCCTGTGCCGGATGCGGACCTCGGACCGTGTGATCAGAGACATCACGACGATTCCCGGACGGCCGAAGATCCGGCCAACAAACAGCGCGACCGCGCTACCAGATGGTGAGACCTCGCCGGTGAACTTCTTGGCCGGGCTCTTGTTCAACGCCGCGACGGGGATGATCAGGCTCGCGAACGCCTTCAGGTCCTGCTTCACCATGACAGCGGAGGGGCTGATCGACGACGCGAACGTTCGGGGCAGCGCCTTGACAAGCGCGCCCGCCGGGCTTACCCCGGCGGTGAACAACCGCACGACGACTCGCATCGTGGCGAGCGCCCCCGCCGGGCTGACTCCAGCGGCGAATATCTTCGGCATAGTCTTGACGAGAGCGGCAGAAGGGGTGATCGACGCGGTCGCCAGCAGGGTCGCCTGCGTGGGAGTCAGGGTGTCCTTGGCGTCGACGTCGTCGATGAACCAGTCTTTCGCCCCGGCCGACGCCGCCGCCGTCGTCCAGCCCATCATTCCGGCCGCTGAGATACCACCGGAGCCGGTCGGGTCGGTGTAGGTGATCTGCCAGGCCGACGTCGGCTCCGAGTCGGTCGCCAACCATGTGCGAGCGCGAATGACCTGGCCGAAGATCGACACCCTGGTCTTGACGGTCTGCCCGAGAGTGAACCCGTGGGTGATGGTGACCAGGTCCGGCCCGGCGTACGAGACATGCCGGGTCAGGGTCATGTCGGCTGCCTCCAGGGTGAACAGGTACCCGTTCCCGGAGTCCAAGTTGCTTCCGCCCCGCAGGATTACGTACGGGTAAGACGTGTTGACCAGGGTGTGGGTGAAGACCAGTTCCCCATCGGCGACAGAAACGCCGGTCAGCCGGACAGATATCCGGTTGTTGATCGCCGTCCCGGTCCGCAGACGCATGGTGTTGGACTGGACGGTGATCGCGCCGGACCCGTCCGCGTACGTGACGGCGACGTTCGTCGCGTTCGGCGCTGATCCGTCGGAGCCAGTGAAGGTCTCCGGAGACCCGGAGGGCATCAGGCTGGCCATGTCGCCGCCCTCCTATCGGATAAAGTAGAACATACAGGCTAAAACCCCGCGAACATTGAAAGTTGATACGTGGACTGCAAACTTTCACCGGACGCAAGGTTGACCACGGAGAACAGCGTCCGGTCCAGCATGACTCCGCCGCCGGTCGCGGCCTGCGAGAAGATCCCATGCTCGGTGGCGGCCACCGTGGCGGAGACGGTGATGGTAGCGATGGTCTCGTACACGTTCGCGTTACCGGCCTGCTCACCCAGCGACCCCGTCGGGCGAGTGTTCGACGTGGAATACTGGGTGGTCAATTCCGTCGTCAACGCGGTGTTGCCTACAGCCTCAGCCGACCCGCCAGTACCAAGGCCGTGGTATTTCATATTCTCCGGCTCGACCAGCCCCTGGAACGCATCCACAATAAAGTTGACGCCAGTCGTGGTGATAACCCGGCACGAAGCCAACCCCAGGTCATACTGATTCCCGGCCAGGTCGACCTTCGCCAGCCACAGGTGGCCAACAGCGGACATCGCCCCGCCGCGAGCAGCCGCCTCGGCAGCATCCTGCGCGGCGATCGAACGCTCGAAATTCTCCCGATTCGAGTCCTGCCAGCGAGTCCGAACCGGATTGAATACCTTGCTCCACCTCCCCGGAGCCTGACTACCGCCGCCGTAGCGCACGGCGTCCTCAACAGTCCTGATTAGCGGACGCTTCGGCGGCGCGGGGATGACGCAGGTGAGAAGGGCGCCAGAAGGACGGGCCTCAGTCATGGATGATGCCTTTCGTGAATGGTGCGCTACTGGTCATCCTACGGTGGTTCACGCGGTGACGAAGAAGTCATCCAACCGGCCCGGAGCATCGCTCATCCGGATACCCGCCTTGGTCGCGGTGTTGTTGAAGGCGTCAGTAACGGCTCCGATGGTCACCCCGTTCAACTTGACCGTAATCGTGTTCCCGCTGAACACCATCTGAGGGACGTCGCCCGTCCGAACCACAATCCCCGCGTCGAGAAGCAAGGTAAACACCCCAGCCACCCGCTTATACAACTGCCAGGCGCCGGTCACCGATCCAGTGAAAATGAAATGGTTGCTGATATCCGTTGCGCGCCCGACGATCCCGACAGACCCCGCAGCGGCCACCAGCGCCTGAACGGTGCACGTCGCCTGCGACGTTTCGATCACTGACGGGTTGGCCGTCACCGTAGCGGAACCTCCCGCCATGTTGGAGACGATTCCGTTCGCCGCCGTCGACGTCCACGCCGTGCCACTGGTGCTCGTTCCGAGGCTGGACGCGTTCGCCCGGGTGAACAGGTCGTAGGCGTACACCACGGTCGGGGTGGCCGCAGCCGACCATGCGCTGTCACCGACAGCGTTTGTCGCGGCCATCCGAAAGTCATACGACGTGCCGTTTGTCAAGCCGGTCGCGACGGTAACGGCGGTCGCCGAGCCCGGCAGATCCGTCCAAGCGCCCGGACCAGCGGTCGTACGGTATTGCCATTTGTACCCGGTGATCGCGGACCCACCTGTAGACGGAATGCTCCCGTACAGGTTCGCTTGCGTGCTGACAACACCGACCGCAGAAAACAACGTGGGCGTCGGCGGAACCGTGGGGCTTCCGACGTAGTACCCGCTCATTCCCTCCACGACCATGGGCGACGCGGTGATCAAGTTCAGCCCGTCGCGAGCGCCGATCACCGCCTCCTGTAAGGCACGCTGTGCGATGTCGGCCAGAAAGACCTGCCCCGCATCATTCGGGTGGGTGCCATCGCCGACCCACGTGTAGTCATCAACCAGCCAGCCGCTGGCGAGGGCGCGAACATTCACGACGCTCGGGAAATCAACGATGACCGCATCGCAAGCCGCCCCGTAGGAGACCTGAAGGGCACGGTTCACGTCCACCGTGTTCGCCGCCGAAGCCCCCGTGTAGACGTTACACGGCCCTTCCTGCCCGAAAACGATGACCGGTGGGTTCGTTGTGTTCGGAACCAGCAGGCCGTCGACGGTGAAACCGGTGCCAGCCGTCAGGGTAAACCGGACTGTAACGCCCGCCGCAAGCCCGGAAACACCCAGGACCATCGGCCCCGGCGTGGTGTGCGGTGCGTGGCCGTTGGTCGACCAGGTCCCCACTACCGCTCCGGTTCCGGAGACGGTCGCGACGATCGTTCCACCCGAAGACGCGGAAAGTTGGGTGATCAGATAACCGGACCCGGTTGCCAGGTAGACATCAACGCTGTCCGTCACAGTAGTGGTCCGCTTGCTGGCGCTGCCGCTGACGTTAGTGGTAGGCCCGGCTACCCACGTCCCGTTGAAGGCGAAGATGGTGGAGGACTCCTCGAACTTCGCGGAGGCCGTGAGCACCGCCAGGGCGGCCCGCAGCGACTCGGCGCACGTCGAAGCGCCCTCCAGATACTGCACCGAATTGAGAATGCCCATCATCGCAACAAGACCACGAGTCGCCGGAGTCCAGGTGGTCAGCGCGCGCGCCGCGATCTCAGACATGGACGTACCGGAGACGGCGTTATTGACGAGCGCTCCAGTTGCCAACCGAGCGGCGATCCGCTCCGGCCACCGGGCTCCCGTGGTCGTCCCAGCGCCACCGGCCGCCGCCATGAACGAATGCCCATAGCAGGTGAATGGCATCTTCTCGAACGGGTTGCTGATCCGCGCGAACGTGGCCGAGGGCAGCGCCGCCTTCGCTGTCGCGACGACGTCGACGGCTCCAAGCCCGCTGACGACTGCGGCGTACACCGGGATCTCGTGCTCCAGGTAGTACGTCCCCGAGGCGCCCGGCCGAAGACGTTCGATCTCGTAGCCGCCCCTGGTGACGATCACGACGACGTCGCTGGCGTTCCTGACGCGGATGAAATCGCTGACACCCTGGTCGATGACCGAAGGCGCCGTAGTCAGGTTAAACGTAGCCATGGGAGCCCTTACGGTGTGGGGAGGATCGTCGGATCACCGACGGTCGCATAGGGGAACGTCGATACTAAGACCCGCGAGCGCACCCGGGCATAGGCGGCCCCGCCCGCAACGGCCACTGCCGCGTCGATCTCCACCAGATCCTCATCGGCCAGGTAAACGCCGCCATCAGTCCGGGTGTCAAAGCCGATACCGATCGAACCATCAGAGCCGATGTCCTGACGTGACGTCACGTCAGGGTTGCGCAGGTAGCGGATGACGACACCGGCCAGGACTGCCCGAATCGTTTCTAGCAGATCGGCTTTCACCGTGATCGGCGCAACGTCCGCTACGAGCGCCGTGTAGAACGCCAGCAGTGTCGGCCGTCGAATGCGCAACTGCCGTTCCACGTCTACTAGCCGCTGGAGCCCGACGTCGGCTTCCGCAACGGAAAGGGGACGCCACCGTGATTCGATGTCGGCAGTGCTGACACTGAACGGCATGACGCGTCCTCCAACTCAAGTGCGAACCTCCGGCCCACGCTCCAAGCGGAGGTGGGCCGGAGTTGGGACTACTTTGACGACGGTGTGTGGACCGTGGTCTCCGGAGTAACGTCACCCCGGCCGACACCGGCGAGAGTGTAAGCCGAATTCGGCGTCCGGTTCTTATTCGGATCGCCCCGGTACCCCTGGGCGGTCTCCTTGTCGATGATGCCCTTCACGTGCTTCTGAAGGGCAGCAGCGGCGGGCTCGTCGGCGATCGCATCGCTGGGGAGTTCATCGACACCACGTGGCGGGTTGGTAGTCAGCGGTGTGCCGACCTTCTCGCCGCGCTGCAACCCACTGGGGTTGATCGGCGCGGCAGCGGTCTTGGCGGCTGGACGGACTTCGGCCATCAGTCGTTCCTCTCAAAAGTAACGCTGACCGACCCGCCGGGATCGACCAGGCCTGTACCGCCGACTGCGGCGGATCGGAACTCCAGGACATCGCCAGCGGTGACCAGAAGGTCCGCCGCTGTGACGGACAAGGTGACCGCCTTCTCATCGAACGCGACGAGGTTGACGCCTGACACCAGAGCGAGGCTGGCGACCACCGTGGTACCAGCACCGGCCTGGCCGTGGTTGATGACGCTGAGTGTTCGGCTGGCCGGTGAGGCCGCACCGGTTACGGCGGCGACCGCCGTGTAGGTGACCTCGGCGACCTTCCCGGTAAACGGAGCCTCAACCGTGGTGACGACGGTAGCGAGGATCGTCGCGGCGTCATGGTCAATGGACTTGACCGTCTTCATGCCCATTACGCGCCCACCGTCCGGAGATAGCCGACGGGGTAGCGGGTGGCTTCCGTCGGGTTGTCGTTGTTGATCGTGTTCGCTACCTGCCAGCCGACCCGGAACTTCAGCCGAATGGCCTGCATGTCCTGCTGCGGCAGGTTGTACACGATGTTGCCCTGGTCGTCGGTGATGACGCCGTCGGTGATGAGTTTGTACTCGATCCCCGACTTCACGCCGACAACGAACTGGGACCAGTCGCCACCGATCAGCGCGACACCGTTGACGCCGACACCACCGGACACGGGGAACAGCCCGCGCATCGGGTACATGATCGGCACGCCATCGACGCTACGCAGGTCACCGCCGACCCGGTTCTCGTCGATCTTCCGGCCAGTGGTGTCACGGGTCTGGCGAAACTTGGAGCGGGTGGAGATCGGGGAGAGGTAGCCGGTGGTGTCGTACCCGTCCTCTTCGATTTTCCCGATCAACTTGTCCAGGTCACCCATGAATCCACCCTGAGCCACGGTGGACGCGCCAACATCGATGTAGTTCACCGCAGCGGCAGCGGCAGCGATGATGTTCGTCGGGAACGACGCGGGAGCACCAGCACCGAAGTACACGGCCGAATCGAGCACCCGGGCGAACGCCTCCACGATGAGCGGCTGCGCCTCGTCCCAGATGTTCACCGACACGTCTTCCATGACGTTGTCAGGCACCGGCATGATCGTCGCGATCTCTTCGATCGTGAGGTACTTGTTGCTCCAGCCCATCTCGGTCGTCTGCTTGAGGCCGGTGTCACCGGCGACCCAGTAGGCGATCGGCAGGGCGGTGAGAATGGGGAATCGAAGCGACGTGCCCTGTACGGGAATCCGGCGGAACATCGCCAGAACGGCGGACCCTTCGGTCGCCTTCCCGAGCATCTCGTTGGACACCTGCTCTGGGATGAGTGGTGCGACATCCGACCGGTTGGTCAGGCTGTCATAGGCCCCGCCGGAGAAGCCGTAAATCGGCCGCCCATCGGAGCGGAAGCCGATCGGCTCCCTGATGTGGTTCTTCACTGCGTCTCCAGGGGTCATGCGACCCCCGGGCGGGAGCCGCTTACTGCCCGCGCTTATTGCGCGAGGCTTGCCTCAGGAAGGTGTCCATCGTCTTCGGTGCGGTGGCCGGAGTGCGAGCGCCGCCGTCGAACGACATATCCTCCTGCTTGCCGACGCCCCAATGCGGTTTCGCGGCCAGCAGGTCATCCAGTTCCCGCTTGATCACGTTCTTATCCGGCTTGCCGTCCCGGCCGAGTAGGTCATCCACGGACCCCTTGAAAAACGCGACCGCGTCGTCCGGGTCCGCGAACATTCCCTTGGCGGCGGCTTCCACCTTCGCCAGAGCGAGATCACGGTTGGATTCCAGGCGGATCTCGTCACGAGCCTGCTTACGGATCGCTTCGACATCGACCTGCTCCTGCTTGCCGGTGCCGCCTGAAGCGCCAGCGCTCCCCAGCAGGTCCTTCAACCTGTCCGGAGAGTCGATACCCAGTTCGCGGAATGCGGCCTTCCAAGGCCGGAACTCATCCTGAACTTGCTTGCGCTCCTGGCGCACCTTGCTCAGGGTCGATTCCAATACCTTGACGGGGTCCTTTTCGGCGGCAGCGTCGTCGCCGTCACCACCGTCATCGTCACCTTCGGCGCCGGAGAAACCCCAGAACGGGCGGCCATCCAAGCGAAAACCGAGCGGATCGAACAAGGGCGGTAGCATTCGTTCTCCCTGGTCTGCCAGCCTCGCGCTGGCCGTGCGCGTCGGCATCGCGCCGACGAAGTGTGGGAGTGATCGTGGTATCGCGCCGTGATCACTTCTGGATGCAGCATATAGGATCGCGGACCGCAAGGCATCAGCGAGTGCGCGGAAGAATATACCCGTAGAGGCGCAGCGCCTCGATCGCCTCCGCTTTATCCCCGTCGGCGTCTTGGTAGATCTGCCAGACGGTAGGGCGAAGAACTCGGCCAGCAACCCCGCGAGCGAATCCCCGCTTCGTCGTCCCCTCGGTCGTGTAGCGCTTCCCGTCGTCGGCGGTGAACATCGACCCGGCCGTCCGCGCGCTGTTGACGACCTGGCTGATGTCGCCGCCGTCGCGGATCGCTTCCGCCTGTGCCTTCCCGAACAGATCGTTCTGCTCCTGCTCGGACAGGGAGTTGAAGTAGACGTACGGGTTGGTGAGTATCTCGTTCGATCCAGCGATGGTTGTGACCACGTGGAAGCACTGGCACGCCGGATGTCTAAGGAAGCCGGAATTCCACTTGTAAAACTTCCCGGCCAGGACGGCACACCGGCCGCACGACGGCGGCGTCAGCATCCGCACGAACCCGACCTGCACCTTCTTCCCCGCCGGTGTCTCCGGGTCGGACACGGTGATACTGACCGACTCCGCTGCCCGCGCCGCGTCCGCGACCTGCGTCTTCAGCACCAGATCCAGGAAATGGCGACCGCGCTCAGCCGCCGCCTCATCCGACATGCCCTTGCGCTGCGCTTCGCGAACCTTGATGATCGCGCCACGCAGCAACTGCTCCAGATCCCGGCCATCGGAGGCGACCCCCGCGAAGTTGATCGGGTTGATATCCGGGCCGAGATACAGCAGATCCTGGTCGGCGAGCGTCTTGCGCACGTAGCCGTTCGCATCAGCCGCCACCAATTCCATCAGCGACGACAGCAGCAGGTAAATCCTGGACCCCAGCCCACCGATCGTCCACGACGGCCACACCTGTTTCATGTCCAGCGTCGCCCAGACCGCCATCACGGCAGCGATCATCCGACGCCGTTCCGCTTCCTGCTCCGCCTGATACTCGGCCGCCGACGCCAGCAGAACCTGCGCCTGCCGAGTACCGGCCGGTGCGCCGGTCTGGACGGTCATTTGGTCAGTCCCAGCATGCCGACGAGGAACGCTGCCTGCATTCGATCTGGCTCAGTCACATGGTCCTGGTCGCTGTGTGCCATCGCTTCGATACCGTTGACGACGCAGAGCGGGCAGGTCCAGCAATGTAGTGCCCAAGCGACCTGATCAATCACGTCCGGATCGCTCATGTCGTGCTCGGCTTCGGCGCGTCAGAGCGGCGCTTGGCCGCTGAGGACTTCGAGTTGCCGCCGGACTGGCCGCCGGTCCGTGCGTTCCCGGGGCCGCGCGTGCCCCTGGCCTGGCCGGGCTGTGTGCCCTTGTCGTTCGCACCGCCACCATTGGCTCTCGCCTTGGCGACCTTCTCCGCCGCTGCGGCAGCGGCCTCGGCTTCGGCGGGTGCGGCGGCGGCGGCCCGGTAGCGCTCGGCGAGGATGACGGTGGCGTCCCCGGCGGCGGCTCGTTTCATCTTGTCCTCCAGCATGGCCTTCCAGCGGCGCACCTCCTCGGGGGTGGCACCCCAGCGGCCCCACAGCGCCTCCTCCGGCACACCGAGGTCGGCCATCTTCAGCAGGGCGTCGACCAGTTCGCCCTCGGTGCGGAACTCCGGGTTACGCCACACGACTTCGATGTTGACGCCGGGTCCGGCGGGGAGCCCGGCCATCTCCCGCACCCTCATCATCGCGTTCTCCAGCGGGTCGTTATGGCCGCGCATCCGCTGCCGGACCTTCGCGACCAGCCCGGACTCAGACGCCTTCAAGGTGTCGCTGTTCACGTTTGACATGCTGCCCAGCAGGTATTGCGCCGGGGTCCGGCTGCGGCTGGCCATGTCCGTGACGTCGTCCTGCTTGGCGGCGATATACCCGCTGATGTCGGCCGCCGTGAACTGGCCGAACTTGGTTTCCGCGACCTCGGTGGTGATGATCCGGTCCCGGCCGATCTGGATCTCCGGGGTCGGGTTACCCGACCCGTCCTCCTCCGGCCAGCCCGACGCCCACTTCTGCGGGAACGCCCCATAATCCTGGGTCATCATCCGATCGACGATGGTCTTCACGATCCGGTCCTGCGTGTCGGTTAGATCGCAGATTTCCGACTGGCCACCGGTGAGCAGCCGGGGGTTGTTGGGCAGTTCGAACATCGGGACGTAGCCAAGCCGGTTCGGGCCTTGCGCCTGCTGCACCGAGCGGAGATTCCAGATCGGCATCAGCCGGTTGTCGGGGACGCCCGCCGCCGCCTGCATGGTGATATTGGCCAGGTTCCGGTCATCGGTTTCGAACTTGTGGATCGAACGTTCCAGATACAGGGTCGCGAAGATCTTCCCCGTCCACTCATCCGTCCACGCTTTCAGTGCAGCCAGCGGCTCCCGGCGGTTCGTGCCAGCCTTGAACGCGATAACCACCTGACTGGAATGCTCAATGTAAATATGCGGCGTCTTCGAGTCTTTCGCGTTCGGCTCCAGCAACAGGTAAGACTGGCCGGTGATCGCCGCCTCCAGCAGCCCCTGGTCGAAGAATGTGTCCAGGTTGTTGGCCTGCCAGATCCGCTGCATCGCCGCGTCGGTCGCCAGCGGATCGTCGTTCTTGGTGTCGATGTCTGGGGTTCCATCGGTGTCCTCGGTGACGAAGAACCCCTCGACGGCCATCCGCTCGCACTGGGCGTCGATGACCAAGCCGGTGTAGTTGGCCCGGCTCATCTTCAGCACCCGGCGGAAATCGTCGCGGGCCTGCGGTGCCAGCCACGGCAGCGGGAAGTTGCCCCGGTAGTAGTCATCGTACTTGTTGATCTCATCCCGGCGGTCCTGCAACACCAGGTAGAGACGGTTCACCCACCATTCGGGGGAGCCGACATCGGGGGTGGTCGCCAGAGCCAGTGCCATCTGCTTCTCCTAGTACGATCTGGCGCGGCCGGACATCCGCGTGAGCCGCCGCTTCGGTGCCCACGCGTCAGGCCCGATGGCATGAAGATCGGCTGCGGCCTCATGCGCCAGGGTATCCGCCATCGCGATGTCGATCTTCCTGTGCGCATCCGGCTTACCGAGGATGTACTTATCCCCCGGTTTCGCCACCTTCCGCGCGTTGCTGATGTGCTGGGCCGCGACCGGGTCACGGTCATGCTTAGTCCGGCCGGACTTCAGGTCGTTGAAGGTCCGCTTCAGCGCCAAGAACATGGCGTCGATCCGGTACGTGGACCACTCAAACACCTCCTCCTCGCCGACCTTCAGCGCCCACTCCCCGATCTCACTGCGCCAGTCGCGGGGGTCGCAGTAGAACCGCCGCAGCCGGTACCGGCGGCTGATCTCGTCGACGCAAGCATTGACCTCACCGCGCGGGATCGAACCACCCCACTCGCCCGGGTTCCAGTACGCCGGGCGCCGGTCCGGCCCGTAACGCGGGGTGAAACGGAACCCGTCCTGCGTCTCCAACCGGATCGCCGTCCAGTCGTCATTTTCCGACCCGTCGAACCCGCCCGCGACCGCGGTGCCATCCGGCACCACCCGGTCCTCCTCATGCGCCTCCCACAGCGCGTCATCCATCCACTGTCCGAGCCCGGCCACAACCCTGTTGCCGTAGAAGCGTTCGGCCTGGCCGGGATCGGTAAGGAGGATCTCGGAGGCTTCCGCCTCGATCGAATCCAGGTCCACCCACCAGGACCCCTTGTAAACGAACTTGAGGATCTTGCGGCGCTCGCGCTTGTCAGTGAACGACCAGGTGGACGGAGCCAGCCGGTGCAGGCGGAAAATATCCTTCTTCGTCAGCGCCGACAGCGCGGTCTGCTGCGCGACACTGTTCTCGCTCGGGTCCCAGGCGTTAGTGGATTCGGTGACTCTCCCGCTCATACCGGACGCGCCACGGCGCTGAGTGTGGGCGACCTTCACCATGTTGCCGCCCTTGCCGTCCTTGCTCATCGGCAGCCACAACCCGCAGTTATGCGTGACGTGCCCACCCTCGCCAGCCAAGAACAGGTGGTCGTCAGAGTCAACGCCAACGCAGCGGACGGGAACCGACTCCACTGGCTCGATGGACGAAATGACGATCCAATCGGAACCGGCCCAAGCCGACTTCACCCGATCAGCCTTCCTCTTGAGCCGGAACGGTTGCATTCCGTTCCTTGGGGTGAAGTTCACCTTCCAGCCAAAACCAGTCCGTGCTCGTGGGTCGGCCCGCTTCACGTTTTGGACGCTGATTCCGACCGTTCGCAGTAGTCGCACCATGTCGCCGGTCAGTTGCTCGTTGCCCGCGAAAGTACAGAACCCAGTGGCTGTGCAGTGCCCGTCAGAATCCATCAGGCCGCGAAGCAGCATCAGTCGCTGCTCCAGCGATGCGCGAAAGTACTCCTCAGGGATGTGCTTCAGCCGATAAGCAGGCAGCGCTTGGAAGCGCTTGACGTAATCAGGCCGCAAATCTCCCTGGAAGCCCATCTTGCGCGAGAGTTTGATGATGGGGACCTTCGGCTGCCGTCGCCAGACGCGCGCCTCGCTCGCGCCATCTTCGATCAAATATTGACAAAGTTCCTCGGCTTCATCGTTATGGGCAGCGATCTCCATGTTGCCGGTGCGCCCGTCACCCAGCCAGAGGCCCAGGAGGTATGGCGATACGGGGAGGTCGACTTCGGGGAGGTCATACGGCTCAGGAGCGGGAACGCAGAATCGGCGCGGCTGCCTACTGTTGGGTGTGAGCGGGTTGCTGAACATGTCACCCGTCGTGCGTACCTGCGGCTTCGCCACCGACGCGGCAACACGAGTAAGCCACTGATGGCCGTCGCTCGCAACGACAGACGTGCCATCCTTGAACGTCACTCGATAACAGATCCGTCCGTGTTGGACTTCGGTCGTCTTGATAACGCGGACGGGTCGACCATCCGCTCCGATGAGCAGATCGCCGACCTCCACTTCGCCCATCGTCGTCCAGCCAGTTGGGGTTGGGAGAGGAGTGTCTAGATGCATGGCTTCATCTTGTGGTACGAACGTAACCCGCTGGCCCAGACGCGACTGATTGTTGCTGGTGACGGTGTCAATTCGTCCGCCGCCAGGCAAGCGCATAAACTCCTCCCCGACGCGGGGGACGATATTGGCGAGCGGACCGTTTTCGATCATCGGCTTCAACGCGCCATAAACGTTGTCAGTGTTGTGCGTCGGGACGGCTCGCCGACCGACTAGGAACAGGTGATCCTCAGTGTCGATGCCGATGCACCGAACTGGAACGGACTCCACAGGCCGAACCTCGGAGACATATCTCCAGGCCGATCCCCGGCGGCGAACCACCTTGTGCGCCAACCGGGCTACCGGCGCTTCGCTCGTTGGGACAAAAAACAACCGCCAGGCATTGGCCGTCCGGTCCCAACGCTTATTGTGCGCGTATCCGAGACTGGTCAGCAATTCCTCCAGCCCGGCGATGATGCGGGGGTTCGTATTGGTGAAACCGGCCCGCCCGTTTGCTTCAACATGGCCATCAGAGTCGATCATCCCCTGGAGCAGACCACGACGCTGGGCAGCGGAAGCACGAAGATAAATATCGGGTATGTGCTTGTCTCCGAGCACCCCGATGCTTCGGAGTGTTTCGCGCATGGAGTCCCGTGGCTCACCACGCGGGCAAGCCCCGCAACTCTTATCAAGCAGATCGTGACCGTATCGGCGTCGAATCCTGAAAGTACCTTCGTTGCCTCCAGACTGCGTCCAGACGATCTCTTCATGCTCAGCCAGCAACGGCTTGACAATAGATTCCATCTCTCCCCGAAGCCGGGAGTCATAGGCGATTGTCGAATCCGCCGTGCTGCCATCTCCGAGCCACAACCCCAGCAGATACGGGTCAAGCGCCAGGTCCGCGCGGGGAAGTTCCCATTCGGCCCCCGCTCCCGTCCGGTATCGCGCGTTCAGGTATGTCTCGGCCAACTCTTTCGTGGTGACAGTGACCACTTCATGGCGATCGCCATGGGACGTCTTCCGCTCCATAGTCCAGCCATGACCGGCAGACGCGACAATTTTCTCGCCATCCGAGAAAGTCACCTCAAAACATTCAAGCCCATTGATGACGCGAGTCGCGCGCTGAACCGTCTGGCGTATCCCATCCTGATCGAAGACCTCGTCTCCGATTTTCAATGCTCCGACGCTGCTCCAGCCGGTCGGCGTTGGAACCGGGGTGTCCAGCGCTAGCGGCTGCTCCTCAGAAAATGCCGTGATCTGAATCAGTGGTGTCGGCCACGGCACACCCATCGGCTCGCCCGCGCCATACCAGTACTCCCACCCACAAGGGCAGCCATGGTCCCGGCAGCGATAGACGTCGCCCTCTACTGCCCAGCCAGCGAACAGCGCCGGGCCCACTCCCTCAAGACAGCACTGAGACGCCGTTAACGGACCCTTGCCAGAGTTGCCAGTGGGAATCATCTCCGACCCAGCAAGGAACGTGTGCGTCGTTGACTCGACCGTCAGGCATTGCGTCAGCACCGGTTCGATCGGCGTGATCGCGGTGATTCGGCGCTCAGGCTTATGAAAGGCCGGGACGGCGGGCACGGACATTCCCGGCATCAATCCCATCGTCGAGACCCGGCTCGGCAGACCAACAATCACCCACTCGTGGTCACCACAAGCGATCAGGCTGGAGCCGTCGCTAAACTCGACCCGGAAGGTATCAGTCAGCCAGCGATGCGACTTGGACAGCACCTTGGTCGGCTGGCCATCCTTATCGAACACCAGGTCACCGACGATCAGACGCTCCATCGTGGACCAGCCGTTCGGCGTGGCGATCGGCGTGTCTAGAGCAAGCGCCTTCTGCGGCATGACGATCTGGGACCGCCGGTAGTGAAACGCGGGAGCGCCAACCGCCGGTCGACCATCCAATGAAGCGGTCGGCTTGATCCGGTAATGGTTGACATAGAACCACGTCTGCCAGTCGGCCAGTTCGTACGGCTGGCCTTTCGCGAAGCCATCAGGGATGACGCAGTGGTGCTCAACCCAGTCGATCGCCACCCAGAGCGTGGGAAAATCGACCAGGTACTCATTCTGCGGAACCGGCAGCGGCACTACCGGCTCGCACTGTCCACGCGCTTCGGGTCAAAGCCATCCGGCACCCAGACGTCCCACCGGGAGGCGGTCAGCAGGAAATCACCGCCTTCGACCAGGTCCGAGCCGCGCCGGATGTAGAACTCCGGCACCCGGTCAGTGCGAACGCTACCCCCGACAGATGAGGCAGCCTCGTCGGCACGGTGACGATGCTGGTCGATGATCTTCTTGGCTAGATCGTTCTTCATGAACGTGCTGAAAAGCCCGTCCGCCAGTTCCCCCTCGGGGATGGCGCTCTCCACATCAATCTTCACGCATTTCACTCGGAACCCACCTGCCACATCGGATCATCGGGGTTCAGACCCCACTGGTCGGCATCGTAATCCGTGGCCAGCGTTGATACGTCCAGCCACTGGTCGAGAATCGCGTCTCGGCTCGCCGAGTCGGTAGCCATCGCCAGCCTACTTTCCAGCCTGGCAAAAGTACGCCGATGAGCCCCCATCAGAACGGAGGTTCCTCGGACGCGACATCCGTTTCCGGCTCATCGTCGGGCGGCTGCACAACGGTGAAGCGCTCGCGAGCCGACTTGCCAGGGCCGCGTCGGCGGGTATTCGCAGCATGGTCAGCCACGGCGGCATCGATCGCCCGAGCCTCAGGGGTCCCGTCGATCACATACCGCTGCTGGGTGAGGCTGGCCGGGCTCAGCAGCAACGCTTCCGACATCTGCTTCACGAACGTCCGAGCCTGCGCACCAGCGTGAGGCTTCATCGCCTCCAGGTAGGTCCGCACGTAGAAGGCGACCATGTCCTGCGCGTGGTCGGCTTCCCAGACGAGCGACTGCGGCGACATCCAGATGCGCCGCCACATCAGCAGTTCCTTCTCGTTCGGCTCCACGACCTCATCCGGCCATTCCGGTGGTTCACCCATCCGGCCAGCCGACGGCAGTTTCGTCCATTCCTTGCCGTCCCGCTGGCGCGCGAGCGCGTGCGGGTCCGGCGGCGGCCCACCACTGCGAGCACGCGCTCCACCACTTCCAGGTCCACCCATGGAGATCAGCATAGACGAGGTGACAAGACGAGGCCCCGACCGGCGAACCGGCGGGGCCTCGTTCAATCGGCGGCGTGCCCCCGGCTGAGGCATGACGACGACGACCGGGTATTTCGCTGCACCAATCAGGGTGATCGTATATCAGTTGACAACCGCTTGTCTACGGGCGGACCCGTACCAGGTCGCCAACCGCGTCAACATGACCGAGCGTGGCCGAGCCCTTGAAGTCGAACCGCCAGACCTGAGTGGTGGTATCGGCGAACGACACGCTGGCCACACCACGGGAGTCCGTGACGTCCGTGGCCACAACCAGGTTGTCGTCATACACCCCGGCCAGGTCCCTGGACTGGAGCCGGACCGTCCGCCCGGACAGCGCCACGTAATCCTGGTCAGACCAGTCGGCGACGCTGAACCGGGACTGCGCGGTCACCGTTGTGCCGAACCGGACCGGCTCCGGCGCCGCATCCGTCTTGGTCGCGATCACCCGCCGCTTCAGCCGGATGTCGCGGAAGAAGGTCGTGTCCGTTGCCACGGCGGTCTCATCCACCGGGGTGGCCGGATCGTTCACGACCGCTGGAGTGACGATGCGGATCTTAACGCGGTCGACACGCAGCCCGGCCGACCGGTTCGACGTCGGCGGCGTCACCGCGACCACATCATGGACCAGGTTCGATTCGGTGCCGCTGGCGGAGAAACCGGGACCACTGACCGTCCAGGTGGACCCCGTCGGCAGGGCGGTGCAGTTGGTGCGGACCAGCGCCACCGAGCGGTTCACGATCGACAGCCCGCCGACGAACGTGTGCCCGCTGGTGTCGGCGTAACCGGCCGGGCTGGACATGCGGTAATCCACCGTGCAGGGCAGGGCGGGAGGATCGGCGTTCGCGGCGCCCGCCGGTACGGTACAGACCAGCGCGAGTGCGCCGACAGCAGCGAGTTTTCTCATCATGGAGGAAGGCTACCGCGAGCCCGGCCAGGAACAGCGAAAAAGCCCCGACGCAGGGGGCTGCGTCGGGGCTTTCCATCCAGTTTTGCGCAGGACTGGCCCTGTCAAGGCGTGCAGAGGCCGGATCGGATCGGGCCGCTGTGGTGCCTCGGGCCGTCACTCACCAACATATCGTGCCGCGTGGAGCCCAGAGGAATCGAACCTCTGAAAGGAACTGGAGAGCAACTCCCGAACCAATGACCACGTGCCCCATGCGCTTGCTTGACGGTGTTCCTCCGTCTTCACCCCCACCAGCGGCTGCTCTACCGGTCCGTTTATTTTCACGGTCCGGCCGACCGGGCGTCCTGGTGCGCCAGGGGCGTCTCGTGGCGGGAGACGGATTCGAACCGCCGACCTTCGGATTATGAGTCCGACGTGCTACCAACTGCACCATCCCGCTATGTGCGCCGGTTGCACTCGGGCGGCGCCCCGAGGGGAAACGATCATGGTTGCTGTCACCCTTACAACTCAATCTCGCCGTGCGACAACGATCGTATGCGGCCCCAGGCGGACGCCCGGGGCCACCCACGCAGCGTGACCGGCCTGTATACGCAGGGTAGGAGTGACGGGTTGTGCCGGGTTTCCTGCTTTTCCTAGTAGGTCTTTCCGTGTAGGGCAATCAGGAAACCCACCACAACCCGTCACTCCTACCCTGCGTATACAGGCCGGTCACGCTGCGTGGGTGGCCCCGGGCTGAAGTTCGAGTCACATCGTTGCAGGACACAGTCTTGCAGGCACCACAGGCGCTTGTCAAGCGACAGGCTTGACAACGAACCATTCCTCCAGCGTCATCTGCTTCTTCTCCAGGTTGCAGCCCAAATGGGCCAGTAGGACGTTGGCCGGATCATGCACCCCACCTCTAGACAGCGGCGTCGCGTGGTCAGTAGTGGCACTCCCCCATTTCGGATACGACAGGTCCATGTCCACCGCTTCGTGGCAGAGGCCGCAGGTGTAGTCGTCCCGAGCGGCGATCTCATCCTTGCGGATCGGGTCGCCCTTGCTGGCGGCCTTCAGCGCGAGACGACGATGGTACGCGGCGCGCATCGTGTCGTTCCACGGTTCGTCGCGGCCATTCATCTCGCGGTCCTTCTTGACCCAGTGATAGGCGCAGAGCCCTCTGGCTCGATGTGGCTTGTCGCAGCCTTCGATCAAGCATCGCCGAGAATTGCTTGACTCGTCCCAGACGTAATTGGCCTTGCGACAGCGGAGTGAGCAGTAGCGCTGGAAGCGTCCAAGCGCACCAGCAGTACGTGGCTTCAGCAGATTCAAGCAAGAAGTCTCTTCGCAGACGGTTGGCGCGTCGGGACTGATCCTCATTCCGCCAATTGTAGCATGAGGAGGGTATTATATACGCTTCGCAACCACTTGTGGAAGATCCGCTCTCACCCAAGGTCTTCCGCGGGCGGAGGGTGGAGGGGACCCCCCCAGGGTGCTGACAAACCGGGGCAAACCCGGACAAACCGAGGGCTTGACAGGCCGTCCAGTCCGTGCTACCCGGGACGCGACTCATCATGGTCCGCGACGTGAGACGGCACGACACGCCGAGTGCGTTGTCGGTGTGACCTGCGGCGATGCCACAACCGCTTGACAACCGCTTGGCAACCGGGCAGATTGGTCCTCACCACCCCAGCAGCGCAGCAGTCCAGCGAAGCAGGGGGTGGGAGCAGTACCCCCGGTGCTGCCAGCCCAAGGGCCCTAGTGCCCCTCTGGACAGGTACCCCCGGGACGCACTACCCCCGGTAGGGGGGCACTGAGCACTACCCCCGGTAGGGGGGCACTGAGCACTACCCCCGGTAGGGGGGCACTGAGCACTACCCCCGGTAGGGGGGCACTGA
>Ga0180096_1000003_pt1 | contig 61664 bp, 107 predicted proteins | sample EasRiv293_16_1Da_FD_121785 | JGI IMG/M metagenome (GOLD analysis project Ga0180096, IMG submission 121785) | Soil microbial communities from meander-bound floodplain in the East River, Colorado, USA - East River metaG ERMLT293_16_1Da | ecosystem: Environmental > Terrestrial > Soil > Floodplain ...
CCTCTTCTTTCTTCGTGGTACCAAGGAGCCACGTTTTTGCAGGTCAGGGCGTTGTCAGTCCATAGTGGACTCAAGTGCCTCGTCCGCGCAGGCCCATGGCCCTCCGAGTCATGTGACGGAGGGTGACGATGCCTCGAACTAAGGCCCCGGCCGGCACGACTGCCGACCGCCGGAACGGTCGGCGCGCGGACCTCGTCCCGGTGGCCGGGGCGCGGTTCGATCCGCCCGAAGGGCTCTCCGACGAGGCGCTGTCGGCGTGGAACTCGTACTGGGATGACACCGTCGCGTCGGTCATGACACCGGTGGACCGCGCGGTGCTGACCCGGTGGATCCGGGAGATGGATCGGTACCTGCGCCTGTCCGCTGAGGCGGATATGAACCCGTCGGTACGCGGTTCGCAGGGTCAGCCGGTGGAGAACCCGCTCTACGGAACCGCGTACAAGGCTCTCGCCGCCGTGCAGGCGTGCGAGAAGCAGATGGGCATGGGTGCACTGAATCGCTCGGCGCTGGGGATCGCGGTCATCACTGAGCGCAAGTCGCTGGCGGACATGAACGCCCGATACGGAGGTGGCGGTGCCAACCCAGACCGCCCGGCGATCGTCGCGGAAGTCATCGACCCCCGCTCCGTCGAAGCCTGATCCGGGCTGCCAGAACTGCGGGTGGAAGCCGAAGGCCGGCGAACTGTGGCCATCCGAGGGGGCGGTCGCCGTCCAGTGGATCGAGGACAACTGCGTCTGCGGTGAGGGCGACTGGTACGGCAGGCTGATCCAGCTCCGGCCGGACCAGAAGCGGTTCCTGTGGCGCTGGTACGAGTACTGCCCGAAGTGCAACCAGTGGCACTACGACGAGTTCCTCCGCGGCGCTGCTACGGGCGACGGAAAGACCCAGTTCATCGCTTCGATCGTCGTCCTGGAGTTCGCAGGCCCGCCGCAGATTGCCGTGCCGAGCCCGAACATCCCGATCGCCGCCGCGTCGTTCGAGCAGGCGGACTTGCTGTTCTCGGCGGCTGCGACCATGTGCGGCGGCCGTGACCAGGCCGTGAAGGAGTCGCCGCTGTGCGGTTTCTTCGAGGTGTACGACACGCAGATCAAGTTTGGCGATGGCCGGCCAGGCAAGATCTTCCGGGTCGCCGCTGTGGCAGGGACGAACGAGGGCGGCCTGCCTACCTTCTTCGTTGGCGACGAGCTCCATGAGTGGGGCGCCCCGGGTGACCGGAAGGCCCGCGTCCATACGGTCATCGGCAAGTCGACCCGCAAGCGCCGTACAGTGCGCGGGTCCGGTCGGATCGGGAACCTGTCGACCGCCGGTTTCGACATCGACGACTCGTTACTGGGCGAGATGTGCAAACTCGGCGAACGGGTGCTGCACGACCCGTCGGCCTCCCCGCGGTTCCTGTACGACTGGCGCCAAGCGGTTGAAGGACTCAACTACGAGGACGCGGCGGACCGCGAGAAGGCCGTCCGGGCGGCATCCGGCGCGGCGGATGTGCTCTGGTCGGTGAAGGACCGCGTGAATGCGTGGGGCAAGCCGAACATGCCCCGGCACGAGTGGATGCGGTATTACGCCAACCGCTGGGTCGACGTTGCCGAGGAGTCCTGGCTCAAGGACCACCCGGCAGCTTGGGGCGCGTGCAAGGGCACCTGGGCCTCGGATTCGGCGAACCCATTCGTGGTCAGCGTCGACATGGCCCTGCGGCGGGACTCTGTGGCCGTCTCTCGCATTGAGCGACTGCCAGACGACCGGTTCGCGTTCACGTCGAAGGTGTGGCGGCCCGACGCCGGACCGGTCGACCACCTGGACGTCTTCAACTACATCCGCGACCAGGCGCACGGTGAAGGGTTCCGGGGCGTCGTCTATGACCCGCGCTTCTTCGAACTGCCGGGCCGGATGCTCGAGGACGAGGGGATCCTGGCGATCCAGTTCGACCAGACGCCCCAGCGCATGGCGCCGGCGTGTGGGTTGGCGTTTGACCTGATCCTCGACTGCCGGATCGTGCACGACGGCGACCCGGTCGTCGCGAGTCATGTGAAGTCAGCCGTGAAGCGTGAGCAGGACCGCGGGTTCACGCTGTCGAAGGGCAAGAGTAAGCGACACATCGACGCCGCCATCACCCTGTGCATGGGTGTATGGGTGCTGCACGAAGTGCCGGAAGAGTCTTTCGTTCCGCTGGTGGCATGGCGTTGACGGCTCCGCTCGGACTTCGAGGTCCGTCGACCTCACGCTGCTCTTGCGCCGTACACGATTCCCCACCCGTCAGTGGATCCACCGGTGAGCGGTCCGAGCGAAGCCAGCGCGAACGTAACACGAGGGGAGCACTGTGACCCTCGAACTCGTCCCGTGGCGCGGCTCCCGGGTGCCGTTGCTGTCTCAGGACGAGATCTCCCGGTACGACGTGGCCGGTCTCATCAACCTGATCAACGCCAACCAGGGCGGCTATGGCGGCTACATGGGCCCGCCGATGCCGACAACCACCTATGGTCAGCGGCCGGTGGAGCCGATCTCGAACTCGTTCGAGGGCTTCGTGTACGGGATGCTCTACGTCGACGGCCCGGTGGCCGCCGTCGAGGCGTACCGGCTGCGCGTGTTCGGCCAGGCGCCGCTGCTGTACCAGGAGATCGTCGACGGCCGGGCCGGGGACCTGTTCGACGATCCGGCGCTGGACCGGCTGCGGGCGCCATGGGCCGGCGCGACGCTGTCGGACCTGATGAAGCGGGCGTTGATCTACGGCGACTTCGCCGGCAACGCCTTCGTCGCCGACCTCGAGGACGAGCTGGTTCTTCTCCGGCCCGACTGGGTCGAGATCGTCCTCGAGAAGCGCATGTTCCGCGGCCAGCAGGTGGGTTGGCGGCAGTTGGGCATCGTCTACTACGAAGGCGGCGTCGGTCGGGGCGCCGACGGTGTTCCGTTCCTGCCGGGTGAGTATGCGCACTTCATCCCCGGCCTGCCGGATCCGTTGGCCACGTACCGGGGCATGTCGTGGCTCACTCCGCTGGTGCGCGAGGTTCAGGCCGACAAGTCCGCCATGGACCACAAGGTGGCCTATTTCGAGAACTCCGCTTCGGTTAACTTGGCCGTTTCGCTGCCGAAAGAGGTCTCGCCGACCCAGTTCAACGAGTTCGTCGAGCTCATGGACTCCAAGCACAAGGGTCCCTCGAACGCCGGCAAGACGCTGTATACCGGCGGCGGCGCGGATGTCACGGTCATCGGCTCCAACATGCAGCAGGCCGATTTCGCGTCGATTATCGGCAAGGGCGAGACCAGGGTGGCCAATGCTGGCGGGGTTTCGCCGGTCCTGTTGAGCTTCTCCGAGGGCATGCAGGGGTCCTCGTTGAATGCCGGGAACTACACGCCGGCCAAGCGGAACTTCGTCGACACGACCATGCGGGACCTGTGGGCGAACTTCGCCGGTTCCGTGGGCCAGATGGACGCGTTCAGGGCCCCGAAGGAGCACTCGCGGCTGTGGTATGACGGCCGGGACATTCCGTTCCTGCACGAGGACGCGAAGGATCTGGCCGAAATCCAGCAGACCCGCGCGTCGACGCTCAGTTCGTACGTGACGAACGGCTGGAAGCCCGAATCGGCCATCAAGGCGGTCGCGCAGGACGACATCACCCTCCTGGAGCACTCCGGTGCGTTCTCGGTGCAGCTCCAACCGCCGGGCGCCGAGGCTCAGATGGCGCCGGACACTAACGGGAACGGCCTCGCGGACGATCTTTTGCCTCCCGATGGGGCTCCGGAGCCCGATTTTGGGGCTTTGCGGGCTGATTTCTGGGAGTTCGACGAGGAAGACGTCCTCCGGGCGGTTGAGGACCTGTTCGACGTCGACGAGGACGACCTCGAACGGGCCCGGTATGACGTCCGGGTCACCGCCGGGCATGAGGGCGGCGGCCGGTACCGGAAACTGTCTGACCTCGCGGCCGCTCTGCTGCAGGACTGGGCGAAGGGCGACGGCGGGGACGACCCGCTTGAAGGGCACTTCGACCGGAAACAACTGCTCACGATCCTCAAGGACCTGCGCGCGAAGGCGACCGCCGACGGCGATCATGCCCGCGTTGGCCGGCTGACGCCTCGCCGCGGTGCGACGGACAAGCAACTCAGGGAAGCCATCCACAACGACGTTCGCGTTGCGGTGCGGCAGGACCGCGACACCCGGGAGAAGCCCAGCGCCAAGTTCACCCTGCAGGGCAAAGCCCACCGTGACCTAGACGTGGCCGTCTACACGAACAGCAGCGGCAAGCCGTTCCTGTACCGGGAGAACGACTCCGGTCACCAGGGCTCGCTGGTGGCGAAGTTCGACTCGTTGGCCGAGCTCGAGGCGTGGGCGGACGACCAGGGCGAGCCGAGGCTGGCGGACTGGGCGCGCAAGGAGTCCGGCGCAAAGGCCCCGGCTGCGAAGGCACCGGCGCAGGCCACGAAGGCGCCCAGGAAGGCGACCGCACTGGACCCGGACGCCCTCGACGCACGGCTGCGTGACGCGAAGCCGGAGGACCGTCGGGCGATCCTGGAAGAAGCGGCCACCAACCAGACCCAGGCCCGCCGGTTGGCGTCGCAACTGGGCGTCAAGGGTGTGTCGAAGCTGTCCCGGGATGAGGCACTGGACCGGGTCGAAGCCCACTACGCGGCACCAGCGAAGAAGGCCGCGCCGACGGCCGCCGAGCGGGCCAAGGCTGCCAAGATCGCCAGCGCGTTCCACGAGGACTGGCGCAAGACGCGCCTTCAGTCGGATGGGACGTTCGAGCCGCGCGTCAAGAAGACCACCGACCAGGCGTGGATCGACGCCCACGGCACCGACGACGTGGACATCGCCAATTCCTCCTACGACGAGCTGCCTGACGACTGGAAGGCCGAGAACAAGGCGGCCGCCGAGGTGGTCGCGGGCACTCCCGCGCAGATCATCGCAGCACTCCAGTTCGTTGCGAGCCGTGACGAGGCACGGCGGATCCTGGGCAACGCTTCACAGGCGCAACTCGATGCGCTCGCCCGTGAGGACGGCCAGAGGCTGTGGCATCCATCGGTGGCGCGAACACTGGCGGACCGACGCAACGAGGCGATCAACACCCTCATCGGTCGCAAGCTGGACTCCGAGGCCACGCGCTACGCGGGACTCACCCCTGCACAGATTCTGGAAACGACCGGACAGCGCCGCGAGTTGGTCGCAATGCTCGACGACCCAGGCAAACTGCGGCGGCTCGGGCTGACCCGCGAACGGGTACTGGCCCGGATCGCGGAGGGTGACGCACGTCCGCCCCGTGAGGGCGGCATGTTGCCGGCCGTTCCGTTGGCTGACCTCCTCAGCCCGCCGCGCAAGGCAGCCCCGAAGGTCACCCCGAAGGTCTCCGGCGGTCCAACACCAGCCAAGCTCGACTTCTCCGTGGCCGCCGACACCATGGACGGTGTCCTCGCTGACACGTATGCGTCGACCAGGGCTCCCACACCAGCCAAGACCGTCCCGACCTACGAACTTGCGCCCGGCTACAAGGGCGCGATCGGTCGCAAGCGACAGGCCCAGGCCGACGAGGCCCTGGACGCTGTCGCGCAGGGCGACCGGGCGTCCTTCTTCGGCGACACCCTCGAGGCGGTCGAGCGGCTGGAGAGCATGGGCTACGTCCGGCACGACGGCAAGCGTTGGCAGGTCACCGAGACTGGCCGCGATTACCTCGACAGGAAGTCGGCCGCCTTCCCGAAGGTCTCCGACGGTCCCAGCGGGAAGGACGTCGCCCCCGACGGTCTCGACGCTATGGAAGGTCCCCGCCTTCGCGCGGCCCAAGTCGATGACCGGATCCGTACGGCCTATGCCGAAGCGCTGCGGGAGAGAGGCGCCGAGTCGGGCCGTGCTGTGGACCTGGACCACCTGCGTCGACTCGTGGGCGGCGACGTGTCACGTACCGAGCTCGACGACCGGCTGCGGATCATGAACCGGCAGCGGGACATTCGCCTGGCGGCGGAGGCAAACCCGAAGGCGCTCACCGACGAAAGTCGCGCGGCTGCTATCCGGATCGGGGCGCAGGACAAACACGCCATCATCATCGAGCCTCCGGTCCCGTCCGTCCCCGACCTCACCGGCTCTCGCGGCCTGTCCGCCGACCCTGCTGTGCGTGAGGTACAGGTAAAGAACCGGATTAGGGCGGCCTACCGGGAGGTGGCGTCACGGCCGTTCACGCCCGACTCGAACATGGACCTGCGGCCGGAATGGGTGCGGATGGCAGATCTGCGCGAGCATCCCGCGATCGCCGAGTTGCCACGTGCCGACCAGGACCGGTTGCTGCTGCGTCTCGTGATCGAGGACGGAAACGCCATCCCGGAGAGCGCGCAGTGGCTGCTGCGGCCCGAGGACCGCGCGGCGGCGCTGCCGATGGGCGGCCAGCGGAAGCACTGGCTGAAGCTCGACGACCCCTCTCCCCGTCCCCTCCCGTCCGTCCCCTCTCCCGAAGCCGCGGCCCGTACCCGACAGGTCGACATCGACTCTGCTCGCCGAGTAGCTGACGTCCTTGCCGAGGTTCAGGAGCTTCGCAGCAACGAGGCCGGCCCCGAGGTGATGCGCCGCACCATCGGCACCCGAGCCCAACGCGACCCGGGCCCCGACCTGCAGCCCATCATCGACGCCGTCGACACCGCCGACCCGGCCCGTATCGACGCCGCCATCTCCGAGACGGCTCAACGTCACGGCCTCACCCCGACCGCGCGCGTCGGAGACACCTCCTTCTTCGACCCGAAGCGTCACCAGATGGTGTCCGGCCCGCGACCGGCTGAAGGGTCCGGCGTTCAGGTCCGGGTGTTGCGTCCGGGGTACAGCTACCGACGTGACGGGGAAGACATCGCACTGTCGAAGGCTGTCGTGGAAGTCGACGGACTAGCACCCGCCAAAGTCGCACCAGCGAAAGCAGCGAAGAAGGCGGTACCGGCCAAGAAGTTGACTGCGGGCCAACTTGCTGGCATGACGCCCGAGGACGTGGCCCAGGCGGCTCGCGATGGGCGGATCAGTCGGCGGCAGGCGGCGGTGAAGATCCGGCAGAGCGCCCAGTCCGCCGCTGACTTCGCCGCCATTACCGGTTTCGGCCACGACGAATCAACCTTGACGGGCCCTACGGCGGACCGCAAACGGCGCCAGGCCGCCCGGGTCGTCGAACTCAATGCGCTCGCCGACGAGATCGAGGCACTCCCCTCCCCCTCTCCTGCTGTTGCTAAGGCAGCAAGAGCCAAAGCAGCAGCGAAACCAGCCAAGGTTGCGAAGGCTCCCGCCGGACGCGCGCCCGCGAAGCCGGTCCCGATCCACAACCTGTTCACGGCCGACGACGCCACCATCGAGGCCGCGCTACGCGACGTGTACGAGGGCAAGTTCGGCCCGTACACGACGCGCGTGAAGGTCTTCATCACTCGGGCCGGCACGCGAACCGATAAGAGGGGCCGTGTGCACGCGGTCGATCCGTCCATCGGGATCGACGGCGAGATCCTCGATGCAAACGGGAACAAGATCGGCGACTTCGGCCGCTCGATCTCGCCCGCCGACCTGCACTACGTGGACGGGACTGTGCATCGGGAGATTTGGGCCAACCACCCGATCGTCCAGTTCTACGACAAGACGGACCAAGGTAAGGGATTCGGCCGCGAGTTTAGCCAGCGGACGATTGAGTGGTACCGGGCGTCAGGCGTGCACGGCGTCAGCCTTCACGACCACAACGGCTACGTATGGGCGGCGCAGGGCTTCGGCTTCGGCTACGGCGGTGCCGTACCCAGCTACCTCGTCGAGAACATGCGGCAACTCATCGCCGATCTACGAGCCGGCAAGACGACGAGCACCGCCACCAAGGACGAGTACCGGACCATCCCGAAGCGGTTCCGCGACGCGCCGGACCTCGATGCGCAGACAGTTGCCGCTGAGGCGCTGTTGGCGCGACTCAGCTCGACCAAACCCGGCGAGCCCGGGTACCCAACCGCCTACGAAATCTCGCAACTCGGCCGTCGGCCTAGCCAGCGGGGCAAGACTGCGCTGTGGCTGGGAAAGTTGCTGTTTGTCTCCACCGACGAACTGATCCTCAACCCAGACGAGGGCGAGGTGATCAGCCAGTGATCACCAAGCGCGTCGCCCCCGATCCGGTCGTGGTGCGCCGCCAGAACGAGTTGTTCGACCTCTACAGCCAGTGGCCCGGCGACGATCCTGAGGACGATCCTGCATTTGTCGCCGCGGCGCGAGAGATCATGGGACTGCCACCACTGGAACCCCGATGACCGATCCCGATCAACTCTGGCTCTCCACCATCCATCAGGTAGTCACAGCCTCAGCCCCACGGCACGGCCTCAACCCGGCCGACCTGCTCGACGTCGACGAAGACGACGACGGCGAACCAGTCGGTGCCGGCGAACCAGTCGGTGCCGGCGTCGACTTCATGGCCACCCTCGACCACCTCGCCGACACCGATCCGGCCGATCCCACCTTCGCCGACGACGTGAAGGCGGCGGTGGACGCCTACGCCGCCGGCCTACCCCGGCCGATCGCGGCCAAGTCGCTGGAGTACTCCGACGAGAAGGTGCCGAACCCGATCGACTTCCTGTCCCGCTTCAGCGCCGGCCGTGAAGCTGGCCTGTCACCCGAGGACGCTCAGGCCTTCGCCGCGTCCGGGCTGAGCCTGGAGGACTGGCGGGCCCAACGCTCCGAGCCGTACGACGAGGACGACATCGAACGGGCGGAAGTCGACGACGGAGACCTCGTCGAGCCAGACGACGACGAGGACGAGCCGGACCTCGACGACATCCTCGCCATGGCCGCTGAGGACGACGACGACGAAGACGACGCCTCCCGCGCCGCCGGCCGCGACACCACCCCCGGCAACGACGAACTCCACCACTGGTGGACGAAAGGCCCCGGGCTCGCCCGGTGGGCCGGCTCGCCGAAGCCGTGGACGACCCTGCTCGCCAACCTCGTCGAAGTCGTCAAAGACAAGCCGCTCAAGACCCTCAAGAAGTGGACCTCGCGCTGGTACATCGAGGTCTTCGGGTACGCGGCTGGCAGCGACAAGGCTCGGGTGGCGCATGGCAAGCCACCGCGCGGTGACCGGGTGGGACCCGGCTGATGCCCGGAGGTGACGTGGACACCACCGAGATCGAACGCGCCCAGGAGTCCGGCGGCAGCGGCTCGTCCCGCAAGTACAACCGGGACCCGAGGGGCTCCACCACCGGCGGCCAGTTCACCGCCGGCAGCAGCCAATCCAGCACCAGTCAGTCCAGCGCCAAGCCCGTCTACGCGCCGCGCCCCAAGAAAGGCGGCGGCGGCGGCGCCAAGGAGCAACTCACCGCCCCGTCGTCGTCGAAGTTCAAGACCCTCGCCCCGGGTGAGGACAACGACGGCCAGGCCGTGGCCGAGATGCAGCAGCTTCTCACCGCCCTCGGCCTAGGAAATCTGACCTCCGGGACCTACGACAAGGACACCGAGAACGCGGTCCGGGAAGCCCAACGCCGACTCGGGATCAAGCCCAACGGCAAGGCCAACAAGGCGCTGATCAACAAGATGTTGACCGCCTACGACCTGTCCCCGTGCGTGAAACGCTCCGACGGCGGATCCGTGGCCGTCGAGATCCAGCGCCGACGGTCCTACCCCGGCCAGAAGTACCGCCACGGCTGGATCCCCGCCTCACCTCTCGCGCTCCTATCGCCCGAAGACGTCGACGACGAGTACGGCACCGAGATCGACTCGGTCGAGGTCGGCGACGAATGCCGCATCGTCGCCCGCCGCCACGGCATCACCGTCGAGTCCGACAAGGGCGACGCCATCGCCATCCACGCCACCCCCTCCGTCGAAGACGCCCCCCGCTGGGCCGACGCCATCGACGACGGCGAGACGTTCACCCGCCCTCACTTCTCCACCCAGCCCTACGACGGCGGCGTCACCATCCGCTTCGGCGACTACCAGACCGACCTCGACGAAGACGAAGCCGGCGAAGTCGCCCAAGGCCTTCGGGACATGGCGTACCACGTCGAAGACGCCACGACCCCCGAGGAACCCGACATGCCAGAGATCGACGGCGACGAGGCATCCATTCCCGACGACCCGAGGCGTTCCCGATCGGAGGCCAGCAGTGTTTGACCTGCTTCGCTCGTCCACCCAGGACGACGACGTGACCGAGGAGCACACCCCCGGCCACGCCCCCTGCTGCCCCGACGTCCTCGACGACGAAGCGCACGTCTTCCGCCGCGAGTGGAACCTCGACGGCATCGACATCCTCCGCGGCGGCCAGGGCGGCGACGGCCGCACCGTGGAGGCCTACGCGACTGTTTTTGACTCGCCGACCGAGGTCAAGGACCAGCACGGCCACTACATGGAGACCATCCACCGCTCCGCCTTCGACGAAGTGCTGCGCGGCGGGATCGAACGGGTCTCCTGCTTCTACAACCACGGCATGGACATGACCGGCCGCCCGTCAGACCGCTGGTCGGTCCCGATCGGCACGCCGCTGGAGATCAAGGCCGACGGCAAGGGCCTGCGTACCGTCACCAGGTACAACCAGGGCGCCGACGGCGACCAGATCATCGAAGCGATCAAGAACGGCGCCATCCGCGGTTACAGCTTCCGCGGCCCGATCCGCCAGTCCAACCCGCCGCGCATGCCGCGCGCCCGCGCCGGCATGGCCCTCCCGACCGTGACGCGGATGAAACTCGGGCTGACCGAGTACGGTCCCACCGCGGCCCCCTACTACGCAGAGGCGAAGGTTCTTGCCCTGCGTTCACGACTGTCCACCATGGATCCGAACCTGCTGGTTCGGCTGGTGGATCTGCTCAGCGCGACCACTCCTGAGGACCAGGAAGCGCTGCGCGCCTTCATTTCCGCCACTCCCACCGAGGGACCAGGCGCCGAGGACCAGCCGCAGGCACTCCGGTCGGCATCCAGTTACCGGCGAAAAATCGCCAGAGCCAAAATGGGAGTGCTGCAATGAGTACCAAGCGTCTGCAGGAAGTGCAGGCCGAAATGGAGCTGATCCGCAATCAGCTCGACGAGATCGAGGGTCTGCCCGACCCGGAGGGCGAAGAGGCCCTGCGGTCCCAGATCGTCAACGAGCGTGAGACCAAGGTCGACGACCTGATCGCGCGGTTCAAGGAACTCAAGACCGAACTCGGTCCGCTCCAGGGGCGCGCTGACGAGCTCGAGGCGATCCGATCCGCCGCCCGCCAGCAGGCCCGCACCGAGTCCGGCGACGGGTCGGTCAGCCGGACCCGCTACCTCGGTGGCACCGGTCCGCAGGTCATGCGGAGGGTCAAGCCGTACGAGGACATCGAGACCGTCCGCAGCGGCCTCATCGGCCGCGAAGACATCATCAGCCGGGCCATGGCCGCCAACGACGGCGCGCCCGAGCACCTCCAGGACGACGCCCGGCAGAAGATCGCCGGGCTCCTCGAGGACGGCTCAAGCCAGGCCCCGCTCATCGCCCGGCACATGCTGCTGACCGGCTCGGACGAGTACCACCAGCAGTTCCGCGAGTACGTCCAGACCCGCGGCACCTACGCGGGTGAGGCGATCCGTGCGGCGATGAGCCTCACGGACGCCAACGGCGGCGTGCTCGTCCCGTTCACGCTGGACCCGACCATCATCCTCACCAACTCCGGTATCGCCGGATCGATCCGGTCGATCTCGACCGTCAAGACGATCGTCACGAACGACTGGAACGGCGTCACCTCAGCGGGCGTCGACGCTGAGTGGCTCGGAGAAGGCACGCAGGCCGCGGACGCATCGCCGACCTTCGTTCAGCCGACGATCACGCCCCGCAAGGCGGCCGCGTGGGTGTTCGGCTCGTACGAGGTACTCGCCGACTCCGGCTTCGCCAGCGAGATGCAGATGCTCCTGGCCGACGCCAAGGTGCGCCTCGAAGAGGCTGCCTTCGCCACCGGCAACACGGCCGCGTCCAAGCCCGTCGGCATCGTCACCGCGGTGGCCGCCGTCACCGCGTCGATCGTGTCCTCGGCGACGATCACCTCGTTCGTCGCCGGCGACGTGTACCGGGTCTCGGACGCGCTGCGGCCCCGCGACGCCAGCGCGGCGAAGTGGATCGCCAACAAGCGGATCTACTCGCTCATCCGGCAGATGGACACGACCGGCTCGAGCGCCTTCTGGGCAAACATGGGCATGGGCGTGCCGAACGAGCTCCTCGGCCAGCCGCAGTACGAGTGCTCGACGATGGGCTCGGTGATCACCACGTCGGCGAACATCCTGCTGGCCGGCGACTTCAGCAAGTACTACGTGGTCGACCGGGTCGGGATGTCGGTGCTCTATGAGCCGATCGTCAAGTCGACGAACGCCAACCGTCCGACCGGGCAAGCAGGTTGGTTCGCTTTTTGGAGGGTAGGTGCCGACACGGTCGACCCCGACGCCTTCCGGTTGCTGCAGCTACACACCACTCCGGCGTTCACTGCGCGGGCGTAGACCGGAACGCGGCTCCCAGTAGGGAGCCTCTCCAGTCTGTGTAGTACCATCAGTGCATGACCTGTGAGATGGATGGATGCGACAAGGTGGTCGTCGCCCGGAAGATGTGCCGGATGCATTACACCCGGTGGCAACGGACGGGCGACGCCACTACCGCACGGCCGAAGTTGGCCAAGGGCACCTACGCCACGTGCACTGTGGATGGGTGCGAGAAGCCGCACGTCACCAAGGGTCTCTGCGAGATGCACCGTTGGAGAGTCCGCTACGAAGGAACTCCTGGTGCTGCGGCGCCGCGCCAGGGTCGTTCCGCCCGGGCCGAGAAGGGGCCCTGCACCGTTGAGGGCTGCGACCGCGCTTCGACCACGCAGGCCGGTCACTGCAAACTGCACTACGAACGAATCCGGCGGACGGGCCATCCGGGCCCGGCCGGGACCATGGTCCGGCCCAACGGCACTGGCTGCCTGACGGAAGACGGTTACATCCGGCTGACGATGCCTGACGGCCGCAGGGTCCTGGAGCACGTCCACGTGATGGAGCAGTACCTGGGCCGGCCCCTTGTGCCCGGCGAGAACGTCCACCACCGCCACGGCATCAAGGACGACAACCGAATCGAGCACCTCGAGCTCTGGTACGTGGTGCAGCCGACAGGCCAGCGGGTGAGCGACCTGATCGCCTACGTCACGAAGTACTTTCCTGAAGAGGTCCGGCAGGCGCTAGCCACGCGCCGCTGACCCCCCGCTCCACAGGAGCCCCGACGCCAACCGCGCGCCGGGGCTTCTTCATATCCACCTACTCCCGGCACCCGTTGGACGGCGGGTGCCGGGTCCGTCCAAACGTCCGGAGGAATGATGTCTACCAAGGAAGCTGACGGCGTTGTCGTCGCGTGGGTGCGCCCGTCTGAGGTGCATGGCCTGTTCATGGAGAACATGCTGAACCTGGCCTACTACGACCGGGCCCACCATGACCGTATGGGTCCTGGCCGTGGCGGGTTCACGTCGCAGCAGTCGTCCGCGAACATCTCCAGCGCCCGGAACACGTTGTGCATGGAGTTCCTGACCAACCATTCGGCGCCGTGGCTGCTGATGCTGGATACGGACATGACGTTCCAGCCGGACCTCGTCGAGGCTCTGCTCGAGCACGCCGACGAGGACAAGGCGCCGATCGTGGGCGGGCTTTGCTTCTCGATGGACAACGACGGGAAGCTGTTCCCCACGCTGTATGACGTGATGGGGACTACGGAGTCGCCGGAGTTCGTGCGGTACCACGAGTGGCAGCCGGAGTCGATGATGCAGGTGTTCGCGACCGGAGCGGCGTGTCTGCTGATCCACCGCAACGCGCTGCGGGCGGTTCGCGATCACCGCGATGTGGACCGTCCGGGCCAGATTGGTTTTTCGCAGGCGTTCCCGTGGTTTCAGGAGACGGACTTCTACGGTCGGGCGATGGGCGAGGACATCACGTTCTGTCTGCGGGCTGGCCGGGCGGGGCTGCCGGTGTTCGTGAACACGGCGGTGAAGTTGGGGCACATCAAGCAGTTCGAGCTCAACTTCGAGCACTTCGCCGGCCAGCGTGCCCTGGAAGAGGCGAAGGCGGCGGCGGCATGAGCATCGTGTCGTCCGACGTCGTCTTCAAGGCGCTCGTTGCCGCCGGCATTGTGGCCGAAGGCGACCGGGTCAGCCGAGTCGTGATCGACCTTCAGGTCGGCAATGCCCCCGTGCTCCACATCCGCCGCTTCGGTGACTCGCGTCTGCTGGAGGTCGTCGAGACCCTCGCCGGCGTTGAGGTCCGCGATGGCTCGGGTGACGAAGAGTCCGGCCTCAAGGCGGCCTCTGAGCACTGGGGCATTCCCGTGGAGCGTCTGCGCATCATGCCGAAGCATGAGCGAGATTGCGCTCTCGTCACCACGCACCACCTCACGTGCACGTGCGGTGTTCTCGCGAAGGCGACGTCCGGGGATGTGGTGGCAAGGTGTGAGGGCGAGTTGGGCGGCCACGAGTGGAGCGACCCTCGCTCTGGGCGGCTTCAGTGCGTGCGGTGCACGGCGCGACCGGTGACGGCGGGCAGTCAGGTTTCGTGGTCTACGCCACCAGCGAAAGCTGCGGCCGATGCCTGACATCGCGGTCATCGTGCCGGTGCTGGAACGTCCCCAGCGGGCGTTGCCGTTCATGGAGTCGCTGCTGGAGTCGGTCGGCTATGACTGTGCGCGGGCCTACGCCGTCGTGAGCGAGGCCGACAAGCCGACGTGCGCCGCGTGGCTCTCGGCCAAGGCGAACGTGCTCATCACGCCGAGGATCACCTTCGCCGAGAAGGTGAACTACGCCTACGGCCTGACTGACGAGGAGTGGCTGTTCCTCACCGGCGACGACGTCGCGTTCCATCCCGGCTGGGCGGACGAGTTGCTGCGCGTGGCCGGCGAGACGGGCGCGCAGGTGGTCGGGTCGAACGATCTCACCAACCCGCGGACGGCGGAGGGCCGCCACTCGCCGCACATGCTGATCTCGCGCCAGTACATCGCCGATCGTGGCGCTTCGTGGGATGGGCCCGGGGTTGTGTGCCATGAGGGCTACAGCCACATGTTCGTTGACGATGAGATCGTCACGGTGGCGAAGCAGCGCGGCGTGTTCGCGTTGGCGAAGGATGCGGTCGTCGAACATCTGCATCCGGTGTCAGGGAAGGCCGAGGTCGACGCGACGTACCGCCTCGGTTGGTCGTATGCGGACCTGGACAAGTCGAGGTTCGCCGAGCGGATGCGGGAGTTCAAGCTGTGACACAGAGCAGGGAAGAACTCGAGGACTGGTACAGCAGCCCGGACCCGTGGGGGTTCCAGACCAACCCCGATGACGCGGACCGGAAGCGGCGCATCCTCGCCGTCCTGCCCGGCCGGTTCAAGCGGGCGCTGGACATCGGCTGCGGCGAGGGGTGGATCACCAAGGACCTGCCGGCGGCGCTCATCCACGGGCTGGAGTGGAGTGAGACGGCCCGGGCCAGGATCCCCAAGCCCGTGGTCGCGGTGGACAAGCCGGTGGGCAGGTACGACTTGGTGCTGCTGACTGGCGTCCTCTACCGACAGTTCGACTACGAGGCCCTCCATGCACTGGTGGGTGAGCACGCCGCCAAGGGTGCGACGGTGCTCACCTGCCACATCAAGGACTGGGAACAGCCGTTGCCGGGTGAGGCGGAGCTGGTCGAGGAGTTCCCGTACCGGGAGTACCAGCAGGTGTTGCGGAGATTCAAGTGGTAGCGGTGTTCCACCGGATCGGGCCTCCGGATCCGGTGACGTTCACCAACTCCATGGAGCAGATCCGCACGTACGACGGTGAAAAGACCTTCGACGGCATCTACACCAGCGTCTGGGACCACCGGGACGACATCAGCGACCTCGGGGTGTGGCTGTTCGCCGCCGGCGACACCATCGGCAAGGAAGGGTTCGTCACCCACCACCAGCTCCTGACGTTGGTGCACGACTACGGTTGCCGGCTGGGCTGGCACACCTGGTCCCATCCGGACCTGCGGACGCTGTCCGACGACGAGATCAGGCGCGAGCTGGACGCGCCCGACTGGATGCAGCGCGACGCGTTCGCCTACCCGTACGGGGACTTCGACGAGCGTGTCATCGGTCTGGTGAAAGAGGCCGGGTACGGCAAGGCGTACTCCACGACGCAGGGCAACGGCAGTGACTTCGCTATCTACCGCGCCTATATCTGAGCATGTGGCCGCCTGCCGGCGTGACGGCTTCGCGAGGATCCCCGGGGTGTTCGCCGTGGACGAGGTCAACCGGATGCGGGCCGAGGCGATCCTCGCGTGCCGCGGCGGGGCGCGCCTGGAGGTCCTGCACGGCTACCCGACGCTGCTGTTCTGGCCGAACAGCCCCTACCTGCGAGCGGTGTCGCAGGATCGGCGGCTGCTGGACATCGTGGCGGCCTACTACGGCCACGACGACTACGAGCTGGAAACCCAGCAGTACTACTTCCACCTGCCGGGGGACCCGGACGAGTTCGCGTGGCATAGCGATGAACGGTTCCGCCCGGGGGTGGGCAACCTGTACCTGCAGACGGCCGTTCTCGTCGACGACTGGACGGAAGGCAACGGCGCCGTCGAGTTCATCCCCGGCTCCCACAGGGAGCCGTTCGTGAACTCGGGCGATCTCAGGGTCTTCGTCAGAGGAGACCGCCGCGGGGTCAAACTGTTCGGCCAGGCGGGCGACGTGCTCACGTGGTCGAACACCGTTGTCCACGGCAGCGAACGCAACCAGGCCGTCACCCCGCGGCAGTACTTCATGAACGGGTTCAAAGCCAAGTCCCTGGCGGAGTGCTGATGGGTAACACCTGCGTCATCGCCAGCTACAAGTATGGGCACTTGGCCGCCCAGGCCATTGAGAGCGTGCTGAACCAGACCGTGAGGTTCGACAGGGTCCTGTTCGTCGACGACGGCGTGGGCGACTGCGGCCACCTGCCGGCCATCTACCCCGAGGTGGAGTTCGTTCTGCGACCCGAGCGGTTGGGCATCGTGGCGAACTTCAACGACATGCTCTCGCGCGTGCAGACCGAGCGGGCCATGTTCCTTGGTGCGGACAACTGGCTGGACCACCGCACGCTTGAGGTGACCGCTGCTGTCGATGCGGACATCGTGTCGTACGCGGCGTGGCTGATACAGAGCGGCGTACCTCAGCGCTGGGCGGTTGACGTGCCTCACGGGAGTTCGCTGTACAACGTCGCTAAGGCCAGGGCGGTGGGAGGTTATGAGTCCAGCGGCAACGTTCACACCGAGGAAGACAGCGTGATGTTTGCCCGCATGCGGGGCGTTGGCGCCACCTTCGTCAACCTGTCCGACACTCTCCTGCTCTACCGCTGGCGGCACCGGCTGAACTTCAACCGATGATCTCCTGGATCGTTGCGTCTCACCACTACCCGACGCTGCGGGACAACCTCGCAGCCACTATGCGGGGCACCGGCGACGACGAGGTTGTGGTGGTGGAGAACGCCACGTCGATCGCCGCCGCGTACAACGAGGGCCAGGACCGGGCGCGCAACCCGATCCGATGCTACGTACATCACGATGTGCGCATTCTTGACGCACGGCGACTGCGGGCCGAACTGGTCGACGCCTGTACGTCACAGGTGGGCATGGTGGGCGTGGTCGGGTCCCGCACCGCGGTGTGGCCGTGGTGGGACGGGTTGACGCTCGGTTCGGTGGTCGATGGCCGGATGGGTGTGCTCAACCTGGGCTCGGGCGGGCCGTGCGCAGTGCTCGACGGACTGCTGTTGGCGACTGTCCACACAGTCCAGTGGGACGAGTCGTACCCGGGTTGGCATGGCTACGACCACGACATGTGCGCCCAGATGGTTGCCCACGGCCTGTCGAACCTGTGCCTCACCGACGGCTACCAGATGGTGCATCACAACACGGACGGGCCGACGAATGTCGGCTACGTCGACGGTTGGGCCGAGGCGGAGCGCCGCTACCGGGAGAAGTGGGGCTGAGTGGTCACCATCCGCGAGACGCAGCCCACCGCGAACGGCTTCGTCTCCGCGGACAAGACGGTGTCCCTCACGACCTGCGTCGCTGGCGACACGCTCGTCATCGCCCACGCCGGGAACTCCAACCCGTTCATGGCTGACCCGACCAGCGACGCCGGATCGCTGACCCAGGAAGCGACTGTCACTAACGCCTTCGCCGGCCGCTGCCGCCTGCGGGTCTACACCTGCCCGGTCGGGTCGACCGGTACGAAGGTCGTGACGTTCCCGTACACCGACGGCGCTGGTGGTGGCGCGGGCGACAACCACGGCAGTGTTCTGGTGCTGGCCGGGTCGCTGGTTGAGGACGGGACCAGCACCGAGGACGGCGTCGACGGGTCGAGTGCGACGAGCATCATGAATACCCTGTCGCCGACGCTGGCCACGGACCTGTTGGTCGCGTTCTTCGCTGCCTTCAACACCGACGCCGCAGCGGGCTACTACTCGGCCGGCGCGTCGGGCATGACGTTGCAGGCGCAGTCGTTCGACACCGGCTTCCTGCAACTGGCCACGTTCACCGAGCAGTTGTCCGCGTCAGGTGCGACTGGTACCCGTGCGGTCGTGCCGGTGACGTCGGACAACCGCTACGTCTCGGCCGGTATCGCGATGCGGGTCGAGGTCGTCCCGGACGGGGCTGGCCTGCCGCTCACCTCAGCCACCGGGGGCCTCCGGTCCTCGTCCGCCGTTGGCGGGCGTCTGCTCATCTCGTCGACGGGAGGTCGGTTGCAGTGACGACCCGTGACGTTGGCGATCGGATGAATCTGCAGCACCTGGTCTACAACTCGGCCGGCACTCTGACTGCGGCGACGGTCGTGCTCACGGTGACCGACCCGGCCGGCACCGCCACCACGCCATCGGTGACGGCGGCGGCGACCGGCACCTACACGGCCTCGTTCACGCTCGACTCGGCTGGAACCTGGTCGTGGGTGTGGACGGTGTCGGGGACGGTCATCGACGTCGACCGCGGCTCCGTCTTCGCGGCCACGCCGGCGCCCGCCACCTACGCCACCCTGCCGGAGTTCAAGGCGTACCTCGGGATCACCGACACCACCGAGGACTCCGCCCTGCAGGACGCTCTGGACTCGGCGTCGCGGGGCATCACCGAGACCTGCGGCCGGACGTTCACCATCTCGACCTCGGCCACCGCGCGGCTGTTCGAGCCGGACCACTGGTGCTGGGCGAACGTGGACGACTTCTGGACCACCACCGGTCTGATCGTCGCCACGGGCACCGACGGGTCGACGTTCACCACCCAGACCGACTACGAGCTGGAGCCGCGCAACGGCATGGTGTCCGGCGAGCCGGGCTGGCCGTACAACAAGATCCGGGCGATTGGCTGGACGTTCCCGACCTGCTCCACCCGGCGGCAGACGTTGCAGGTGACGGCGAAGTGGGGCTGGCCCGCGATCCCGTCCCCGGTGAAGCAGGCATGCCTGATGCTCGCCTCGGAGACGGTGAAACTCAAGGGCGCCCCGTTCGGCGTTGCGAGCTTCGACCAGTTCGGGCCGGTGCGGGTGAAGGACAACCCGATGGCCATGCGCCGGCTCCAGCCCTACATCCGCACCCCGATCCTGGTCGGATAGATGGCTGACCTCGAGGACGTCATCGACGCCGCGGTGACCCGGCTCCAGACCGGCTACGTGGGGCAGACGATCGCCGGCCGCATCCACGGCACGGCGCCCGACTCGATCGTCCCGCCCTGCATGATCGTCCTCCCGTCCACCGGGGACTTCCTCGACTTCGACGCGACGTTCGAAGGCAAGGACGACATCGAGCTCACCATCAAGGTGATCGTCGGGGCCCAGGCCACCGAAGCCGGACAGCGGGCGCTCATGGGCTACTTCTCCCGCTCCGGGTCGCTGTCGCTGCGGACGGTCCTGTACGCGGATGCGCAGTTGGGCTCCACGGTGGCCGATCTGGAGATCCTCGCCGCGCGCGGCTGGGGCGATGTCGAGTGGGCCGGCGTCGTCTACTTCGGCGCCGAGCTCGGGATCAAGGTCTACACCTGATGCGCTGGCTCGTCTGCCATCCTGGGCCCTCGTTCAGCGTTCAGGACATCTTCGCCGGCTGGGTCGAGGCGCTCCGCGAGCTCGGCCAGGACGTCCACACCTACTCTCTCGACGATCGGCTCACCTTCTTCGGGTCGGTCCTCATGGAGGCCGACGAGCCGGGCAAGTTCAAGCGGGCCGTCACCGCGGAGCAGTCCTACGACATGGCCATTGACGGCCTGTACTCGACGCTGTACCAGACGTGGCCGGACGTCCTGCTGATCATCTCCGGGTTCTTCATCCCGCCCAAACTCCTCGACCGCGCCCGTAGAACGAGGACCCGCGTGGTTCTCGTCTGCACCGAGCAGCCCTACGAGCTGAGCCGCGAACTGGACCTCGCCCAGTACGCGGACCTGACGTTGGTCAACGACCCGACACACCTCGACAAGTTCCCGGCCGGCACCCGGTACGTGCCGCACGCCTACCGGCCGTCCATCCACCACCCCGGCCCGGCCGTGCCTGAACTGCGGTCGGACTTCGCGTTCGTCGGCACTGGCTACCCGTCTCGGATCGGGTTCCTTGAGCAGATGGACCTCGACGGCCTAGACGTGCTGCTGGCCGGCAACTGGCAGCTCCTCAACGACGACCATCGGCTGCGCAAGTACGTGGCGCATGACCTTGGGGACTGCCTCGACAACGTGAGGACGGCCGACGTCTACCGCTCCACTCAGGTGGCGATGAACCTGTACCGGCGGGAGGCCGAGAAGCCGGGCCTGTCGGCCGGCTACGCCATCGGTCCGCGTGAGGTCGAGCTCGCGGCCACCGGAACGTTCTTCCTGCGCGATCCGCGGCAGGAGTCGAACGAGGTGTTCGGCATGCTTCCCGCCTTCACCTCACCCGAGGAAGCGTCGGAGCAGTTGCGGTACTGGCTCGCCCGCCCGGACGAGCGGGAACGTCTCGCCGCCGCGGCGCGTGAGGCCATCGCCGATCGGACGTTCCGCTCGCATGCCTCGTCGCTGCTGCGTCTGCTTGACGCCTGAAGCTCGGCCGCCGGCCGTTCATCACCAAACGCACTAAGGAGTGTGGTCAGTATGGCCCGATTGGCCGGCAGGAATGCGCGCGTATATCTCGCGCTGGCCTCGGGCGGCACTGCGGAGCCGCTCGCGTTCCAAGCGGAGTGGAGCATCAACTTCACTACGCCGAAGATCGATGTCACCGCATTCGGAGACAGCAACAAGGTCACCGTCGCCGGGCTCCCGGAGGCAAGTGGGGCGTTCTCCGGGTTCTACGACGACTCGACCGCGCAGTCGTACACGGCAGCCATCGATGGCGTAGCCCGAGCTTTCTACCTCTACACATCGACGGCCGCCACCACAAAGTACTGGTTCGGAACGATCAACGTCGATGCGTCCTTTAGCGCCGGGGTTGCCGGTGCGACGACGGTCTCCTCGAACTGGGAGGCGGCGAGCCCGATCACCCGCATTGGTTAGACAACCTTCGATGTAGACGGCCCCGCGCAGTGCTAGCTGCCGGGGCCATGGCCGACACAACCGGAGAGTGCCGACATGGCAGAGGTTACTGCTGTTCCAACTCGCAAGTGCCGTAAGTGCTCGCAGGTCCTACCCATAACCGACTACTACCGGGACCCGACCTCGCCCGGCGGCCACCGAACAGCGTGCAAGACCTGCACACGTGCCGATGTCATGCGGCGCCAGCGGGCGAATGCTGACGAGGTGCGGGCCTACCAGGCCGCTTACCGGGAGATGCACCGAGCGAAGGCGCGCGCGACCACGGCTGCGTATCGAACGGCCAACCCTGAGCGGGTAAAGCAGGCACAGGACCAATTTCTCTCGAAACCCGAGAACCGCGTCATTGCACGGGAGCGCGCCCGTGCGTTCCGCCTTGCCAACCCCGAGCTTCGCAGTGAGTACGAGAAGCGACGTCGTGCTCGGAAGAAATCGACAGTCATCGGCTTTATCACGCCGGAGCAACTGGCCGCCAAGGCGACCTACTGGGGCGACAGCTGCTGGATGTGCCGCGGGCCATGGTCGAGTTGGGATCACGTGAAGCCACTCAACAAACAAGGCCCGCACGTGCTGGCCAACCTCCGGCCAGCCTGCACTCCTTGCAACCTCCGCAAGTCCGACCGATGGCCCTACGCTGCCGTCCTAGCAAAGGTGAACTGAATGGCCAGACTCCGCCTCCAAGCAGCCGACCGCGAGCGACTCGGCTGCCCCGAGTTCCTGCAACTCGACCTTAACACTGTCACCAACAAGGAAGCCATCGCGCTGCGCAAGCTCGGCTTCCCCACGCCGAGGGCGCTGGTCCGGGCACTGCAGGCTTCCGACGAGGGCGAGAACCAGTACGAGGCGTGGACGGCGTTCGTGTGGCTGGCGCTCAAGCGGGCCGACGTCGACGCTGACCCTGATGTGCTTGAGTTCGCCCTACCGGTGGAGGTGCTCACCGAGGAGGAGCCGCCCGAGTCGGTGGACGAGCCGGGAAAACCGGAGGAGGTCCCCGAGGCCTCCACGAGCTGACCGAAGACGAACTCGACCAGTACCGCGACATCGAGGCTGAGGTCCGCGAGTCGATCGCCGACTTCCAAATAGTGTTCCCGGGCCTCGCGTGGTGGCGCGAGGTGTACGACATGCCGCACGACCTGTGGCAGGCGTACCGCAACATTGCCGATCAGCGACTGGGGCGGTGAGGTCGTGGCGGTCCGCGGGTCGATCCGGGGTCGGGTTGAGCTTCGCGAGGTCATCACGAAGCTTGAGGTCACCGCGCCAGCCCAGTTGGAGAAGGACATCCTGCTCGGTGTCCGCGAAGCGGTGAAGCAGGTCAAGCCCGACCTGATGGCCTCGGCGCTGGCGAAGCTGCCGAAGCGGCACGGCTACTCCGCGCTCGTCGCTCGGGCAATGAAGGTCTCGTCGCGGGTCACGGGCGGGAAGAAGGTCGTCGCCGTCCTCCGGGTGACGGCGACGGGCAAGCGGGAGAACCGGGACCTGTCGTCGCTGAACCGGGGAATCCTGCGCCACCCACTGTTCGGCAACCGGAAGCACTGGTTTGTGCAGCGGGTTCCGCGCGGGCTCGTCGACGACCCGATCGACCGGGCCCGGGATCGGGTCGTGGCCAGTTCCCGCAAGGCCGCTGAGGCGTACGCCAAGTCGATCGCGAGGGGGTGAGCGTGGCTGACGACGTCCGCAACATTCGGGTCAACGTCACGGTCGACTCGGACACCCGTGGGTCGGACCAGGCGGCTGCCGGGCTGGAGAAGATCGACAAGTCCGCCGGCAAGGCTCAGGGCGGTCTAGCCGATCTGACCAAGGAGTCCGAGAAGCTCGACGTCCAGCTGGCCAAGTCGAAGACGAAGCTGCGCGAACTCGAGCAGGAACTCATCCGCAGCGCCGACCGGACGACCGGCAAGGGCTCGCTACGCCAGCGGGTGAACCAGGAGCGGTCCTGGCTGCGCGAACTGGAGCGGCTGTCCAAGTCCGCGGCCGAGACCGTGGTCAACGTGGGCAGCAAGTCCAGTTCATCCGGCGGCGGGATGGGCCGGATGAGCCTCATGAACCCGTCCGTGATCGCCGGCATCTCCACCGCGGTCGGTGTCGCCGGTCCGGCGCTGGCGGCGATGGTCGGCGGTGTCATCGCCGGCGCGATCGGCACGGTGGGTGTGGCCGGCGGTCTGGTCATGGCCGCGCACAACCCGGAGGTGAAATCCGCCGCGGGCGCGATGTGGGACTCGGTGCAGGCCGAGTTCTTCCGCGGCACGGACGCGATGACCGAGCCGGCCATCGAGAGCATGGCGATCCTGCAGAAAGCCTTCCAGGAGATGAAGGTCCCGGAGGCCTTCGCCCTCATCGCCGACGAGATGCCGGTCATCGCCGACGGCTTCGGCGACATGGGCAAGAACATCATGCCGGGCTTCAACGCGGCGCTGTCGCGGATGGGGCCCTACGCCGACGCGGCGCATGACGGGCTGGCCGGCATGGGCAGCGCCCTGGGTGACTTCATGGACGACGTGACGGCGTCCCCGGGTGCGGTGCTGGGGTTGCGGATGACGTTCGCGGCCCTGAGCGGCACGGTCGCGCTGGTCGGCAAGGAGATCAAGTTCGCCTCCGACGCGTTCGCGGGCGTGCTCCTGATGGGCGCCAAGCTGGGCCAGCTCGACATCATCAAGATCCTCAGCCTGGGTGCGTCCGACAAGCCCAGCAAGGAGATCCAGGCCGCGTTCGACGCGCTCGGCCCGTCCTCGAACAACGCGACCGACGGGCTGGAGGGGTTCATCTCAGCCCTGCGCGGGCTGGGTGGCCCCACCACCGGCGCGGCCGAGGCCATGAAGCAGCTCAACGACGAGTTCGAGCGCAGCATCGACCTGAAGGCGTCGTTCATGCTGGACATGCTCGACGTCGAGCAGGGTCTGCAGGACCTGGCCGACGGGTTCGCCGACAACGGCACCGACCTGAGCGCGTTCACCGACGTCGGGCGGGACAACCAGCGGGCCCTGATCGGGCTGGCCCGCGAGATGCGCGGTGTGCGCGACGACCAGATCAACCTCGGTACGTCGACGGAGATCGCCAACGCGGCCCTTGAGGCGAACCACCAGCGCCTGCTCGACCAGGCCGAGGCCGCCGGCATCAGCCGCGCTGCGGTCGAGCTACTCATCGGGGCCCTGTTCGCCGTGCCGACGCTGCCCTTCCAGCAGACCGCCACCGGCTACAACCCGGAGACCGGATCGCGCTACGGCGGCAAGAACGCAGCCGGCGGTTACGTCTCGGCCGGTTCGTCTGTCCTCGTCGGTGAGTACCGGCCGGAGGTGTTCACGCCGGCCACGAACGGCTACATCTCCTCGTCGGTGGGTGCGTGGGCTTCGGGCATGGGTGGCGGCGGAGGTGGCGGGACCACGCAGGTCGTGCTGTCGTGGCGTCCCACCGGCGACAAGCTCCTGGACGCGATCCTGTCGCAGATCCGCGCCGAGGTGTCCAAGCAGGGCGGCGACATGGCGTTGCTGGGGTTGCACCCATGACCATCCGCTTCGACATCGAGGTCTATCTGGCGCTGGGTGCCGACATCTCGGCCGACCCGTCCACGTGGACCTGGAACACCGACATCACCGACTACTGCATGGTGCGCGAGGGCGGCGTGTCGATCCGCCGCGGCCGGGGCGATTGGCTGTCGACACCTTCGCCGGCAACGTGCCAACTGCTCGTCAACAACTCCGATGGCCGGTTCTCGCGGTTGAACCCGCTGGGCGCCTACTACGGCCAGTTGCGGAAGAACACACCACTGCGGGTGCGGGCGTGTGTCACGGGCGGATCGCTGGAGACGCGGTTCGTCGGGTACGTGTCTGAGTTCCCGCCGAGGTGGGAGCCCAGCGAAACCCACTACTGGGTGTCGCTGCGTGCCGACGGCGTCCTGCGTCGGCTCGGCCAGGGCAACAGCCCGATCCGGTCACTCGCCCGGTCCGAGGCGGACTTCTATCAGCGGTACTTCGCCAGCTTCGACTCCAGCACTGAAATCGTCGGCTACTGGCCGATGGAGGACGGCGCCGGCTCGACTCAAGCCGAGTCGGGTCTTGTCAACGGCGGCGATCCGCTGGTCCGCACTGCGGGCACGGTCACGTTTGAGGCAGAAACCGCTCCTCCTGGAGCGAGCGCCGCTCCGGGCATGGCGAGCGCCTCCCTGCGCGGTGCACCCCGAATCCCGTCCACCACTGCAACCGCGTCGGCGTTCGCGTGGACCGTCTCCTGCTTCTTCAAGGCATCGGCGGACTGTCGGATCCTCACCTGGGATTACGGGTCCGGTGCTGCGGCACTGGCCATTTCGGGTGGCGAGCTGAACATCATCACCTCCGATGGACTCACCGCCGCCTTCTCCGGCGATGCGACGATCGACTACACCGACGGCGAATGGCACTCGGCCGAGGTGACAGGCAGCGTCAGTGGCACCAGTACCTTCCTGTCGGGCAGCGCTGATGCCGTTGAGTCGGCGACGCTGACCTCCGTCGTCCTGACCGGACCCGTCCGGCTCGTGCAGCCCAACCCGCTGGCCGAGGCGGGACTGGCCAGCATCGGCCACATCCTGGTCATAGGCCCGGCAGGGTTCAGCAACCCGCTCGGTGACTCGGTGATGAGGGGCCTGCCCGGCACCAGAACCTCAACCATGTTCCTGCTCGCCTGCCTGTTCAACGACGTGCCCTACGACCAGCAGCCGTCAGCGTTGGAGATCTCCGCCGACCCGGACCTGGACGGTCTGGCGATGGGCACGTTCCCCGCCGGCACATTGCGGCAGGTTCTCGACGTCATCGTCAGCGCCGAGAACGGGTTGATGAACGAGCGTCTCACCGGTGAACTCGGGTTCGACCTGCGCACGCTGCGCGAAAACGTCGCTGTCGGCCTCGCGTTGGACTACGCCGCCGGCCACATCAAGCCGCCATTCGAACCGGCCGACGACGACTCGGCAACCCGCAACGACGTCCGGGTTACCCGCGAAGGTGGCGGAACCGGACGGGTCGAACTCGCGACCGGCCCGACCGGCACCGATCCGGAGTCCGGCGCTGGGCGCTACGACGAAGGGTTGACCCAGAACCTCTACACCGCCGATCAGGCCAGGCAAAACGCTGGCTGGCGGGTGAACCTCGGCACCGTCGACGAGTACCGGTATCCGCTGGTGCACCTGATGTTCCACTCCAGCGCCAGCCTGTTGACGACTTGGCTCGCCTGCGACATCGGGTCCCGGGTCACCATCGACAACATGCCGGCGAACATGCCGCCAGACCTTGTCGACCAGGTCCTTGAGGGCTACACGGAGCGGATCAACAACTTCGAGTGGGACGTCGAACTCAACCTGTCGCCCTACAAGCCGTACAAGGTGTTCGAGATCGCCGACACCACGGCGGATGCGAACGAGTGGCTGGGTCGGTTGGCCGGAGACGACAACGCCGCCATCCGGGCCGCCATCACCACCACCGGGACGACGATCCTGCTCGACCCCAACCGCTACCGGTGGACCACGACGGCCGACGACTTCGACCCGGACCTTCGGGTACGCATCGGTGGCGAGACCGCCGACATCTCCGGCATCTCCACCACGGCCGGTACATACGTGGCCGCCGGTGCGGCCAGCCACGCCGACAACGCCGCCGTCACACCAGCCATGTATGCGGGTGCGACGACCAGCGACCTGATCTGTGTCCTAGCCCGCATCCGAGGTTCAGCCGGGGCGCTGGCGGTGACCGGCTACGAGTTGATGCACCAGATCGGCGAACTGTGTCTGTTCGCTCGGGTACACGACGGGACCGAAGCAGACCCGACCGTCACCCCGACCGGCGGAGCGGCTGGCGACACGGTGTCGGCGTTCACGTTCGGGCTGCGCGGCACCTCATGCACCTTCACCACCCTCGCCGACATGATCGTCACGTCGGTGTCGCAGACCAACGCCTCCGCCGCGAACATCGCCTACGGCGGCGTGTATCCGATCCAGCAGGAGGGCTGCATCCTGCTCCTGCTCGCGGGCAAGTCCGACGACTGGACGTCGGTCGCCGTGCCGTCGGGTTGGACGGAAATCGCCGAGCCGACCACCACCACCGGCAGCGACCAGGGGCTGTATGCGGCCTATCAGATCCAGACCACGCCGGCGCTCGCAGTTGCCGGATCGCTGGTGGTGACCGGTGGCGGGTCGGCGGTGAGCGAGTCGATGGTGCTCGCGCTTGCGGCTGGCTACCAGACCCTCACCGTCTCCGCCCGGAGCGTCAACGGAGTCGTCAAGGCCCATTCGGCAGCCACGAAGATCGAGGTCGAAAATGCTCATGTGCTCGGCTTGTAGGCCCTGATGGCGTGGACCACAGTCCCGGCCGCCGGGGCGAAACTGCGCGGCGGCATCCTGTCGGACCTGTTCACCGAGGTGCGGCCCAAGTCGGCCCGCAAGGCGTCAGACACCGCGCGCAACACCACCGCCACCCGGACCGCCGACCCGGACCTCACCCTCACGCTGCCGGCCGGCACGTGGGAGGGCACAGCCGTAATGATCGTCAGTTCGGCCGCCAACGCCGCCGGCGACTTCAGCTGGGAACTGGCATGGACCGGAACCGCCACCGTCACCATGTCCGGCTGGGCGCTCGACGGATCCATCACCGACCTGACCAGCGCGACCATCAACGCCGGCGCCGCGACCACGGTCGACACAACATCGCCGACCGGTAACCAGAACGCTGGCTGCACCCTCTACAAGTGTGTGGCAGTCACATATTTCACCATTGCCCTCACCACCGCCGGGTCTGTCACCCTCAACTGGGCGCAAGAGGCGTCCAACGGCAACAACACGACGTTGCACGCCGGCAGCAGCATCCGCGTCCAACGCCTCGAGTCGTAGCCGTGCCGGTCACCATGCAGCAGGGATTCCCGACCGCGACACCGCTGCAGGATGCGGCGCCGATCGTGACCGCCAACGCGGCGCGCCACTACCCAGCCGCTGCCGTAGGTACCCCGACCGCGCTGCGCACGGCGGCCCTCACTGCGGCGGGCATCTACTTCGCCGAAGTGGTGTTGACCGGGGATCTGACGGCACCGGACCTGACCGACCCGCAGGAAGCCAGCCAGCACCGCATCCAACGGGCCACCGGCATCCTGAACGCGCTGTCCGGGCCGGAGCGGGCCGCCGCGATCGCAGCCGCCAACGGCCCCGGGTTCGCCCCACGATGATCGGAGGCTGAGCGTGCCTGTTGCCGCCTACTACAACTGGACTGCACAGGGTCGGCCGCTCGAACCGGCCCAACCCATCCGGGAGCTCGTCGAAGCCCTCCGGGCCGCGTATCCGGTTGCTGCAGCCAACAACCTGTTCTCCTGGTACGCCGACGACTCCCACTACCAGACCACCTACCCGGAGGACCACACCCCGTTCTCGGTGACGGGCTGGCCGGTGCCGAACCCGCAGTGGTGGGTGTGCGCGACCGACATCATGCACCGCCCCGACCTGGGCGTGGACTGCGGTGTCATCTTCGACCACTGGATCGCGTCCGCCCGGGCCGGCCTGACGCCGTGGCTGAAGTACCTGATCTGGCAGGGCGCCCGCTACGACGTCCGCAACAACTGGGTCCCGACCGCCGCGGACGGACACTTCGACCACATCCACACCTCGACCCGCACCGACCATTTGGAGACCGGCCTCGGCGGCTGGTCCCCGATTCCTGGAGGAGTAGACGACATGGCCCTGTATCTGGTGAGCGCACCCAACGACCCGGCAGTGTGGCTCAGCGACGGAATGAGCCGCCGCGGTGTCCACGTCGCCGACGAAATCCTGGGGTGGCTGAACCTCGGCGCGCGCCGGTTCGAGAACGTTGACCTGTCCTGGTATGGCGAACCGGTCGGCTCCGCACCCGTTGTCGCGGAGGTCGACGCCGCCGCGGTGGCTGCTGCGCTCGCCGCCGACACCGCGTTCCTGGACGCGATCGCGCAGCGGGTCAACGACGACGCAGCCGCACGTCTCGCCGACTGACCCCGATGCTCGAGCAGCCAGACTCCGTCCCGCTGCGCGAGTACTTCGAGGTCCGCCTGTCCGACGTGGTCATCCGGTTCGAGGCCATGTTGGCCGCCAACGACAAGGCCGTCCAGATCGCTATGGTGGCCTCGGAGAAGGCCGTCGTCAAAGCCGAGATCGCCGCCGAGAAACGCTTCGAAGCGGTCAACGAATTCCGCGGCCAACTCTCCGACCAGGCCGCCACATTCATGCCGCGTGCTGAGGCGGAGCAGCGCCTGGCCCGTATCGGCGAGGACATCGTTGCCCTGCAGAAGGTCACAGCCACCGGCGGCGGCCGCGCCGGCGGGGTGACCGCATCGTGGGCCATGATGCTGGGTTTGGGCGGCCTGATCCTCACGATCATCGGCGTGGTCACGGCGGTCGTCGTGGCCGCGACGTAATCTGCCGCGTCCTGGACCCCGGCGCCCGGCAAGCACTACCTCCGGACGGGAAATGTACGTGACTCTCGATCAGTGGCAGGCCATCGGCATTGTCTGCGGGGCGATCCTCGCCCTGGCTGGTGTCGTGCTGCTCGTCGGGAAAGGGCTGAGCATGCTGTGGCAGTGGCGGTTTGGGAACGAACTGAAGGCAACCGTGGACCGGATCGAGTCGGCCGTGGCTGAGGTCAAAGAGGAGTTGGCCGAACACACCCGGTGGCATCCCGAACCGGGCGGCCGGCCAGCCAAGGCGGTGCAGCCGCGACCCAACGGCCAGCGGCCAAGGCGCTAGACAGAGGAGTGATTATGTTCGACCGGATCGCGAAGGCCATCATCGGTGGCCTCACTGCCGCTGTGGCGGCCTACGGGGTTGCTGTGCAGGACGGGCAGGTCACCGGCGGCGAATGGGCCACCCTCGCCGTTGCGGCCATCGGCGCGGGGATTGCTGTGTGGGCCACCCCGAACGCGGACAAGCCGAAGCCGTGAAGACGCTCGTCGGCGCGGCCGATCCAGACCCACTGCGCGGCCTGCTGGTGCTCGATACCTCCACCACAACGACCTCGGCGACGGCGTACACATTCGTGGTGGCCGGGACTGCGCCGCCGCGGCTCGTTGAGCCGTACCGCACCACGGCGTTTGTCGACCATCCACCCGAGATCGAGAGGTGAGCGGCTGGATCCGTAGGCGCACCACCTGCACCGTCCCCGGCCACGGCACCCGCTGTGAGCCGGCCCGCGAAAAGGACACCGACCACTACCGCTGCACCGAGGAACGCCTCGCGTTGGAGTACGAGCTGGTCGCCGAAGGAGACGCAGATGCACCGCAGTAAACAGACCGGCCGCCGCGCCGTGTACGCCCTCGCCGCCCTGGTCCTGGTGACCGGAGCGGCGTTGTTCGCTTCCCGGCCCGCCGCACCGGCCCAGCAGGAAGCGCTGCTCCGTTCGGCGCCGTCCGAGCTCGCCATCCCGGCCGACCCGCAGCAGCTCGGCGCGTGGTGTGCGGCCCGCAAGGCGCAGGGCACCGCCGGCCTGACCTCGCGGGCCCGGGCGTGGCTGAACGACTGCATCACCCTCTTCGGTGGCCCCGTCCCGTCCCCCAGCGCTACACAGAGCCCCTCGCCGTCGCCGAGTACCAGTGCCTCGCCGAGCCCCACTGTCTCGCCCACGGCCACCACGCCGCCCGCAACGACCCCTCCGCCGAGTCCTTCGCCGACGGTGGGTACGGGGTGTCTGCAGCGGCTGGCCGAGTGCGGCTTCCCGCACGCCGGCAACACGGGACCGTCGGGTGCGTTGACGGTGTCCACGGGCAATGTGTCGCTGGACAACGACGGGCAGGTCCTGGCCGACACCGAGGTCCGCGGGTGCGTGGAGGTTCACGGGACCGGGGTGCTGATCCGCAACGTGCGCATCGTGGGCGACTGCTTCTACGCGGTGCGCAACTTCGCCACCGGGCTGGTCATCGAGGACTCGGAACTGTCGTGCGGGGCGATCAACGGAACCGCGGTCGTCGACTCCAACTTCACCGCCCGCCGGCTGGACATCCACAACTGCGAGAACGGGTTCAGCGTCACCAGCAACGTCCTCGTCGAGGACACGTGGGTGCACGACATGGAGATCGACGGCGGCGCACACACCGATGGGGCACAGATCAACCGAGGGGCCACCAACCTGACGTTCCGGCACAACGCAATGATCGTGCCCACGCCGGGCGCCACGTCGGCGATCATCAGTTGGGATGAGTCGGCCGGGCCCCAGCAGCAGCAGGTCGTGATCGCCGACAACCTGCTCTCGGGCGGAACGTACGTGCTCTACTGCCCCCGCTACGACACTAGTGACACCCGGGTGACGGGTAACCGGTTCGCCGATCCGGAGTACGGCTACAGCAACGCCTGCACCGGCACGCACGTGTCGGCGTGGTCGGGCAACGTCGACGACGCCACAGGCGCAGTACTCGCCGCGACCTGATCAATCCCGGCCATCGTCAAATGGCCATCAAGAACAGCAGCGCCCCCGCACCTCGGGTCTCATCCCGGGTGCGGGGGCGCTTCGTCGTTGTATCCTGACCTCGGCGTTCCGGTCCAGGTGTAGCTCAGGTTGGCAGAGCAGTCGGCCATGGTCGAGAGGCCATGGCCGGTGGGTCGCGGGTTCAAGTCCCGCCACCTGACCGGAACGCCGTCACAGATTTCCATAGGGGTGGCAACCGCGGCGGTGGCGCGTTGACCTTGGCCGGTTCGGTCTCGTTCGTGGCAAGATCGAACCGGCCAACCCACCTGTGGGGACGGCCCGCAAGCATTGATAGCGGCCACACTCCCGTTTGCCTACTTGCCCCGTCGCAGTCGGCGTGAGTGGCGCTCCGAGTACACGCGGCCAGTGGCCGGCTTCACCACTTTGGGGATGCTGCTGGGGCGGCGACCGTTGATGTTGTGGAGAGGCCCTTCCGACTCGATGGCCGCGCGCTCAGCGGCCATAACCGACTCCCGGTCTGGGAAGTGCTCCACGTCGATCCTCACGACGCTAGCCCACCAATGCTTCTTGCGGCCATGAGAAGCGAAGCGCGTGCCGATTCCGGCCGTCTGTCCAATGTAGAGAAGATTGCCCTCGGCATCGAAGAACCGATAGAGGACGTGCTTGCCGTCCGTGAGCTGTTTGTACCTCATGAGCCAAGGATGCCACCAACCGGTCGCCCGGCCACCGTCCACAATGGATCCCGTTTTCGGACGCGAAAAAGCCCCCAGGGTGTCCGGGAAGAACACCCTGGGGGCTCAAGCCACTAACGGCTTCCCGGCCCGTTAGGACCGGGCTCTCACTTCCCTCTACGATACCGACGCTCGGTCCGCTCAGGGATTGGCCGACTGGCCGGTGCCGGCGACACCGGAGCCACCGGAAGCTGATCCGGAGACTCAAGCTCAGCCACCGTGTCCGGCACCTGGGCCTGCTCAATGCTTTCCGCCTCAACCACCTCTGGCGTGGCCAGCTGGGCGGGTTTGGCCGGACTCTCCTCCGCAGGGAGGAGCTTGCCCTTCCTGGACAGCATCTCAACGACCAGGAGCAGAGCGACAGCGGGCCAAGCTGCCACCGCCCTACCCAGGAGCGTCGGCTGAGCGCTCATCACGTTCGCACCGACGCTGGCCGCGATACCGACCACGAATCCGACCCTGGTCGCCCACGAAGGCTTGCGACCTTCGCGCGCGGCGTCGACCATAGCGACCGACGCGACAACCAAGACACCATCCACGCTGACGGGGATGATGTGAGCAAGCTCAGTCCGCTCACCTGCGAGAGTGGCGACGTGGACCTGGTGCCAGTAACTGGCGTAGCCGGCGATGCTTGCCACGGCGCCGGCCGAGCTGTTCTTCGCGATCCGCGACCAGTTCAGCTGGCGGCGCGGGCGCTGGGTGTTGTCACTCATCAGGTTCTCCTCACCTGACGGGCCACCTGCGTGTGGGTGGCGACACGTTCGGCCCGAGGGCCTCGGCTCCCGCTCGGCTGTCGAGCCGGACCGGGGGCCTCGGGGGATGCGCGGAGCCGTGCTCAACGCGCTGGTCTTTAGGTGCCGGGGATGCCGCCCCGGCGCGCGACCTACGTTGGCCCTACGGCGACCTCATATGGCTTGGGTCTGCGTGCACTGCCTCCCGCCTACTCACGCGGCGCGGGACTTCCCTTGGGCGTTTGTCGTACGTCCTGGTGACGCCCGTCGTTACGACTCGGGTGCCGCGTCGATTGAGGCTCGACGGCTGGGCCTTGGCCTGACGGCCACGGCGTGGGCTCGGATCTCTCCGAGCCCCACCGGAGGTGTCAGGACTCCTGGGCGAGAACCTCGTCCAGAGCTTTGAGCACCGCACGGTGCTCCTCCCACGAGTCGACCTGACGGAGGAGCCAGATCGCTGTCACCTCAGGCGCCACGTCCGGGTACTCCGCTTTCCAGCGGAGCATCTCGTCGAGCGCCACCTCGTGGGTGATGGTGTCGACCGTGTTGCGAAGACGGCGACGGGTGGGGCGAGTGGTGGCCACGATGGCCTCCTTTCCGGCCTGACGGCCACGGCTCCCGCTCGGTTTGCAGGTTCGAGCGGTGCCGAAGTGGTCAGGAGTTGCGTGCGGCCGCCTCTGCCAGCAGCTGCTCGTTGCGCTCACGGACTGCCTTGTAGCGGGCCCTGATATCGCTGCTGATGTCGGCGATCTTGTTCGCGGTGGCGAAGTCACCGGCAGCGAATGCTTCCTGGTTCAGCTCCCACAACTCGCTGATCGCGTCCATGTATCCGCTGTGGTAGCCGGAGGCGTACGCCTTGTCCCAGGTCAGGTTGAACCGCTCCGTGTCGTCCATCTCTGGCTCCTCTCGTTGTGGCTGTTGCGTGCCCGCCCTCGCCTCGATGCTCGGGTGCCGGCCGCTTGCGCTCCGGTCGGGCTTGACCTCACAGCGGGCCGTGGCCTGCCGCGATCGCTCGCTCGTTCAGCCGGTCCCACGCCTCGTACAGGCGCTGAACCGTCTCCGTGCTCAGGCCCGCCATCTCCGCGTAGTTGATGTCTTCGATGAGCTTGTCTGCCCGGGCGTCGATCTGCTGCTTGCTGAGTTCGGTCATGTCGGCCTCCTAGTTCCGACGGTTGCCCTCGGCGAGGGCGGACAGTGCCCGGCAGGGCCGGTAAGACCCTGCCGGGCTTGAGGTCACTCGGCGATCCGCTCGCCCATCGTCACCAGTTCGATCGCGTCGAGGAGTAGCCGCTTTGCTTCCTGGTAGGTCTCCAGCGCGGGTTGCGTCCGGGTCCTGTCCAGTTCGATCACGGTGTCCTCGACGCGGGCGATCAGTGCGGTGAACGCGTCGTGGTTGCTGAGTTGGCTCATGTGGGCTCCTCCCACCAAGGCCGCCCGGTGTTGGGCGGGAGTGGACCCTCTCGGTTTCGAGGCCTTGAAGTCCTTGCCCGGGCGCCGTTCCGCGCATTGGCTGCGTCGTCGCCTCGGGCTGGTGCCGGTGTCTCGTCCGGCTCGGTCGTTCCTTGCTATCGCTATTCAGGAGTCAATTTCCGGTGGCTCTTTCTGCCCTACTCCTCTAACTATACAGCGCTAGCGCTCCATGCACAAGTGTGGAGGGGACTGCTACAGCGCTAGAATTGTCAGGTTGGCGACAGTCAGCCAGCGGCCTTCCGAGGGCCGGCCCACCCGTCGATCGTGCTCGCCAGCCACCACGGCGTACGCCGGTCAAACTCCCCATCCGGGGCCGGAGCCAGCTCACGAGCCACATAGGAGCGCCACGTACTCGGCTTGATACCGAGCCTCACCGCGACAGCCGTGACCGTCAGGCGCTCATCCATGCCAACCAGTATACAGCGCCAGCATGGCACGAGTCATCCGTTTGGACGGTGCCGATCACGGAGGCGACTCGTCACGCTGACTGCCGTGACTGTGCCCATCGTGCCCGGCCTACCGCCGGCCCAGCCGCCCGTCCCGATCGTCCCGGCAGCCGAGCCCAAACGCCGCTGGCTGGTGCCGGTCATCGCACTGGCCGCCGTCGCCTCGCTCGCGCTGGCCGGCGCAGGGTTTTGGTGGCTCCGCGACGCCGCCGGTATCGGTCAGACCCGGCTCCGCGCCGCATACGAGGCGTGCAACCAGGTCGGGCGCCTCGCGGACGGCGACGCGACACTGCTGCTCGACCTGCACGGTACCGACTACGGCAGCGGCACCGTCCAGCCCGAAGACCTGCGCTGCTACGTCCGCGAGCTACCCATCCCGACGTACGTGGTCAGCAGGATGGAGAAGACCCGCGCGCTGGACGGTCAGGTGACGCAGGAGTGGGACGGGTTCGAGGCGTCGTGGACGTATCACCCGGACAACGGGCTGGACGTGCTCATCCGCGAGGTCTGAGGTTCGACGAACAGGTCCCACAACCGTGGGTCGACCTCGTCGAACATCTCCGGCAGCAGCACCAGCCGCGGGTAGTCGTCCGAGTCGAGGTCGACCCACCGGCCAGTGCCGGTGATGACGGGGATGTTCACAACCACCACGTCCTCTCGTCGCCGTCCCACGACGGCTCTTTGCGGGGTAGTTCGGCGATGATCGGAAACCAGGTGGCGTAGCGCGAGCACGGGCCGATGCCGTGGCATTCGGGGCAGGTGCCGGTCTCGTGTTCGTCGCGGACCCTGCTGGCGATGGACAGGTTGCGGTCGGGGTCCATTGCGCTCCTCTGGGTTCGCATCCCGGCGGCGCGGAGTCGTGTCTCACGCCGCCGGGGTTCTGCGATCGAGGGGTGCGGTGGTCGAGCACACCGGCCACCAACCACATCAGCTTGTCATACTAGGTATCCTGATCACAATGAGAGTGACAGGAATGGGGAGTATGCGCAGGCCACGAAGGCGCCTGGCAAGGTCGGGAGACGTGCCGTCCGTGCCGCTGTACCGCCAGATCGCCGACCGGCTCCGTGCCCGGATCGTGGCCGGCGAACTCAAGCCGGGCGAGATGCTGCCGCCGCAGAAGGCGATCGCGGCCGAGTTCGAGTGCTCGTTGCAGCCGGTTAAGTGGGCGTTGCGGGAGTTGGAGCTGGCCGGGTTGATCGAGTCGCGGCAGGGCATCGGGTCGTTCGTCGTGGACCGCCCGGCCGGAGCACCCTGAGGGAGAACGGGCACTTCGGACCGGACGGCCCTAGGATCTGCTATGCCGCTCCGGCGGTGGGCTCGAGCCGGCTAAGCCCCGGCTCGAGCTCCACGATCGGCAGCAGTTCCACAGCGGCGGCCTTGCGGGCGCTGGTCACTGCCAGGTAGCCCTGCGTGGACATGAGACTGCTGTGCCCAAGGAGCTCCTGGACGACCCGCACGTCCACGTTGGCTTCCAGCAGCGAGGTCGCGAACCAGTGCCTGCAGCGGTGCAACCTGAACTCGTCGTTGAGTCCGAGGCGACGCCACACAGCCCGCTGCATCCCGGTGAGCATCTGCGGGGTGAGGGGTTGGCCGCGGGACGCCCCGACGCACAGCAGGCCGGGCGGTGCGTGTTCGATCTCGCGCCACAGCGGAGGCGCGACGGGCACCGATCGGACCTTGCCGCCCTTGCCCTTGACCCGCAGCCGGCCGTTGGCGATGTCCTGCCGACGGACGGTCACGATCTCACAGCACCGTAGGCCGGCGTATCCGGCGAGCATGACGGCTCGACGCCACGGCTGACCGGGGGCGGTGAGCGCGGTCAGGAGTTCCTGATCGGTGCACGGGTTGGGGGTGCGGTCGCCCTGCTTCGGCTTGGGGATGTGCAGCATCGGGTCGAGGGTGAGTCGTTCGGTGAGGACACCCCATGCGTAGAACGACCTGAGATGGGTGTCGTAGGTGTGTTTGGTCCACGGTGACCAGATTGTGGAGTGGATGGCCTTGTACTCGATGATCTCGGTTTCGTCGGCGTCGGCGAGTCCCCAGCGGAGGTGGTCGTCGGCGTGGATGAGGAGTCGTTCGCGTTTCTCGATGGTGGTTTCGGCGTGCCCCGCGGCTTTGAGCCACTTCACGTATTCGGGGACCAGGTCGCATGTCATTGTCGGATCCTGCTCTTGGTTTACGGCGCGTTACAAGGACCTAACGGTGGGTAGGTGAAAGGGTCAAGCGGTCAGGTGACGCGGTACGCGTGAGGTCCGTCGCGGGCCGGATGGCGGCCGGGAGCGGTCCCCGCGGCCGGGGGGCCTTCCACTGGCCGGGGCTCCATTCCGCATAGGGGAATGCGCATGTCCGACTGGAGCCAGTTCCGTTACCGTAACTCCAGTTCGCTGGTCGCGAGGCAGCAGGTCGACCACCCCTACCCCCAGCGCGTCCGCAATCCGGGCTAGGTCGTTCAGGTCGATGGGCTGTCGGCCGTTGAGTCGGTAGGACACCCACATCTGGCTGACGTCCAGCATGCGGGCCAGTGCTGCTCCGGTGATGCGCTTGCGGGCCATGAGGGCTCGGATCTCTTCTGCTACGCGGGCCGTGAGACTGTCACGCTGCTCCGTCGGAGTGATGCTCATGTCGTGATTCTGACGCACGGATCGAATCAAGCGCAAGACCGTGTGGGGTTTCTCTGGGCCACGTCTTGACGATGTAACGCTATCCGTGATGTTATCTGCGTCATGCGAGATGAAGTAAGAGCTGCTGTTGCCTCGGCCGTGCGTGCCGAGATGGCTCGCAAGGGAGTTGACCAGCGGACTCTCGCCAAGCAAGCCGGCAAGAGCCAGGCGTGGCTCTCGAAGCTGACCAACGGCAAGACGGCCTGTCGGGTGGAAGACCTCGTCTTGCTGGCCGAGGCGCTTGATATCCCCCTCTCGGCGCTCATCCCTCAAGCCGCTGCCGGTCGTGCGGCATGAGCGCCGCGGCGGACCTCGAACGGCGCTTTCTCGCCGGCCTCGATGACGCCCAGTCGGCCTACGAGCAGATCGTTGCCACCGAGGCGTGGACTGAGCTCGGTCACGACTCGTTCGCGGCGTGGTGGGAGACCGCGGTCCGGCCGACGATGCGCGCCCTGTCGATGCGACCCACGCGGGAGATCGCCGCGGCCGTGGTCGAGCGGGTCCGGGCTGAGGATGCCGAGCTACCGCCAGCACAACGCCGGACTCAGCGGGAACTGGCTGAACTGGCCGGGGTGCACCCGGACACGGTCTCTGGGCGCAAGCGCCAAGATCCAGATAAAGCGGAACCTCCGCTTCGGCCCGATCTTGAACCGCCCACCGACCCGCTACCGCCCGAGATCGCGGAGAAGGTCCGGGACCGGATCGAGCAACGCAACGGGCATCGGATGAGTGCCGAATTCGCCGCGGCACTGGACAGGCTCGTACCAGACACCGATCCCTGGTCAGGTTGGCGGGCCAGCTACATCCGCGACATCGCCGCCGGCCATCGGGTCATCGCCGGCCGGACCATCGCCGAGATCGTCGAGCGGTCGGATTCGGCACTGATCGACGAGCTTCTCCGCTTCGCCGACGAGGTCGCCACCCACGCCACCGCCATCCGGGCTGCGCTCAAGGCGGAGCGTCGGGAGAACGTCGTTCCACTTAGGAGCGTCCGATGAAGCTGACATGGGAACCCGAATGGCGTGAGGAGTACGACGCGCTGCTCGATGAGGTGGTTTCGGTTGGCACGAACACCTCAGCCCGGCTGAACGAGTTCGAGCGGCTTCTCAACGACGCGGTCCAAGCGCACAAGCCATGGGCTCGTGACGTGGAGCGGACGTGTATCCGCGCTGGGCTCGCAAAGGAAGTCAAGGCGTTCCAGGACCGGACCCGTGCCGCAGTCTCCTACGACGGAGAAGTACTTAGCCTGCCTAGGGTTCAGAGCCGCCGCATCATCGACCACGAGGGCAAGGCGACCCACGACAGAGCCTTGATCGAACTGTGGAGCTGGAGCGAGATCATCGCGAAGCGGGTCGAGGCGAAGGCCGCCGGCGTGACGTCGGCGAACCGGATGGCCTTCTACGACAAACTCCTGGCGCTCCGCGGCCTGTGTCCTGAGTCGGCCTCGCCGCAGGACGCCGCCGATCGTCTCGGCCTGGACCTGGACGAGTTCCTCGGTCGGGAGGCCGTCGCATAGCTCTGGCCACAGGCGTACCGCCGCCGCCACCTCCCCCGCCGCCGCCACCACCTCCACCGCCTCCCGTCCCGCCCCCGAGACCAGTCCGACCGCCCGACACGCGACCGCCGAACCGCCGCAACGACTGAGACCCCCGCCGCCCCGGCGCCGGACAAAGCGCTGAGCCACAGCCGATCCCGCCGGGGTGGCGGGACAACACCGAAGGGAGTGACATGACCGGCCACAAGCTGAGCGCCGAACGCTTCAACCGCTACCCGCAGCCGGACTCGTTCCGTCCGAAGTGTTCATGCGGCTGGAAGTCGCCGCAGTTCCTGAGCCGGGACGAGGCCACGCAGGTCGGAGACGAGCACCTCGCGGCGACCCTGCTCACCGTCATGGGCGTGACGTCGTGAAGCTCAAGTTGGGCGGCGTTGGCCCGATAACCCGCCCCGTTCGTCTCGGTGCGCTCTCGCGGCCGTGTTCAGTCTGCGGCGCGGGCATCGGCATCCACTGCCTGAACTTGCGCCGAACTGCGAAGCTCCGCCGCCCGCACGACGAGAGGCGAGGCTGGTCCGACGTCCCCGTTGAGCCCGGCTCAGGTTCCGGGGAGCCGCTACCCGCCCTGTCTGGGTAGCGGCGGGTGTCCGGGCCGTCTTCCCCGCGGCCCGGGCACCGAGACCTCCGCGTTCCCGGTCTCCACGAGAGCCGGCCGCGGACCACGGCCCTGGAGCATCCGGGTCAGGGGCCGTGACGGGGTGAGGTGTCTGAGGGCATCAGCACCTCACCCCAACCGAACAGTCCACAAAGGAGCGGCCCGCACCGAGTGAGGGTGCGGACCGCAGAAGACGAGAGGTGTTCGTCCGTGATCCAGAGTACAGAACCGGTCGGCGGTGCGACGTGACCGCTGAGAAGGTAGATGGCCGCGCGGTCGTCACCATGGAGCGGGTCGAGACGCCACTCTCGACGTCAGCGAGGCCGTGCCATTTCACCCGCATCGTTCGCCTGCTGCTCGACGACGGCACAGACCTGTTCGGCTGCACGGAGTGCGACTTCACCAGCCCGGCGGTCGGGTCGGTGCGGCACCACCTGCGCGACCACAGCGCGACGGTTGAGGCCCTACGCCCACAGCGCAAGCCACGATCCGTGCCGTCGCAGCAACGGGCGGTCCCTGATATCTCGCTGAGTGACCTGCTGCAGTCGGCCGAGCGCGCCGAAGCGATGGGTGACGCGCTTGAGCGTCTGGCCGCTGACCGCAACGAGTGGAAGGCCCGGGCACTGAAGGCTGAGCGCGCGATGGCGACGCTGAAGCGGGTGCTGTTGTGACCACCACTCTTCCTCTGGACTCCCACGCTGTAGACCTCGCCTGGGTCCGTCACCGGTGGCACGAACTGGACCGCAGCGAGGCCGCGTTGGCGATGCTGCTTGCTGGTGTGTCGTGGGCTGAGGCGCTGGTGCTGTTGGCGGGTTGCACGTTGCCGTCCACCGCACGCGCCCAGGTCGGTGCGCCGTGATCGTGCTTCCTACCGACCCGGAGAACGACACGGTGTGCGCCCTGCGCTGGGCCTGGCGCGGCGACACCCACTTCACCCAGCGGTACCTGGATCACCTCACCGCAGCCGACCGGGCCCGGGCCCTGCTGTGCCTGGAAGGGCTCGTGAGCCGGCTACGGGCCATGGACCCGGCCCTCGTCGCAGCAGCTGCACTGAGCCCGGACGAACTGGAGGGACCGTGAGCACCTGTCCAGCGGTAGAACTGGCCTGCCCGCAGTGCGTGTTCCCGCGTCAGTGTGACGGCGAGTGCAGCGAGATGTGCCGGCTCTTGGTCGAGATGCTTTCCGACCCGGAAGGCCACGAGGCGCTTCACCGGTCGCAGCACTGCTCCGGCTGTGGGACTGCGAAGTACGACGCCGAGGGCAACAACACCGACGTGACGCGGACCTGCAGGTACGGCCTCTGCACCGAGTGGCACTGCCCGGTCTGTGACCTCGAATGGGGCGCTGCGGGTCCGGTCGGCTGCCGCTGCAGCACCGGCTGGACGACGCGGCTCTGGCTGGCGTGGCGACGGTTCCGGGACCGGAGGTCGTCGTGACCGACAAGGAGCACCCCCGCGACCACCTGCGTGACGCTCTCCGCCCGCTGCGTAACGCCATGGGCCTGTCTTTGGCCGGGGTGGAGGCGGCCACCGGCATCCTGGCCGTGCGCCTCGGATCGTGGGAACGCAACCAGCGCATGCCGCCCGTCCCGGTGTTGATCGACCTGATCGAGTTCTACGGGTCGCGGATCGTGATCGTCGGCCCGGACGAGCACGTCGTACCGACCTCGGCCAGCCGGGGCGAGGAGCGCATCGTGTTCGTGGTCGTGTCACCCGACGGTGTTGAGGTGACACGAGAGAACGCGACCGACGCCGATGTTCTCGCCAAGGCGATGCCGGGGTCGAAGATCGGCTACCGGATCGACCGGATCGGCACTGTCGAGTTCGGACTCCCACCGGGCGGTGCGTGGTGGTGAGGTCGGCGCTGTGGTTCGTGTCCGGTGCGGCATGTACCGGCCTGGTTCTGATTACGTCGCTGTTGACGTCGCTCGTGATCGCGTGGCGGCGACGGCAACGGCCGGTGGAGAAGCGCCGCGCCGACGGCCTGAAGCTGCCCGTGTCGGCGACGAACGTGCCGGTGTGGCCCGCGCCGGGGCCGCTGACGTGTTCGGGCTGTGGGCGTAACGCCGGCCACGACGACGGCTGTTCGCGGCTGGGGTTCCTCGGGTTGGCCGCGACTCGGATCGACATTCCCCGTACCGGACAAGGAGAGTCATGAGCACACCGCACTTCTCGGTCGACTGCCACGAATACCACAGCCTGGTGCGGGACTTCGGCGGCGATGCCGAGCGACCCACCATCACCGTCCTGTGCGGCTCCACGAAGTTCGGCCCGACCGCTTACCGGGAGGCCAACCTGCAACTCACCGTCGCCGGTCATATCGTGCTGACCATCGGCTGCGACACCAAGTCTGACCACGACCTCGACCTCGCCGCCCAAGCCTCCGACGGGCGCACCCTGGACGAGGTCAAAACCGACTTGGACGACCTCCACAAGCGGAAGATCGACCTCGCCGACGAGGTGCTGGTGCTCAATGTCGGCGGCTACATCGGCGACTCGACCCGCTCCGAGATCGAGTACGCGGAGAAGATCGGCCGGCCGGTCCGCTACCTCGAAGCGGTCGAGTCATGACTTCTCTCGCCACGGTCGTCACCGCCTACGCCGCTGGCGTCATCTGCCTCGCTGGAGTCGCACATCAGGCCGGCTGGCTTCACTCCGCCGCCGCAGCGGTCAAAGCTGGCCGTCGACGGCGGCCAGGCCGACACCGTGCCGTCGGCCTGTCCACCGCCCAGCGGGCCGGTACGTCGGCGTCCTATGTGGAGGCCCATCGGCCGCTGCCGGCGCTGACGTCGGTGCTGGAGTTCCCGGACCTGACCGGCGACGTGGCGCCACTGTGCCCGCCGATGTATCCGCCGCTGGTCGAGGGCTACGCGCATCGTCTGGGCGCTGGCCGGTATGCGCACCTTGGTCCGGAGGAGTTGGACACCACCAACGACCGGCTTCTGCGGCTGCGCGGGATCGGTCAGAGGCCGGCGGTGGACTTGGCGGCGCTGCGGGTGCGGGATTCGGTTCCCACTGTTGGTGCGGTCGACGACGAGTGGCTGGAGGTTGCGGCGTGAAGTTCTGGTACGACACCGAATCAAGCGTCGTAGCGAGCCAGCATCGCGCGACACCAGGCGACAACGTCCTCAACCCGCTGTCCGGTTGGGTGACTTCCGGTCCACAACTCCAAGTTGGGCAGCGTGTTGTTGGTCCGGTTGAGGTCGCGATGATGGACGGTCTCGTCCGGGAAGAGTGGCCGACCGAGGTGCCCTTCCATGACGATTCGGTGTTCGAGAGCCCATCTGTCGCGACCCACTCGATCCGTGCGAACGCGGACATACCCCTGACCGGTGATGTAGCGGCCGGTCAGCGAGCGGAGACCGCGTTTCTTTCCTGGACTCCCACGACCCGGCCCCGCGAGAGGGTCACCGTACCGCCGCAGTCGATGGCCGTGACTGTTGCACAGACCTCCATGAGCCGCCTTCAACTCGCAGTCACCGACCAGGCAGTTCGGTTGCTCGGGTCGTCGACCTTGCCACCACGTCTGATAGCAGCGGCGACAAAGCATCGGCACTACTGGCCGGCTCGGATCTCTCCAGATGCGGCGCTTCTGCGTCACCGGTCTGCCGCATGTCGCAGTGACGCAAACTTCAATTGATCTATCCATATGGGGAGCTTACCGTTATGCGCTTTTGGTACGACTGCGAGTTCATCGAGGACGGGCGGACGATCGACCTCATCTCCATCGGCATCGTCGCCGCGGACGGGTTGGAGTATTACGCCGTAAATCTCGACGCGCCGTGGAAGCGGATCTACAAGCACGACTGGCTAATGGAGAACGTTGTCCCGTCGTTGCCGCGCTACTACGGCGACGCCCGGAACCACTTCGGCGACAAGGTGAACCTGCAGGACCCGACGTGCCGCACCTACGCGAAGATCCGGGCCGACGTGCGCGAGTTCCTGCTCGGCCGATCCGGCGACGAGCCACGCGACGTGGACCTGTGGGCCTGGTACGGCGCGTACGACCACGTCGCGCTGGCGCAGATGTTCGGCCCCATGGTGAAACTGCCTGCTGGCATTCCGATGTGGACCAACGACCTGCGGCAGGAGTGCCACCGGCTTGGTCTCGACGCCGAGTTGATCGCGCCGCGCACGGGCGGGCAGCACAACGCCCTTGAGGACGCTCGCTGGAACCGGGACCTGCACGCCGCGATCGTCCGGGAGGTGATGGGCGAGTGATCACCCGTTGGCTGTTCCCGCGCCTGTACGCGGCGCGGCTGGAGAACCACCGCCTGCACGAGATCATCACCTACCAGCACGGGCGTATGCGGGACATGTCGGCGGCACTGTTGAAGGCTTCACCGGCTGAGCGTCGTGACGCGTCGGCGCTGCTGCTGGCCGGGCGGGTAGAGGCAGCGAAGGTCCGACCGGCTGTGTGCCGAACGATCATCCGGGACGGTGGGTCGTCGTGAAGGACATCATCCTCGGCTGGGCCCTGCTGCTCATGGTCATGGTTCTGTCGCAACTGGCGGCACGTGTGGTGCCACGTCGCTGGGGTTGGCGCGGCGGCATCGTAGCCGCACTGATCTTGGTCGGTCCGATGCTGTTTACCGGCTACGCGCTCGGCCAGTTCGGCATCGGCTGGCCCTTCGGCGGTGGGTCGTGATCCCCACCATCCTGTCTGCCCTCGACGTCGAGCACGGCCTCGACTACGACGACCTCGCTGTGGTCGAGGACTACGAGCCGTGGAGTAGCGAAGAGGAAGACGCGTCGTGGCTTGCCGCCGACGACGCAGCGAAGAGGTGGAGCGATGTCTGACTACTACGAGGAGTCGTCCTGGTCGGCTGACCAGTCGGAGTGGCCGGCTCACCTTCGGGACGATGCCCCGTCTCAGCGCTGTGGCCGGTGTGAGCGCTTCACGTGGTCCACGGAGGACTTCGGATCGATCTGTGCCATGACTCAGCCGGATGGGCTTCCGTGCGGTGGACGTTTCGGACCGAGCCTACGAACGGTGGTGTGACCGATGAGCGAAACCCTGACGAAGGACGAGGCCCTTCGGTTGGTGCGCGAGAACGCCTGGGAGGAGCGGACCGACGAGGTCACCTGCGGCCATCCAGGCTGCGAAGATCACCGCGCCAAGGGCCGGCTGATGATCCACACCTTCAGCGCGTTCGGTTGCGACATCTCTCTCGCCGCCGCTGAGGAGTACATCGCCGAGGCGACCGCGGTGAAGTGGGTCGACCACCTGCTACGGCACGACCTCGCCGCAGTCCAGCCCAACGGCCGGGCGATCTGCTTCGACGTCCGACGTCCGGAGGTCGGCGATGTCTGACGAGGCGCAGGCCGCACGTGACGCGCAGCGGGAGTACGACCGCGCCGCACAGGAAGCACTGGACAAGGTCGTACGTGAGGCCGAGGAACGGCGCAAGGCCGGTGGCTCGTGATGGACCTCGACGCCGTCAAGTCGAAGTGGCTGGGCATGTGCGGCTCCTGCGACGTGGGCATCGGCGAATGCAACCACCCCGCCGAGGACTACCGCCCGGTGATGCTGGAACTGGTCAGGGAGGTCGAGCGCCTGCAGTTCGACGCCGAGGAGGCCAAGCGGCTACGCCAGATGGTCGACATCTTCCGTCCCGTGCTTCGCGCCTCGCGCAGGTGGCGCGACAACTACGCCGCCGACATCACCGAGGCGAACGAGAACCTCTTCCACCCAGCCGAGGCGGACTGGATCCGGGCGGTCGACGCGGTCGACGGGATCGGATTCATCTGGGACGGCGAAGATCGGCTTGTTGCGATCCTCCGCCCGGACGGGGAGGTGGTCCCCGATGCAACCGATGCCTGACCGATTCTCCGTGGCTGATATGGCCACCATGAAGACTCGCATCCTGTCCCGCCAGTGCTCGACCTGCATCCTGCGTCCCGTCGGCGAGCGCATCGGGCTGAGCAACGAGCGGGTCGGCGAGTTTATCCGGTCCACTGTCGAGCGCGGCTCGTATGTGGTGTGCCATGCGACGTTTCCGTCTGTCGTCGCGGACGTCGACCCAGCCGTGTGCCGGGGCTTCGCCGACCGGTTCGACACTGAGTCGTTGCGGCTCATCCGGGCGCTGTGGGGCTTCGTTGAGGTCGAGCCGCCAGATCGTATGTGTCCCGACCCGGCCGGTCACGCTGCTCTCGACTCCTCCCATGAGGTCACCCGTCTACGTCAGGCCGCAGGGATCCCCGACACGACACCGGCGGACCGGTGCCGGTACTGCGGAGGTGCGCTGTGACCAGGGTGGCTGAGATCAGGCACGGCGCCTCGGCGTACAGCAACGTCAACATCCGTTGCCGGTGCGTCGTCTGCCGCGAGGCGAACAGGGTGCGGGGCCAGATCGAACGAGACAAGAGAGCCGCCCGTCTCCGCGCTGACCCGACGCTGGCGCCACACGGCAGCGTGTACACCTACCGGAACTGGAGGTGCCGCTGCAGGCCGTGCACCGCGGCGAACTCGGCCGCCAGTGCGGCATACAAGCGCTCCCGGGTCGGTGCTCGATGACCGCAACCCGCGTCCGCTGGCAGTGCTCCAAGTGCGCCCGGTTCCTCCCAGACTCGGCCGTCAAGATCACGGGGATGGGCCACATCTGGGCTGACTGTCCCCGCTGTGGCCGTACGGACAACCCGCGTTGTGTCGACGTCGGAACCAGGGAGGGACCATGACCGCGATCGCTGACCGCATCGTCCTCAACGGCCTGCCCGAAGACGACTACCACCGCCACCCCGCCCTGTCCTCCACCGGCGCCCGGAAGCTCCTCTCGGCCACCCCCGCCCACTTCCGCTACTGGGCCGACCACCCACAACCCCGCAAACGCACCTTCGACCTCGGCCACGCCACCCACAAAAAGGTCCTCGGTGTCGGCTCGGACCTCGTGCTCATCGACGCCGCCGACTACCGCACCAAGGCCGCACGGCAGGCCCGCGACGCGGCCTACGACGCCGGCAAGGTGCCACTCCTGCCCGACGAGATGGCCAAGGTCGACGCCATGACAGCCGCGGTCCTGGCCAACCCGTACGCGGCCGCCCTGTTCGACCGGGGCCGGCCCGAACAGTCCCTGTTCTGGACCGACGAAGACACCGGAGCACCACTACGGGCCCGCCTCGACTGGCTACCAGAGGCCCACACAGGGCGGCGAATGGTCATCCCCGACCTGAAGACGTGCCGGTCCGCCAGCCGCGGCCACCTGTCCAAGGCCATCTACGAGTACGGCTACTTCATCCAAGCCCCGTACTACATGGCCGCGGTGCGGGCCCTCGGCCTGGCCGAAGACGTCAGTTTCGTGTTCGTGTTCGTCGAGTCCGAGCCGCCGCACCTCACCGTCGTCCGGCAGCTCGACGTCGACTCGGCGCGGGCCGGCCACGACGCGATGCGCCGCGCCGTCGAACTGTTCGCCGACTGCCTACTCACCGACACGTGGCCCGGATACGGCGACGACATCGAAGAGATCAGCCTCCCGTACTACGCGGCCCGCCAACTCGAAGGAGCCCAGCAGTGAGCGAGATCGCCCTGCGCCCAACCAGCGGCACCGCCGTCACCTACAGCCCGCCCGCCGCCGTCGCCAGCCTCGCCGACTGGGCGCAGGAGCTCGACGCCGCCTACGGCATGGCCGTCAAACTCGTCACCACCCCGTTCGTGCCCCGCCACTTCCAAGGCAAACCCGCCGACGCCGCCGCGGCGATCCTCACCGGCCACGAACTCGGCCTGTCCCCGATGGCATCGCTGCGGTCCATCTTCCTGATCTCCGGCACGCCCGGCATGTACGCCAAGTCGATGGTGGCCGTGGTGCAGAGCATGGGTCACGAGGTGTGGATCCCGGAACAGTCCGACGATCGGGTCGTGGTGTGCGGCAAACGCAAGGGCAGCGCGTTCGTCTTCGAAACGGTGTGGGACCGCGCCCGCGTGGTGAAGGCGAAGCTGCACGGCAACGCCAAATACCAGGAGAGCCCGCAGCAGATGATGGTCGCCCGCGGCCAGGCTGAGATCTGCCGTCAGGTCGCCGCCGACGCGCTGCACGGCATCCCGTACACCGTCGAGGAACTCGAGGACATGCCGCCGGCCGTGAGGGTCGAGGCCAGCGTCGCGCCGGCCCGGGTGACGACGGCCGAGATCCTCGGCACCCCGGAGCCCGCTGCTGCTGAACCTGACCCGGGCCCGGACGCGGATCCGATCGCGGACCTGCCGCTGTCCAAGCCCGGCGGCAAGCAGGCGAGCCAAGCCCAGTTGCGGATGATCGGCGTACTCGCCGGCGAACTTGGCATGGCCGACCGCGCCGATCGGCTCGCCTATGTGGCGGGTGTGATCGAACGCGACGTCACCTCGGCGAATGAGTTGAGCTCGCGGGAGGCCAGCGCGGTCATCGAAACCATGACCCGCGCCAAGGCCGAGCAGGAGCGGCCCGTCGAGGCTGAGGCCGGTGAGCCAGATGTTGACCCGGCGTAGCCCAATGAAGCGCACGGCCATGAAGCGGTCCCGGCCGCGCCCGGCTCTCCCGCCGGCGCCGAGGGCGAGGCTCACCGAACGGTCCGGCGGCGTCTGCGAGGCCCAGTTGGCGGTGTGCACCGGCCGGGCGACCGACGCCTGCCATCGGATCTCCCGCAAGGCTGGCGGCCGACCCAACGGCGAGGATGCGCGGCTGTCCAACCTGTGGCACGGCTGCCGAACGTGTCACCGCTGGGCCACGGCCAACCCGGAGAAGGCGTACGACCTCGGCCTGGCCCAGCAGGAGTGGCAGGACACCCGGGTAGAGCCGATGGCCTACCGGGCCCTTGGTTGGGTGCTGCTCGACGACGACGGTGGAGTCCGGTCATTCGGTGATGCGGCGTGAAGCGCCGGTACCGGTTCGTCGGCCGCGACGGAGGCATCTACATCTGGCAGTCGGTGCGACCGGAACCGGGCGACAGCCGACACGAGGAGATCACCTGCTCGGTCGACTGGTTCTGGTCTGCGCCACGACGCCAACGGGAGGCGTCATGACCGACCTTCCGGACCGCACCAGGCCCGAAGCCGCCAGATGCAGCTGTTCGCACCTCGTATCGGATCATGAGGTCACCGCCTACCTTGGCCAAGTCGTTCGCCGCGGCGCCTGCCAGCATCCTGACTGCACCTGCCTGGGGCCACGATGACGATGACCGACTCGTGGACCATCACCATCTACGGCCCCGGCCAGTGGTTGACCGCCAACCCGGCCCGGGCCGGCGAATGGCACGGCCGGTCCAAACTGATCCGCGCCTGGCGTGAAGGCACCGTGTGGGCATGCAAAGCCGCCCACCTGCCCACCGGCATCACACCGGTCACCGTCGACGCCCTGTGCCTGTACGAGGGCCGGGCGCCGGTGCGTGACCGGCTGAACCTCGCACCGACGATCAAGGCGTGTGTCGACGCGCTCACCCCGGCAAGGACATTCACCCGCAGCGGCAGGACGTACGTGACCGCCGGGTACGGGTTCCTGCCGGACGACTCGGACAAGCACGTGCTGCGCACCGACTGGACGCTGGCCAAGACCGGCGGGTCAGGTCCACCTCGTGTCGAGCTGACGTTGACGGCGGTGGCGTGATGGACGAGGACGGCCGGTACCTCGGTGCAGTCGCCGTGCTGGCGGTCGCGCTGTTGCTGCTCATCCTGGCCTGTGCTGGCCTGCTCGCCGACGGGCCGATCTGATGACGCGCGTAGCACGTCTCCGCAAGGTGGTCCTGCCACCACCGGTGACCAAATGCCGGGCCTGCGGCGAACGACTCGACCGGCCCCATCCGTGCGGAACTCACCTGCCCGACTGCCCCTACGACCTGCGGGAGCGGGCGGCACGGATCCTGCAACGACTTGGAGGACAGGCGTGACGTGGCGTAGCTACTGCAAGCGCGCGAACTGTGTGGAGGTTCTTGAGACCGGTGACACCGTCTGGGTCCGCGACTCCGCCAACCCGGGCGTGATGCTGCCGGTGCCGGCCGAGTCGTGGGTGGCGTTCCTGGCCGGCGTACGAGCCGAGGCACTGCGGGCGGCGGCGGATGACCTGATCGCGATGACGACGGACCCGTTCGATTTGCTCACCGAGTCGGTCGGGATTCGAGGTCCGGTTGCGGTGTCCCTGTGGCTGCAGGACCGGGCAACGAAGGCGGTCACCGATGCCTAACGCGCTGATCCTGCTGGTCGTCGGCCTTCTCGTCGGCGCGTTCCTGGGTGCTACCGCCTGGGATGCGTGGATCGAACGTCGACATGGGTGTATGCCGCACAAGCCGGATGTGTGCAAGAGAGAGGCAGGAGAGTGGTGATGGAAGACGAGGACATGCGGCCGGCTGCGATGCTCCGCAGGGTCGACTTCGACACCGGCGTCGAGCCGGTTGAAGCGGCTGATCGGTTGGCTCAGGACTACGTGCGGGTCATGACCGAACGGGACAACGCGGTCGCCGCCCTCGGCGCGCTCACCACCGAACGAGACCGGCTGTACGAGGAGACCGAAGCCGTAAAGCACGATCGGGCATGGGAGGCGAACCGCGCCAACGAAGCGGCCCGCCTCTCGGCCGACGCCCGCGACCGGGCCGACGACCTCGCCCGCCAGATCGAGAAACTGCAGGAGCAGGTGGCCGCGGTCGAGAGCGACCGTACGAGCCGAGACGCGTGGGCGGTCAGGGTCGGGATCCGGTATGACCTGTCGTACGAACTCGATCCGTACGAGGCGATCAGTCGGCACCTGCAGAAGGTCGTTGCCCAGCGGAACGACTACATGGCCGACCTCGCCGCGAAGATCGTGGAGCGCGATGCTGCTCGGGCCCTCCTCGTCGAGGAGCAGCAAGCCCACGCCGCCACCTGGGCACGCTGCGACGCGCTACTGCCGGTGGTTGCGGCGGCCGCGGCCTTCGTCACCGACGAGGACCCGAGTGCCGCCCAGATTGACGCGTTAGTGCGGGCGGTGGACGTGATGCCGTGGTCCGCCTACCGGCCCGATGCGGCTACACCCGACCCGGAGGTCACCGATGACCCTGCATGATCGGCTTGAGCCGGCGCTGAACTGGACCTGCGGGTTCAGCCCATCCGGCCCGCTGGAATGTCTCGACGTGGCCACATGGCACGGATTCCGACTCACCGACGACGGCACGGCCATCGACTGCATGATGGCGGCCTGCGACGACCACCGGCCGCGCATGCAAGCCCACTTCGAGCATCCGATGCAGAGTGCTTGTGGGATCACCGGTTCGCGCTTCGCGTGGCCGGAAAACGTCTGCTACATCGACTGGGGCGACGGACTGGCGCTGGTCGCAGAGGTAGCGATCGAAGGAGTCGCGTCATGACCCTGCATGAGCAGATCGAGGCGGCCATCAAGGACCGACTCGCAGTAGCCCAAGCGGCGCAGCCCGGACCGTGGATGACCGGTGAGACCGCGCCACACCTCGTGGACGCCGTGGTCTATGGCCAGTCGACCAGCTGGCCGGGTCACATCACGCAGGCCTGCAACGTCGAATACGCCGACGGCGGCATGGCCAACGCCCGCGCCATCGCCGCCAACGGGCCGGACCGCATCATCCGGGACTGCCAGCGGGACCTGAAGGTGCTGGCTCGGCACGGGCCAGCACGCCGTCTCGGCGGAGTCCACGAGATCTGCGCCCACGACTGGGCCGACAGCGACGGGTGGCTGTCCATGTGGCCCTGCGCCGAGATTGCAGACCTCGCCGAGTCCTACGGCATCACTCCTACGGAAGGAACCCCATGACCGACCCCGACTTCCCGCCGCTGATCGACGTCTCCAAGGTCTCCCTGGCCGACCTGATCACCTCCGACGTCGACGCCCTGTCCCGGTGCATTCAGCGTCTCGTCGAGGCGTTGGACGACCCGGACGGGATCATCTCCGCCTTCCAGAACTTCGCCTCCTGAAGGGGAACACCCATGATCGACCGACCCAGCGCGTTGGCCAGCCAACTGATCGGCCGCTACAAAATCAACAGCGAGCGGGCTGTCGCGGACGCCTACGAGATCCTCGACGTGCTCGCCCTACCTGACCAGCCCGACGACGACACCACCGTACTCAGCGCGTCGCAGGGTATCCGGCTGGAGGTGGCGCGGCTGCTCGTCCAGCCGCACCCGCTCCGGGTACGCGACACCACCACCGAGGTGCTCGTCGGCGAGGTTCTGCTGCTCGCTGAGGCCATCGAGACCGGCCACGCACCGGCCAAGGACAGCGCATGACCCGCTACCGGCTGCCGGCCGAGCTCGGCGGCATGGAGTTGCCCGAGGACACCGGCGGCGTTCTGGACGTGCTGATTGGCGTCCACCGTGCGCGGGCCGAGGCTTGGATGTTGCGGTTCGACATCCCTGGCGTCGGGCGGATCCGGGTCCAGCGGGAGGCACTCGAGGAGGTGAAGCCGCCGCTACCGCCGGAGCCGCCGCTCATGTCCCTGGTGCAGGTCGGGGTCGACTTCTACCACCGACGGTCCAAGACCGGCATCGACTGGTTCAAGGTCGGCTCCGACAACACGTGGGAGACGTGGCAGCGCCTGTGTGACCGGGTGGTGTATCCGGAGACACCGGTCGTCTATATGCGGGCCGCCCAGCAGGAGGTGAACACCTGATGGCCAGGACGAAGGCGCCGGCGCTCGGCAGCCAGTGGAGGCGCGTCAAGGGCGGCCACCGCTACCACGTCACGGCCATCTACCACGGTCGCGACGACTGGACCGTCGAGCTGGTACCCGAGCCGGGCGAGAGTGCCCGCAAGACGTGGCTTGGTCCGACTGGTTTCGCCGCGAAGTTCGAACCGACGCCGCTTCACCAGTAGCAGAACAGGAGGGACCACCGTGGACGACCTGACCCGGGAGCGGTTCTGGCCGCGGCCGCTGCCCGCGCTGCTGGCCGTCGACGACCTGGACCTGATCGTCGAACGGCAGCGGGTCCTGCTCGACCTGCCCGAAACGTCCACCGGCCCGGCCGAGCAGCACACCCGCCTCGGTGCTGTTCGGCGCAAGCGGGACCTGCGGTTGGCGGCGTCGATCAGGAGGTGGAAGGCGTGAAGGTCCACGTGTGTCTCCCGTCCGGCGACGTAGATCACCGAGGAGTCGCGATCTGCGGGTGTGGATCTACGGCTGATGCGTCGGTGCATCGGGTACCGGAACGCTCCGACGAACAGCGGGCAGAAGAGGCGCGACGGATCGGAGAGTCCGATGAGGACTGACGCTGTGTTCACACCTGGCTGCCGTGCGTTGATCGGCGGCGCAGATCGTTGCACGGCAAGGGTTCCGGGGCGTGACGGAGTTCGTGTCGCAGAGATTGGGATGAGAGAATTGGGGTGGTGTCGGGCGGCGGTTGCGCGCCGGCCCGACCGCCCTTCGACCTGCACGTCGGAAAGGCTCCCCTCCATGCTCGCATTCACCCCCGACAGTTCGTGTCCCTCTGTGGCGCGTGTCGCATGACCGATGCCCGTCTGGCCAAGGTCGGCCACCGTATCGCCGAACTCCGCAAGGAGAAGGGCTGGCGGCAGCATGACCTCGCCGAGGCCGTCGGCCTGACCCGGTCCTCCATCGCCAACATCGAGGTCGGCCGGCAGGAACTGAGCCTGACCAACCTGTGGGCCATCGTTGATGCACTCGGGTCCACCGTCGGCGAGATCACCGCGACACCGGCGATGCCGTGGCTCGAACTGGCCCGCCGCACGTTCGCCTCACAACGGGCCTACACCGAACTCGCCGAGAAGTCTTGGCAGAGCTACAGCGTCGTTGACGCGGTTCGGCTCCGAGGCATGGCTGATGGGATCGGCATAGCCCGCGATCATCACCTTGACCTCACCAACGGCCCGGTCGCCGAGGTGCCCGATGCCGGCTGACCTCGCCCCGATCGCGGTGGTTGTCACCCGCTACCGCTGTCCGTTCTGTCCTCGGTCGCTGTCGTCCAAGACGCGCATGGTCGACCACATCGGGAAGTGCTGGCGCAACCCGGCCGTCCGGAGCTGTAAGACGTGCAAGCACTTCGTGCGCGAAGAGGGCGAGCCCGAGGTCGGCCTTCCCGACATCGAAGACTGCGAGGCCGGCGTGGACCTGCGCGGCGGCTGCGCGACATGCGGATACGTCCCACCGTCTGGCGAGAACTCCTGTCCGGAGCATCCCCTCGACGACATGAGACCACCCGGCCCGGTCGTGGACTGTTCGATCTGGGAGGCGACCGATGCGTAGCCACAACGGATACGACCCGGAGAGCACCCTCACCCAGATGCGCCTGGCCCGGACAGAAAACCCGCTGTGCCAGGAGTGTGCACCTGCCATCGACCGTGCAGTGGCCTACGCGAAGGGGCTGTGGCTGGACCCAGCCGAGCGGGAGACCGCCGGGTTCGGGGCGTTGGTTGCTGCGGCCACGATCGCCGCAGTCACCATCGACGGCGCGACGGCCATGACGGTCAACATGATCGGGCTGTTCGGTCAGGCGCTGGTTGACGACGCCCGGGCGGAGGTGGGCGCCTAGTGGCCCGTATCCGGTCGGTGAAGCCGAGCCTGCGCACCTCGCGAACCGTGGTGCAGTGGAAGTTCGAGGTCCGCTACTTCTGGGTGCTGCTGTGGGGATACCTCGACGACCTCGGCCGCGCCCTCGACATCCCCAAGGCCATCGCCGGCGACTGCTTCCCGCTCGACGACGCAGTAACCACCGCGACGATCGACAAGTGGTTGACCATCATCGCCACGACGAAGGTCGAGCCGAACAAGGACCCGCCGCTGTGCCGGTACGAGGTCGGCGGGCAGCGCTACATCCACTCCGTCTACTGGTCGGAGCATCAGCGACCGAACCGCCCGAGTCCCTCACAGCACCCTCCGTGCCCGATCCATGAGCTGCTCCCAGAGTCGGTCATGGAGTCAATCAACGCCCAGTTCAATGAGTGACTCACTGAATCCCCATGGAGGCGCCAGGTGCTGGAATTTGAGGGTTTGACAGATGAGGAATTAGAGGGGTTCGAGCGTGAGGACTTCAGTGATCGCCGACCCCCGCATGACCGTCCCCATCCCCCCGGAGGAACACGTGATCAACCCAACCGATTTGATCGTCCGCACCACCAACCCGGACCTTCTCGACCGAACCGTCCAGCAACTCGGCGCGGCCGTCGTTGTCGAGGGTTCGTTCAACGGCGACACCTGCCGGGTGCGGGTCTTCGGTGACCCCGGCTACATCAAGTTCGCGCTGGCCAATCAGGGCTACGGCGAACTCGTCGGCGAGGTGCTCGCTGACTCGATCAGTCCGGAGGTCACCCCGTGAGCACCTGCTACGACTGTGGCCAGAACGACTGCTCGTGCGTGAGCCCTGAGGTTGCACGGCTACGGCAAGACCTAGCCGAAGCACGAGCCGCACGGGATGTGGCCGCCATCTCGGCTGAGCGCCACCAGGAGGGCGCCCGCTACTACCGGGAGATGGCCGTAGAGCGCGGGAAGATCATGTGGGCAGCCGAGGCGGAGGTTGCTCGCCTCCGCCCAGTCGTAGAGGCAGCCGAAGCGTACGTCGATCAACATGGCGCGTTCTACCGAGGGCTGCAGGCCGCCAACTCGGAGATCGAGGCGCAGATCGACCGGTTTCCACGCCATCGTCTCGTCGCTGCTGTCGATGCCTACCGTTCGTCCGCCCCCGAACCAGAGGAGAAGCCATGAACGCGGACGCCAATCTGCCCGAAATCAAGATCCGCTGGCAGAAGGCGAGGCTGGCTGGCGAGGATGCCGACGACGCCAGCCACGGCTGGGACGACGCCAAGCGGCTGGCCATCGTCGCTTCGTGGCAGGACATCCCGATCCTGTTCGCCGAGCTGACCGACCTTCGCCACTTCCTGCACTCGCGGCTGCACCCCGGCTACGAATACGAGACGACCACCGGCCCGCGGAAGGCGTGGGACTACTCGGACGTGCCGCCCAACGACGACGGGTGGGAACGCAACACCGAGGCGGGCGACGAGGGCTGGGAGCGGATGACCTACCACGAGGAGTCCTACTGGCGCCGTGAGGTGGCCGGCGACCATGACTGACCTTCATACCCTCCTTCTCGCTGCTATCTCAGCCCGAGAGGAACGAGCCCGACGAGCGCTAGACATCAACCTGTCCGGTCGGTGGGCCATCCAGTCGAACCGGACGCAGTCGCCGGCCGAGCTGTCGGCCGTGGCCGACTTCTGGCAGGCCGAGACCAGCGCGGTCGCTGTCCTCCGTCAGACCACCCGAGACCGGCGAGTCCTGGAACGACACGAGGCGCATCTGGACGGGATGGACCGCCTCGTCTGCGCCTGTTGCGAGGAGTTGTGTCACTCCCGCTCCGGGCTGATGTGCGATTCACCGGATGCGCCGTGGCCGTGTTTGGAGATTCGCGACATGGCCGACGCGTACGCCGTTGCCCTTCCCGCCCCACTACCCGAGGAGAGCCCGGCATGAAAGATCAACAGCAGGACATGGCCGCAATGCTCCACGACTCGTTCGCCGACGGCCGGCAACTGGTCCAGTCCATTGCCGACGAGGTCGCCGTCGAGCGGCGCCGGTTCATGGTCTTGATCGGACCGAACGGAGAATGCGGCTGCTGCCTCGCCACCGGAGACCACCCGTGCGGTAGCGAATGCGGCTCGTGCGACGGATCCGGCAGACAGCCGGACGCGCCGATCTGCACCCTGCCTGGGCGCCCTTGGGTCAATCGCACCCCGCTCACGTACTCGACGAGATCGTCGCCGTCGTACGGGCCACGCTCGCTGCTGGGCTACCCCGATGAGCGACCTACGGGCAAGGTTGATCGCAGCGAAGCTCGCCGGCACCAAGGCCGAGGACGGCAGCCACGCCTACATGTTCCGCGACAACGAGACGGCCGCATACGTGGCGCTCATCGAAGTGGGGGACTGGCTCCGCGCCGAAGCGGTCAAACTCCGCAAGATGCCCGACGACATCGACCAGACCGGCCGCTCGATCCGGCTGATCAAGGCCGATGCGCTCCTGTCCCTCGCTGACTCCCTGACCCGGAAGGACACACCATGAGCGACGAACTGGAGATCATCAACGGGCGCCCTGGAGCACTCTGGGCAGTCACCTCCGGCGAGTACAGCGACTACGGCGTGAACGCCCTCTTCGACACCGAGGAGGATGCCCGGGCCGCGGCAGTGCGAGGCTTCGGCGACGCCGTGACGCAGATCGACTACTACCCGTCTGGCGACCCGCCCGTTCAGCGCGAGGTGTGGATGGGGCAGACCGGTCCGATTACCGCCGATGGCCCGACCCATTCGGCGATATACCCGCTGGTGGCCGGACCGACCACCGTGTGGCGCCGCCGGTCGATGAGCGTCGACCGGCCACATGTCGAGCAGGAGCGTGAGGGAAGCCGCATTTGGGTCACCGTCCAAGCGCCCACCAAGGAGCTGGCCGAGAAGGTGCTGCACGACCGCATCGCCAAGGCCCGCGCCGAACTGCTGGGGTTGTAGCCCGTGAACACCCTGGGGATCGTCGACTTCATCGAAGCGCGGTTGGCCGAGGACGAGCTGTGGGCCATCGCCGCGTCAACGCCGCCGGCCCACTGGGTCGATGCCCGGCCTGTCCCTGGTGGTGTGCACTGGGTGTGGGGCATGGGCGGCAACTGGGAGCACTACGACCCGGACCCGCTTGAGGAGTACCTCGGCGAGAACTGGCACGGCGAGGATGGTGAGCACCGCAACCCGACGCTCGTCACCCGCGAGGAGTTCGAGACCCGGTCGGTCGGACAGCTTTCCCACCCAGTGATCTCGTACGCCGAAGAGGTCCGGACAGTCGACGCGGCTCATATCGCACGCCACGACCCTGCTCGGGTACTTCGTGAGGTACCCACCAAACGAGCCATCCTCGCCGAGCACTGGACCCTGATTTCCAGGACGAATGGAGAGTGACCCAGTGAGCGACCTCAGCGCGTTCGGCGTTCCACCCACCGCCCTCCACCACCATCCCGGCCTACCGGCGAGCCAGCCGAAGCCATGGGTAGGCGATCCGGTCACGCCGAAGCCCACCGGCTACCTGCGGCTGCTCGATGAGTTCTCGGTCTACCGCGTCGGCCACGTGCTCGCCCTGTACGAGGTGATCGAGCTGCACGGCCCGCAGCCGTACATGGTCGCCACCGACGGCACGGTCAGGCGCTGGGTGTGCGAGGGCTGCGAGTCCAACGGCTACGACGCCGAGTACCCGCCCTGGCCCTGTGAGACGACTGCGGTGATCGGCCGTCACCTCGGAGTAGAGGTGACCGAGTGACCACCCACAAGATCGACATGTCCGAACTCCTTCCGGCGATCGAGGCCATCGGGCCGCCGTTGACCGACTGGCAGAAGCGCCTCGTTGCGGAGCTCCCCGCAGGCGCCCTGAACCTCAATGGCTTCTGGGAGCCCATAGCCCCCAGCCCACCTCGTCGTCGACGCGTGGAGATCAAGCTCGACCGTCACCGGCCGGCGTTCGTCGCCTACGCCGTCGTGGACGAGGCTCTCGGCTTCACGCTGACCGGTGACGAGGCGCTGCGGTATGCCCGCTACTACAGCCCGAAGTGGCGGGCCTACATGAAGCGGATCCGCACGGCCTACCGGGCAAGGCAGAGGAGACGCCGATGAAGGTCCGTATCGATGCCGGTGGTCGCACGGTCGAGATCGAATGTGTCGACGCCAACGTCACCGCTGACGGCATCGGCGCCACCGCACTCGGCCTGTGGCAGGCCACCGAAGGCGCCCGCAAACCCAGCGAAGGGCCGGCGGTCGGCTTCCAGGCTCAGGTGTCCGCGCAGCCGCCGGCAGTCGTGGGCTTCCGGCACAAGCCGATGACGGTGAACTCGGAGGTGACCGAGTGAGCGGCCTGAGCACCTTCGCCTGGGGCATCATCGTCGGCTACGCCTTCGCGAAGGTGCTGGAGGTCGTCGGAGTCTGGCGCAGAGCCAAGGCCAAGGTCAACGAGGCCCGGCGCCGGCACGGCCTGGAGCCCGAGAAGCGGTGGTGGCGACTGTGACCGAGCCGACCTACGCCCACGACGCCCACTGCAACGTCATCCACACCGGACCCGGGGAGTGCCCACCGCACTGCGAGGACGAGCAACACATCACCGGAGAGCCGTGCCCGTCCTGCGGCTCGACCGTCAAGGTGCCGGAGGCAACCGAGTGACCGACTCGATCTTGTGTTGTGTCTGTCCCGTCCTCCGCGCCAAGTCCCCCGCGCGCCTGCCCAGAACGCCCCAGGTCTGCGACGGCTGCCGTGACCGTATGGCCACCAGCCTGACCGCCCTCCCTGACGCCTACGCCGCCGTGGACTCCGAGCCCGTCCGTGGCATGAGCGAGATCCGCTCCCGGGTGTTCGAGTCCAAACCGCCGCTGAACATCTCCGCCCTGTCCCTGCTCGGCCCCGGCCTTATCACCCCGCTGGCGACTCTGGACTTCTGGGTCCAGGACTGGGCCGGCTACCTCGAACAGGACCTACCCGACGCCGCCGTGACGACCATGGCGTTCTGGCTCGCCGCCCGCCTACCGTGGGCCTGTGACTCCCACCCGGCCGTGGACGACTTCGCCGCCGACCTGCGGGACATGACCGGCCAGCTCCGCGCCTTCGAGGGCAAGGACCGCGGCGAGTCGGTGGGCCGCTGTCCCCGCCACCTCGGTGAGGAGCGCTGCAACAACCCGCTGTACGTGGATCCGTACGTGGACGAGATCCAGTGCTCGCGGTGTCGACAGAACTGGAAGCGTCGGGATGGAGAATGGATGCACCTGAGGGCACAGCAGATGTCGGCCGGAGTGGAGGCAGCGTGAACGATCAGCATCGGCGCCTCTTCGAACTCGCCGCCCACCGTGATGTGCGCGCAGATCACCGCTGGGTACTAGCCCGCCACCACGTCGAGGCATTCCATGATGCCGAGAATGAGCGCCGCCGCGCGGAGCGTGAGAGATTGGCCGCCATCCCCAACTTCCTGCCAGCCTTCGACCCGACGAAGTACATCGAGTGGAACGCGCCGTTGCCGCCGCCCGTGAAGATCGGCTTCACCACCAACATCACCACCCGGATATCCACGCTGAATCCCGAGCACGTGCTCGCTGTGGAACGCGGAGGACGGGACGTCGAGGTGCTGCGCCACCGCGAGTTCGCAACCGCCCGGCGCCACGGTGAGTGGTTCGCCGCGACACCCGACCTCCGCGAGCACATCCGGGTACTCCGTGATCGATTCGAGGAAGTGTCCGGCCTTACGCTGGACGCGTGGCTCGATCGACCGTCTCAACGAAGGAAGCCGCCTACCTCATCGGACTCGATCCTCGACTCTTCGCCAAGTGGGCGAGAGGCCACGGACTCGAACCGCTCCGCCGCCAGCGCATCGGCCGATCCTTCGTGACCGTGTGGTCCCTCGACGCCGTTCAACGCGCCGCGACCGCGCCTGCTTGACATCGCGGGCCGACTGCGGTGAACTGCTCATGATCGGCCCGCGAACTGGAACCTGCCGATCGCCTCACGCCCGGGACGCTGACTGCGCCCGGGCTTTCGTGCTGTCTGGAGGTCGCCATCGAACTTCCACGCGGCAAGATCACCGACTACGGCGACCTGGTCCACGAGGAACGCTGGCTGATCAAGGGCCGGCGGTTCACCTTCGTCCACCACATCGGAGCCGAGCGGGACACCACCCCAGCCGACCGCATCCCCGGCCCGCCCGGGACACCAACCCCACCCGGAAAGGCAGTTGAACTGATCATGGATCTGCACGCCGACAAGAAGGTCACCCGCACCGTCACCGCCACCGACGAGTTCGGCAACCCCGCCACCTACGACGGCACCTACGCCTACACCGGCGACAACGACGCCCTCATCACCGTCACCGACAACGGCGACGGCTCGGCCGTCATCGCCGCGGCCGGTGGCCTGGGCAACCTCGGCGTGGCCAACCTGACCTTCACCGCCACCCCCACCGTCGGCGACCCGGTCGTGCGCGTCGAGGCCGTCAACGTCATCGCCGGCGGTGCCGAGTCCTTCGCCTTCGCCGACTCGGCGGAGGAGGAAGTCACACCGGACGCCTGATGGTCGCGCGCTGGGCCGGCCGTAAGGGCCGGCCCTGGCGCGGGGCTCAGGGCTTCCATCCCTTCGGCATGTTCCGCACCGCGTAGGCGAGCATCCGCCGCACCAACTCGGAGCGCTGAACGCCTTCGTCTCGGGCTCGTGCGTCGACCCAGTCAATGCCGGACTGGGCCAGCCGAAGCGTGAGGACGGGCCGTCGAGGACCAGGACGAGGACTCATAGCGTCATACACTACCGGCCAAGCGACGTAGTGTATGACGCACACGGACGCCCCGGCGAGAGCCGACCGAACCCGAGGGCACACCATGCCGCTGCGGCCATGCCTCGACTGCGGCGCACTGTCAACGGGGGCACGCTGCCCGGGCGACACCCGCGCTAGAGACAGGACCATCACCCGAGCCAAGCGTGAGGTCCGGCCATACACGTGGGCCGAGCAACAGCGCAGGGCCGAGGCGGTACGTGCACACAGATCACTGTTCGGCGACTGGTGTCCTGGCTACCAGCGCCCGCCACATCCAGCAGGGGACCTGACCGCCGACCACCCCATTGCTGTCGCTGTTGGTGGTGACGAGGAGCAAGACCTCACTGTCCTGTGTCGATCATGCAATGGAGCAAAGGCTCATCGTGGTTACACAGGGTGAGGGGGAGGGTGGGGCACGCAGTTGAGGTGCCGGTCCTGAC
>Ga0180096_1000004_pt1 | contig 36179 bp, 41 predicted proteins | sample EasRiv293_16_1Da_FD_121785 | JGI IMG/M metagenome (GOLD analysis project Ga0180096, IMG submission 121785) | Soil microbial communities from meander-bound floodplain in the East River, Colorado, USA - East River metaG ERMLT293_16_1Da | ecosystem: Environmental > Terrestrial > Soil > Floodplain ...
ACGACGAGAACGAGCGAAAGCAGCGACCGAAGGACCGTGGGCCATCGATCACGACGGCGAGGACTGGTGGCTCCTCGGCGGCGGTGTGGAGCGAAGCGCCGAGGAGTACGGCATCGCCAGCAGTTTCGAGCTCAACCGTCACGCCGAGGCCGACATCCGGTTCATCGCTGCCGAGTCTCCCGATGCTGTCCTCCGTCAGTGCGCCCGAGACCTGCGGGTCCTCGAACGGCACGAGCCGGATGTCGAGGGCTTGTGCTGGCACTCCGGTGGCGTGATCGAGTTCTGGCCGTGTGACGAGGTCCGTGACTTGGCCGAGGCGTACGGGCTTGCCGCCGGGCTTGGGGTAGAGGCTGAAGGGAACCAACCATGAGCGCGGCAGCTGAGTGGGCCAAGATCCTCGGCTGGGCTGCACTGATCTGCTACCTCGCGTATGGCGCGGTCCAGATCTACCGCGCCGGCCGGAAGGCAAGGGCCAAGGTGGCGGCCGCATACGAGGCCAAGGGCTACGCGCGGGCGGTCGCGAACCTGCGCGACAACAACCGCCTCAGGGAGTGGATCCTCAACCGCCTCGCGGCCGCCATCGACCGGCCCTGGCCGGAGAACGAGTACCCACCTAGCGCCGAGTACGCCGACTACCTCGAAGCCGTGGCTACTCAGACACCAGGAGAGACCCATGCGCGGTAAACCACTGACCGAGGTCGAGTGGGACGACCGGATGGTCGCCTATGACTTCCCGCTGCGCCCGGATCTCTTGGCGCGCATTGTCCTGCCCTTCCGGTTGACCGAACGGGACGCGAAGCGCGTCGAAGCATTCGTGGCAGCGCTCGCGATCGATGACATCCCGGCGACACCAGGAGAGACCCCGTGACCGACCTACGTGATCGATTGGTCTGGATGAAACTGGCTGGCGCCAAAGTCGATGGCGGCTACCGGTTCCGCACCAACGAAGGAGCGGCGGACGCGGCCGAAGCTATCGTCGCGGACTGGCTCCGATCCGAGGCCGAGGAGCCGGCCAAGATCACTGGGGAGTCTCCATGAGTACCGACCTGAGCGCCGAAGGAATCGCCACCGGCCGTCCGGGTGCACTGTGGGCGATCACGTCCGGCGCGTACAGCGACTGGAACGTGAATGCCTGTGGATAACCTGTGGATAGGGAGGTGAAGAACATGAGCGAGCCCGTGAGCACTGAGAACGTCGAGGTCGTCGAGGAGACCGAAGAGGTCGAGACCGCCGACGCCGAGGTCGAGTAGCCTCCCCCTGGCCGGCGCAGCCCCCTGCGTCCCGGCCCACAGCACCGCCGAGATGTTCCGGTACTCCCATGCCGGCCTCGGCGGTGCTGTCGTGTTCAGACGATCTCCGTCTACGATGGGCGCAACGGCGAGATCACGGGGGTGAGCGATGCCGCAGAGCCTGCGCCTGCCGGGTCTCGCTGCCACGCCCATGCGCGCCGTGGACACCGGCACGATCGTCGCCGCCGCCCAGGCCTACACGCCCAGCGAGTGGCGCAACGCCCAGGTGTTCGGCGGAAACAACCCCTGGGAGAACGAGGCCTGGGGGTTCTGGGACACCCTCGGCGAGTTCTACCAGGCCGTGGACTGGCAGAGCCGGGCCATGTCGCGGATCCGGCTCGGCGCGGCCGAGGTGGTGCCCGGCGGGGATGAGCCGGAGATGCTCACCGAGGGCCCGGCCGCCGACCTCATGGACGCGTTCTGCGGCGGCACGCCGGGCCACTCCGCGTTCCTGCGGGCCATCTCGCCGCAGCTGCTTGTGCCCGGCCAGGGCTGGCTGATCGCCGAGCGCGAGGACGAGCGTCAGCCGCTGGCGACCGCCGACTGGGGCGTGTACTCCATGGACTGCGTGCAGGGCATGGGCGGCACGTTCCAGGTGCGGGTCGGCCCGGGCGCGTGGCGCTACCTGGCCCCGGACAACCTGCCGATGCGCATCTACAACCCGCATCCGCGCTGGCCGTGGCTGGCCACCAGCTCCGCGCAGGCCGCCCTGCCGATCATGCGCCGCATCCACCTGATCGACTCGCGCATCGTCGCCATGATGGTCAGCCGGCTGGCCATGAACGGGCTCCTGCTCATCCCGCAGGAAGGCACGTTCGCCGTCCCGCCGCAATACAAGGACGCGCCGGATCCGTTCGTCGCCATGCTCATCGACATCGCGTCGAAGAACATCGCCAACCCCGGGCAGGCCTCCGCCGGCATCCCCATCCCGGTTCGCTTCACCGAGACATTGATCGACAAGTGGAAGTTGCTCAAGCAGGACGACCCGCTTGACGAGTGGCTGCTCAAGGAGCGCATCGACGAGCTCGGTCGGCTCGGTGACACGCTGGGCATCGCCCGCGAGCGGGTGTCCGGCGGCATGGGCCAGCAGAACCACTGGAACGCGTGGCAGGTCTCCGAGGAAGAGGTCAACCTCGCGTTCTCGCCGCTGGCCGAGGTGATCTGCGGGGCGGTGACCAAGGCCTTCCTGGCACCGATGCTGCGCATGACCGGTCAGAGCCTGCTCGGGCCGCGGGGCGGCAAGCTGATCGCCTGGTACGACGTCAGCGAGCTGGCGGCGCGGCCGGACAACTCGGCCAACATCCGCCAGGCCTACGTGGACGGCGTGGTCAACGAGGACGCCTACCGCCGCGAGATCGGCGCCGGGGAGGCCGACGCGCCCAGCGAAGAGGACACCGCGACCTGGGCGTATAAGCGCATGGTCGCCGCCGGCACCGCGGACGCCGCGGCGGGCCTGGCGGGCTTGCAGGGCGAGGCGCCACCTGCACCGACTCCGGCGGCCGGGGCCGCGCTGGTGCCAGCTGCATCTGGCCCGGCGACGAGTGAAGTGCTTGCTCCGGCCCCTGCCGCCGGCCTTCCGCCCACCAGGGCCACGCCGCCGCCGGCCCCCACCGGCCCGCCGGCCATGGCCGCGTCCGCCGCCCCGCGCCCACCCCGGCGGTACAACGGCGCCCACGTCGCCAAGCGGTAGGCCGCGGTGCGGCGCGTCACCGGGCTGCCCGACGACCAGGTGGTGGCCTGGGAATCCAAGTTCGAAGCTCAGGTGGTCGCCTCGTTGCAGGCGGTCATGGACAAGATCGCGTCCCGCATCGAGAAGATCCAGGTAGCCTCGGGATTGTCCACTGTGGAGCGTGTAGAGCGGGTAGTCACCGGACGTACCCTGTTGGGGCATAACGATAGTTGCTCTCCGGATAGACCACAGTGGACACTCGTGGCCGTGGCCACGACCGGGCCAACCGGGGATGACGACCCGCCGCCGATGACCGGCGAGCTGGCCATCCCGGAGCCGACGCCACTGCCCGCCGTGCTGCCGGAGACCCCGGGCCTGCCGCCCGGCCAGCCCTACATCTCCCCTGACGACCTGGCCTCGATCGCGCCGCTGTGGCAGCAGGCGGTCGCCGAGCAGGTGCTGCCGCTGGTCGCCCAGGTGTTCATCGACTCGGCCGGCCACGTCCGATCCCAGTTCCTCGAGGCGGTGGCGCCCGGCGTGCAGCTCGGCCTGCCCGGCCTGGGGTCGGTGGCCGCCGAGGCGTACCTGGCCCAGGCCCGCAATACCTACGAGCAGGTCGGTGACCACCTCTGGGCGACCGCCCGCGCGCAGCTCTCCGAGGGCTTTGACGCCGGGGAGTCCATCCCGCAGCTGGCCGCGCGGCTGCGCCAGAGCGCCGGCCTGTCGGCGCGGACCGCGGTGATGGTGGCCCGCACGTCAGTGATCGAGGCCAGCAACGCCGGGTCGATGGCCATGGCCCGGGTGTCCGGTATTACCGGAATGCGTAAGTCGTGGCAGGCTACGAACGATCGCCGGACTCGGCCTGCGCACCTCGACGCCGAGGCCCGCTACGAGGCCGATCCGATTCCACTCAACGAGCCGTTCATTGTCGGCGGCTACCCGGCAGACTACCCGGCCGCGGACACCCTGCCGCCTTCGATGAGGTATCGGTGTCGTTGCACAACCTTGTACCTTATGCCCGACCAGCAGCCCGCCGCCCAGCCCCAGTTGCCCGGCACGTCGGCGCCACCGGCCATCACACGTACGAAGGATCTCGAACCCGGCGAAGAGGGTCCGCTGACGGTTCTCTACCCCAAGACGCCGGGCGAGCCCGGGTTCGACCTGGCCGACTTCCCGGAGCCACCGCCGGTCAAGGTCCGGTCCTCGCTACTGCGGGCCCGGACCGACCGGGAGCTGATCGCGGCCTGGCAGGGCGAGATGCGGGCCATCACCGGCCGCGACATCATCGTGCAGTTGCCGCCGGACGCGTCGGTGCTGACGATGCGCGAGCACGCCGAGGGCGTCCTGCAGATGCTTGAGCGCTTTCCTGAGGCGCGGCTGCGCAAGATTTCCTGGTATGACCAGGGCAGCCCCGAGTACGCCCACGTCAAGACCGGCACGGCGACGCTGGAGTTCAACGCCCGCTGGGCCAGCACCGCCCAGCGCCGCGCCTACCTGGCCCAGCTGCGCCACGACGTGTCGGGCTGGGACGACGCGGCCGGGCCGGGGTACGGCTGGTCGGTGCGGGGCGGCCGGATGCCGCAGGCCACCTCGTGGCACGAGATGGCGCACATCCTGTCGATCGAGACGCTGGGCGGCAAGCTCAAGGCCGAGGCCATGCGGATCACGCTGCGCCGGCAGGTCGCCGACGCCCTGCCCGACATGGAGTCGATCGTCCGGCGCGACGTGTCCGGGTACGCGACGAAGAACATGGAGGAGCTGATCGCCGAGGCCGTGACCGACGTCATGGCCAACGGTCCGCGGGCCTCCCTGCTCAGCCGCGAGCTCTACGACATGGTGGCCCGCGAGTACCGGGCCAAGGGCTTCGCCGTCCGGACCGTCGACATCCCGGAGGGTGAGGCCGGCTTCGAGTCCTTCACTCGCATCCCCGAGGGCGAGGTCTTCCCGAAGGCGCCCGCGCCCAGGCAGAGGCGTGTGCCCGTCGCGGTCGGCAGGGACCTGACGGATGATCACGACCTGGCCGTGCGGTCCGAACGTGAGGCCGAGCGCGAACGGGCGCTGCCGACCGACGCCATGGGTCGCACGCAACTCCCCGAGGGCTACCAGGGGGACTACGCCTTTCAGGAGTTGGCCAAGGCGCAGGGGTTCAACGGCCTGCCGCGCATCGTGGCTGACGACGGGCAGTGGCAGGCGCTGCTCGATGCCGACTATGTACCGCTCTATCGCGGACACGGGTGGGCCGGTGGCGATGGGGTTGGCCAGGTCGACGCGTTCAACTACGGCGAACGGTACGTCGGCGGCGGCTTCGCGCCGGGCAACAATATGTCGACTCGCTATGAGACCGCGCTGCACTACGCGGATGGCCACAGTGCGGCGGTCGGCCACTACGCATTGCCGACCAATGCGAGAGTGATCAGTTACCCCGATCTGGTTGCCGAGCGTGACGCCTACATCGCACGACTCCCCGCGGGCGGGGCCGGCGACGTGGAGCGGTCGCTGTACCTGACCGCCGACGAGAACCTCGGTCTCGGTCGGTTCGGGGTGGTCCGGGGGTATGACGCGATGGTCGTCCCACGCGGCGAGTCGTTGCTCACCGATCGGGTCGAAGAGTGGGTGATCTTCAACCGGACCAAGTTGGTTGCCTACGACGACAGCGCGAAGGGCGTCTCGGCAGCCCGTGCTGGCGGCAAGGTCACTCCGGCGAAGATGACCGCCACCGAACGTGCCCGACGCGAGAAGGATGCCGCGATCGTCAGCGCGCGTCAGGTTGGCCACCTGACGCGCGAGCTTGACCAGATGATTGCCGAAGGCGGCGAGGAGGCATTCCGGTCTGGCGCCCTGTTTCGGCGCATTCAGGCCAAGGGCTCCGAGCTCGGAACGCCTCCCGCCATCATGCGCGAGTTCATCGCGGCGGCCCGGCCGAGCGAGAAGGGTTCCAGTCTCGCCGGCCTACGGGCGGCGATGGAGCGCGCCAACGCACAGGCCGGCGTCACGCGCATTGGCACTCCGGGCGAGGTGTGGCGTTTCGACGGGCGCCGCGATGACCCGACGGGCGCCGTCCGCGACATCGCTGAAGGCACTCCGGTCGTAGTGCTGCGTCCCGGCTCACTGATTGAGTACAAGGGCAAGCTACTTCAGGTCGCCCCGCCGCGCGTTCGCCCCGCCACTCCGAGCGAGATTGTCGCCGCCGAGCGTGCGACTCCGCCACCTCCCGTCGCCGCGGTTGCTCCGACTTCGGCCCGCCTGGCCACCATGAAGATCGGCGAGCTGCGGGCGCTGGCCAAGGAGCGCGGCATCACCGTGCCAGCCGGCACGCGCAAGGCCGACCTGGTCCGCACGCTCGACGAGGCGCCCGCACCGGCCCCCGCGCCCGCCCCGCTGGACGTCTCCGCCGCGGCTCAGGGCGGGGCGGCGCTGCGGGCGTCGCAGAGCGTTCAGCGGGTCATTCTTCAGGCCGCGAACAAGCGCGGCCCCGACGGCATCCGGGCCCGCGAGATCCAGCGTTTCGAGAACGCCATGTACGACCGCGAGACCGGGTACGCCGGCTCTGGGTTCTTCCGGGTCAACCGCGGGTTGCAGGAAGCTGGCGACGGGCCGGTCCCCGCCGAGTTCGCTGAGCAGATCGCCGACGTCGACCGGGTCATCAGGCTCGGGTCGCTGACCGATGACGCTGTGCTGTACCGCGGACTGTCCGCGCCGGAGCGCTTCCTCGGTCGGCCACTGCGTCCTGGCGACGAGTTCACCGAGCACGGCTACAGCTCCACCTCGGTCGACGAGGTCCACGCCACCGACTTCGCCCGAGGCCGCTCCGCCATGGATCGCCCGGGCGAGCGCCCGGAGAATCCGACCGTCCTGCGCCTGGTCGCGCCGAGGGGACAGTCGGCCGTTCAGATCTCAGATCTGACCTTCCCCGGCGTCGGCGAGGTGCTTCTACCGCGCGGCCTGTCCTACCGGGTCCTCGCCGACCGCGGCGTCGTGGACGGCGTCCGTCAACTCGACGTCGAGCTCATTCCGAAGGCGCGCCGGACGATCCCGGACGTCGCCGGACAGATCCGGGCGCCCGCCCCGGTCGGTAGCGCTGCCCTACCCGCGCGGGTGGTGGCGGCCCGGGCCGAGTTGGCGCGGATCGTCGAGGGCCCGGTGGTGCGTGAGCCGTACTCGGTCGGCGGGGCGTCGGCGAAGAATCGGCGCACCGGGTACGCGGGTGGCGACGTCATCGAGAAGGACTACACCCGCGGCACGAAGGCGGCCGGCGTGCGTGACGCCGACGCCGAGGAGCTCGGCGCGCTGGTCATGGACGCGCTCGACGTGCCTACCCAGACCGTCCTGCGCGCCGGCCCGCAGCGCGTCCTCGTCTCGGTGCTGGAGGGCGAGCACCCCGGAGACATCGGCTCACTGGCCCCCGGTGCGGCGCGGCGCGAGTTGGCCGACACCGACGGCGGGCGGCTGCTCGGGCTGGGCGACGTGCTCATCGGCAACTCGGACCGACGCCGCAACTGGGTACGGCTACCCGATGGTCGGCCGGCCTCCTACGATCTGGGTGGCGCGTTCCGGGCGCCGAAGCTGGCCGCCGCAGCCGACCCGGAGGGGCTGTTCGCCCACCACTTCGCCACGACGGCCGGGAAGGCCTGGGCGCCCAACGACATGGCCCCGGCTGATCTGGCGCTGATCCGGACGCGCCTCGAAGCGCTTCGGCCGGAGTTCGAGCGGCTCAAGCGCGGGACCTGGTTCAATCAGATGATGGCCCGCCTGGCCGAGATCGAGAAGCGGGCCACCGGCACGCGGTCGCGGCTGGGCGAGTCCGCTACCGAGGCACTGAGTGGCGAGTCTCGCGCGGTGACGCGGCAGGCGGTCATCGACGAGCGCCGTGCCGTGGCCGACTCGCTGGGCGAGGTGCGCGAGTTGCTGGCCAACGGGGCGAGCGAGCGGGCACTGGCGTCGCGGGCGCGACTGATCGCGGGGCGGACGACCGGGGCGGCCTCGAAGGATCTGGCCGGCGTGGTGCGGGCCATGGAGTCCGGCGACGCCGACCGCATCCGGGTGGCGCTGGGTGACGTGGCGCAGCGGCGCGGCCTGACCGAGGTGGGCCCGGGCGGCGACGTCGTGCCGTTCGACCCGAAGATCCACGAGCTGGTGGGCGGGGCGCGCCGGCCGCCGGCCGGCACTTTCGTGCAGGTCCAGCGGCCCGGCTACTCGGTACGCCTGGATGACGGCGAGGTCGTCCAGCTGTCCAAGGCCAAGGTCGACACGCTCACCGTCGAGGAGATCGCGGAGCGCACCGCGGTCCAGGAGCGCAAGGCGCTGCGCGAGGCGGCCCGCGAGCGCAACCGCGTCATCGAGGCTCAGCGCGGCACAGCACGTCTGCTGGCCGAGGTCGACGAGCTGGCGGCCAAGGGCGCCAGCAAGACGGCCATCCGCGAGCGCCTCGATCCTGCCCTGCGCGAAGCCGGGCAGGCCTACGCCGGGGCCGACGCGGCCGTCGTCGACACGATCTCGGCCGCCCTGGACTCCGGCGACACGGCCAAGATCCGGGCCTCGGTGACCCGCGCCAGCACCAAGGCGAAGATCAAGCCAATCGGGCGGGCCGGCGCGAAGACCACCTTCGACCCGGACACCATGGAAGGCGTCGGCGGCATCGACATCGCCCCCGGCGCCAAGGTCACCGTCGTGCGCCGCGGCTCCACCGTGCCGGGCCTCACCGACCCCCTCGCCAAGGCTCAGGTGACGCCGGTCGCCAAGCTCGCGCCGAAACCGCGGAGAATGACCGCAGCCCAGTTCGACCGCAAGCTGGCGGCGGCCCGATCGGGCCGCGAGGCTCTCGACTCGGCTCCCATCGACGCCGCAAGGGGCAGCCGCGGAGAAAATCCCCCACCGATCCCGGGGGTGACGGAGGCGCAGCAGCGGGCACTTATCTCCTACCGGGGCCACGGTTTCGGGCCGATCAATGACGACCTTCGCGGTCTTAGCCCGGACGAGATCGACAAGAAGTGGCACGGCTTCGTCACTCGACAACAGATCGAGGATTCCCGGGCCGACGTGGTCAGCATCGACGAGATATTCGATCATTCGCGGCTGGTCGATGACGTCGTGCTCTGGCGCGGGAGCGGAACGGGGCGCTCCATCCTGGGCGATCCCGCGACGTGGGGTGACGACCTGAGCGGTTTCACGTGGCGTGACGAGGCCTACCTGTCTGCGACCGCGAGCGAGGCCGTCGCCGCCGACTTCATCCGTGGCCTACCTGGTCAATCACGACTCATGCTGCGACTGCTGGTACCTAAGGGGTCCAAGGCGATCAAACTCTCCGACCTCGGCCAACGCGGGGGGGATGAGGCCGAAATGCTGCTCGGTAGAGGCGCGACGTTCCGGGTGGTCCGCGACCGGGGCTGGAGTTCGATCACGTCGCCGATGGGCGTGACGATGCCCCGCGTGCGCACTCTGGACGTCGAGGTCGTCGTCCCCGACGAGACGCCGCCGTTGCCGTGGGATGTCGCCAAGTGACGTATCATCAGGTTCATGACGGCACCTGATCGGCAACGCGTCACCCAGGAGAGCGAAGTCCTGCGCGACGCGGCCGCCCAGCGCCTCGGCGAGGCAGGGCCGGTTGTCGTGCTCCGCCGCTCCGACGAGCAGGTCGAGCGCGAGGTCGAGGAGATCGTCGCGCTCGAAGAGGCACCGCGATGAGTGCTCGCAGCCAGGCTCAGTGCGTGCCGTCCTGCGCCCGCTACCGCTCCCCGTTCTCGCCCGAGGGGATGGCCGCCGGGCGCGAGGAGCCGTTCTGCGCGGCCTTCCCGGACGGTATCCCGGCCGACATCTGGGGCAACGAGTTCGATCATCGCCAGCCCCACGACGGTGACCACGGGCTGCGGTGGGAGAGCAATCAGGGGGCGGCCTTCCCCACCTACGCGTTCGCTCCTGGCATACTCGGCCAGGTGAGCGATGGGGAGTCTCTGACGGCGGCGGCGGACGTGCACGACGGGGCGATGGTCGCGCTGGTGCCGTCGCCGGACGATCTTGAGCGGCTTGCCGTAGCAGGCGGCGAGCCGCTCGACCAGCTCCACCTGACCCTGGTCTACCTCGGCGACGCGGTGGAGCTCGACGAGGCGACGTGGGCGCAACTGCTCGCCTGGGGCGAGGAGATGGCCGCGTCGTGGACCGGTCCGGTCGAGGGCGACGCGTTCGCCCCGGCCCTGTTCAACCCGACCGGCGACGAGCCGTGCGTGGTCATGCTGGTGTCCGGCGCCGACCTGGCTGAGTTCCATGAGACCGTGCTGGCCGACGTCACCGACCTGGTCAGCCTCCCGGAGCAGCACCAGCCGTGGTACGGCCACGTGACCCAGGCCTACCTGGAACCGGAAAGCATGATGACGGTCAAGCACCTGGCGGCATCGGCTACGTGTACCGGACCGGTCAAGTTTGACCGGTTGCGCCTGGCGATCGGTGGTGAGGTGACCGACCTCCGCATCGGCCCGACACCCAAGGAGACTCCGGCGGTCGAGCCCCCGGAGGCAGCGGTCGAGGAGGCTCCGGTTGAACTCCCCGTGCTCCCGGAGTCCTCGGCCGTCGCCAGCGCGCTCCGCGTTGAGTTCGACGGCTGCCTGCGGTGCTTCGGGCCGGCCCATGACGGGGACTGCCCTCCGGCGCTATGATCACGCCCTAGAACGGGGGTGAGCCATGCAGCCCGACCCGCAGGCCCTGGCCAGTGAGTTCGACCTGCCGACCGTCGACGTAACCCCGGACGCGCCCGAGGGCGACTCGGTGGAGCTGTTCGACGCCCCGGCCATGCTGCCCGGCACGCCCTGCTGGGGGGTGGCCTGCGTCGAAGGCCTGCCCGACGGGTCTGACCCGAAGCGCATGTGGTCGCCCGGCAGCCTCGTCTTCGCGCCCACCCCGTTCCCGTTCAAGAGCCAGTTCCGCGAGGAGGAGGGCCACGAGGGGGCGGTCATCACCGGCCGCGTGGACGCCATCTGGAGAGACGGTGCGCTGATCCGCTGGGTCGGGGTCATGGACTCGGCCGGCGAGCACGGCGCCGAGGCCGAGCGACTCATCGCCGGGGACTTCATGCGCGGCGTCTCGATCAAGGCGGACGATCTCACCGAGACCGACCTGGAGTACGTCTACGCCCCGCCGCCCGACCCGACTCTCGACGTCGAGGTCATGGGTGAGGACGAGCCGGACATGGAGGGCGACGTCGAGGGCGAGGCCGACTTCCACTACCCGGGCAAGCACAACCAGAAGGACCACGGCGGCCAGGGCCCGAAGCGCAAGAGCGTCATCAAGCCGAGAGCGGACAGCCCGGCCGCCCGGCGCATCCGCGAGAGTCACCAGGACCCGCGCACCCGCGCCGCCGTTCAGGGTGCCGTGGTCGCGGACGCGATGCCCCCAGGGATGGCGATGCCGGCCGCGCCGTCGATGGTCATCTACCACCACGGTCGGATCCGGTCGCTGACCATGGTGGCTGAGCCGGCCTGGGTCGAGTGCACCGTCTCGCTCGGACCGTCCCCATTCAGCCCGCCGGTGATCGCCGAGACGTCACCGCTGGCCGAGGTCGAGGCCATGGCCGGCGAGATGGTGCCGATGCCGGCGCCGATCGTGGCGGCCGGGTTCTCCATCGACATCCCCGAGCTCTGGCCGGAGTGGTGGTTCGACGAGCCGAGCGCGGCCGAGATGGCGATGGTGTCTTCGGGGGCCATCCAGATCACGCCGGAAGGCCGGGTCTGGGGACTGCTGGCGCCGGCCGGCGTCGACCACCGCGGGTTCCGGGGCAGCGCACGCAGCGTCCAGGTGCCGCGCGGCATCGACTACTCGGAGTGGCAGAACAAGGCGTGCATCGTGGCCGGCGGCGACGGTGGTGTCTACAAGATCAACGCGGGTACGGTGACGTTCGGGTGCGGGCACGCCAGCCCCGCCGATCCCCGCCGTGCCGACCCGGCCTGGGCCTCGGCGCACTACGACAACTCGTGCTCGGTGGCCATGCGGGCCCGGGCGGGGGAGAATCGGTACGGCACCTGGTTCGCCGGGGGCCTGGCCCACGGGCTCACCGCGTCCAGCTTCGAGCAGATCATGGGCTGCGCGCTGTCCGGCGACTGGCAGGGCGGCAAGCTCAAGGCGGCCCTGCTCGTGCCGGTGGAAGGCTTCCCGACCGCGGTCACCGCCAGCGTGCGCGAGAAGATGGGCACGCTGGTCGCCTCGTCCGTCCCGATCCACTTCCAGGAGCCCGAGCCGGACCACTCGATGGACTGGGCGTTCGTGCTGGTCGCCAGCGCCCGCTTCGACGAGTTGGCCGACGAGCGGTTCGACGAGATCGCACGCGAGAGGGGGTGAGCCCGATGGCATGTGGATGCGGCCAGGTACCCGTCACTCCTCCACCTCCGCCCGATCCGGTAGTGACCGGCATCGAAGGCGAGACCGGCGCCGCGCAGTAGTGCGGCCTGACCTCGTAGCCAATTTCGATCACGACCGTCTACGATGACGGCAACGCGCGCGAACCTCGGATGCAGCTGAGGAGACCGACGAAAGTCTCCATCTGCATCCGAGGGGCATCCATGCCGAAGAACTCCGCCACGGGCACCGGCGACCAGGGTGCCTCTTTCACGCTTCCCGACGACCTCGACACCCTGACCGCCGAGCAGCTCGGCGAGCACCTCGAAACCGTCAACACCCACCTGGACGGCCTGCTCGCCAAGCGCGACCCGGCCAGCCTGCCGGCCCTGGGCGAGCTGCGCACCGCGCGGCAGGCCATCAAGGCCCAGCAGGAGAAGGTCGCGGCCAAGCAGGCCGAGGTCGACGCCCAGTTCGACGAGATCGCGGCCGAGATGGCCGACCCGCCCGCCGAGGGCGACGGCGGCGAGGTACTCGAAGGCGAGGTCGTCGACCCGGTGCCCGCGCAGGCGGCCGCGCCGGCACCGGCCCCGCAACTCGTCACGGCCTCCGGCCGCACGCAGGGCGGCGCCGTCACCGCGCCGCGCGAACTCGGCGGCCTGGCCAGCCACGCCCGGCTCAACCCGAGCCTGTCCGGCGCACGGGCGCTCGCCCCGGCGCAGGAAGCCCCGGCCCCCCAGATGACCATCACGGCCGCCGCGCGGTCCGGGGCGGCCAAGCTGGACATGGGCGACCAGATCGCCTCCCTGCGTCAGCTCGGCGACCTCGCCGAGGACCGGGCCCGCAACCTGGCCGACCAGGGTGGCTTCGCGCAGTCGTCCCCGGGCGGCACCGCGTTCCGGCACCAGGCGCGCAGGCACACCGACCCGTACGGCGGGTCGATGATCGCCTCGATCCGCCAGCAGTTCGACACCGTGCTGCATGACCGGTCCTCGCAGGAGGCCGTCCAGGCCTACATCGACAAGCTCGGCGCGCAGCGTAGCGCCAGCGCGATGGAGTCCCTGGTCGCGGCCGGCGGCTGGTGCGCCCCGTCGCAGATCCGCTACGACTTCTTCAACATCGCCGCCCAGGAAGGCATGATCGACCTGCCGACCTTCGGCGTCGAGCGCGGCGGCATCAACTTCCCCGTGTCGCCCTCGCTGGCCGACACGTTCAGCCCGGCGCTGCCCTGGTACACCGCGTTCTCCAACGCGACCGTGCCGTGGCTCTGGACCGAGGGCGACGACATCCTCGCCGTCACCGGCTCGCCGACCAAGCCGTGCATCCGGGTGCCCTGCTCGACGATGACCGACCGCCGGCTGGAGTGCTACGGCATCTGCCTCACCGCCGGCAACCTGGCCGACAACGCGTGGCCGGAGTCGACCGCCAACTTCATCAAGCTCCTGATGTCGGCCCACTACCACGCGTCCAACGCCCGCTACATCTCGACGATCGCCTCGTTCGCGACCGCGGTCGCCGGCTGTACCGCGTCGGGCTCGGGGACGGCCGCGCCGATCCTCAACACGGCCGAGCTGTCCGGGTGGGACTACCGGGCCCGCTACGGCATGGGTCGCAGCGACGTCATCGAGTGGGTCCTGCCGGAGTGGGTCCTGGGCGCCGTCCGGGCCGACCTGGGTAAGCGCACCGGCGTCGACTTCATGGACGTCTCCGACGAGATGATCGGGCGCTGGTTCGACGTGCGCAAGATCCGGGCGCAGTTCGTCCAGGACTACCAGGTGCGGGCGGCCGGCCAGCCCGGCGCGGCCACGCCGATCACCACGTACCCGTCCACGGTGCGCGGTCTCATGTACGCCGCCGGCACGGTGGCCCGCGGCAACGGCATGAGCCTGGACCTCGGCGTGGTGCGCGACTCGACGCTCAACGCGACGAACGACTTCACCGCGCTGTGGATGGAGGACTGCCACCTGATCGCCCAGTTCGGACACCAGGTGCGCGAGTACACCATCAACATCTGCCAGGACGGCACCACCGGCGCCGCCGACCTGACCGCCTGCTGCTGATAGCAGTCTGATTCGCCGCGTGGGATCGAACACAGTGCGCAGTAGCAGCGACGAGAGGGGGTGACGCGAGATGGCCGGACCGAAGATGCTCGTGCCACCCCCCTCGTTCGACCCCCGCAACTTCGGGCTGCTGACCACCGTGCAGGCCCGCTACGACGAGCCCGACCAGCACTGGCGCAACGGGGTCATCTGGCAGGACATCTGCGGTCTCGGCGGCAACACCTTCGACCCGTTCTGTCTGACCACCTCGTCCATCCCGGCGTCGGGCGCCCCTCCGGCCGTCAAGGTCGACAACATCGACTGGAACACCTACGGGGCCATCCCGTTCACGGTGTTCGCGAAGGTCGACTGTTCGCCGGTCGGCTACAGCATGGAGCAGCAGCGGGCCCGCGCCGTTGACGCTCTGACCCGCACCGAGGCCTACCAGGTCGAGAACGCGTTCTGGACCGGGACGGCCGGCGGCAGCGCCAACCAGGTGTACCCGCATCTGGCGGCCTCGGCCGCCGTGCAGGACACCACACTGCTGCCGGTGGTCAACCTGCAGTGCGCGGCGACCGCGGTCTCCGGCACCACCATCCTCGACGTCGTCGAGGCGCTCGGCCGCGTCGAGGCCGCCCTGGCCGCCTGCTACCAGGGCAAGGGCGTGATTCACGTCCCGGTCATTCTGGCCACGCAGCTGTTCCAGTGGAACCTGGTCAAGGTCGACGGGGCGCAGCTGCGCACGCAGACCGGCAACCTGGTGGCCATCGGCGGCGGTTACCCCGGGACGTCTCCGACCGGCGTGACCCCCAGCAACGCCGTGTGGATCTACGCTACCGGGCCGATCTTCGCCTACCGGACCGCGCCTGAGACGTTCATGTTCAAGGAGCAGTTCAACCGCACCGACAACACGCTCGAAACCATCGTCGAGCGGACGTACGTGCTCGGGTACAGCTGCTGCTGCCTGCCTGCCACCCCAGTCAGCGTCGGCGGCGACATCACCGGCCAGCCTCTCTCGGCGTTCTAGGAGCAGCCCATGAGCAACGCGTTGATCTGCGCCAGCCCGATCGAGGGCCTGGTCCTGCGGATCACCAAGCTGAACGCCTGCGGTGTGCCGATCACCGGCACCGGCGGCGTCGCGACGCCGGACGCCGGGTCGGCGCAACTCGTCATGGACGGGTTCACCGAGGTCACGCCGTCGCCGCAGTACGACACCGGCGACCGGGTCATCACCCGTAAGGCCAACGGGACACTGTGCCAGAACTTCAAGATCCCGGACCAGTACACCAACGACGAATTGACCATGAACTTCTGCGTCTGGAACCCCGGACTCATCCCGCTGACCATCGCGGGCCGGCTCCTGACCGCCACGCTGTCCCCGACCGGCTCCGGGTTCGCCCGGGGCACGTGGGCGAACATTACGGCCGCCCACTGGTCGCTCGAGGTATGGCAGGCTCCGCCGCAGGCGTGCGACTCGTCCGGCGTGGTCTACTACCCGTACCACGCGTGGCCGCACATCTCGGACGGGAAGATCGGCGACTTCAACATCAACCTGGACGCCAACATCCTGTCGATCATGGGCAACACGTACGACGCCAGCCCGCTGTGGACTGTCGGCAACACCTACCTGGGCGGGACGGGCCAGGTAGTTCTGGGCGACCACCACCTCTACAACCTGACCAACCAGGTCCCGCCACCCAGCGCGTGCTTCATCGCCGACTACCCGTGATCTAGAGTTGTCCTCAGGCCCGGCCAATACCCACGGGGGTGGCCGGGCCTGAGTTCTGAGAGGGGGTCGAGCGTCGATGACCAGCCCCACGCCCACGCGCGGGCCCTGCGAGCCGTGGACTCCGACCTGGTGCTGCAATCTCACCGCCGCGTCCATCCCGCTGACCGGGGCGGCCGTGCAGGCCGCGACCGAGATCCTGTACAACCGCAGCGGCCAGCAGTTCGGCGTCTGCACCTTTACCATCCGGCCCTGTCGCGAGAACTGCTACGACGACGTCTTCTGGGGCTCGTGGGGCGGCGGGGGCTGGGGCTCCGGCGGCTGGTTCGGCGGCGGGACGTGGCCGCAGCCGGCCCTGATCGGCGGCTCCTGGTACAACCTCACATGCGGCGGGTGCGGGGGCTCCTGCTCATGCACGCCGCTGTCGGTGGCGCTCATGCCGTCCCCGGTCGCGTCCATCGTCGAGGTCAAGCTCAACGGCGAGGTGCTGGCTGCATCGGGGTACCGGGTCGACAACTTCCGCGAGCTCGTGCGGCTCGGCGGCTTCACCTGGCCGGTCTGCCAGGACATGACCCTCGCGGACACCGAGGACAACACCTGGTCCGTCACGTTGCAGGTAGGCCAGGCGGTGCCGGCGATCGGCGCCCTCGCCGTCGGCGAGCTCGCCTGCGAGATCATGAAAGCCTGCCTCGGGGAGGCCTGCGCCATCCCGCGCAACGCGTCCACCGTGACCCGGCAGGGCATTACCATCGACTTCCCGTCGATCTACGAGCTGCTGGACCGCAAGCTGCTCGGACTCTACGCGGCCGACCTGTTCGTCTCGACGTACAACCCGCACGGGCTGACCGCGGCGCCCGCGGTCTACGACGTGGACGGCGAGTCCTGGCGTCGGGCTGGGACGTGAGGCCGCGATGAGCAGCATCTTCGCCGGGGTCGCGCCGACCGCCTCGGGCGGCAGTGGCGGGGCGGCCAACGAGGGCATCGACTTCGTGGCCGCACATACCGGCACGATCGACGCCGTGCGGTGGTGGATGGCTCCGGCCGGCGGCCCGGCCTCGGTGACCGCGGTCCTGTACGACACCCAGACGCAGCTGCCGCTGGACTCGGTGACGGTGGCCGGCGCGGGCCTGGTGGCCGGCGCCTGGAACGCCATCCCGCTGACCGCCCCCTACGCGATCACTCCGGGCAAGCTCTACACCGCCTCATGCTTCATCACCGCCGGCAACAACGGCTTCAGCGCCGGCCTGCTCGGCAACCACGTCTTCAACGGGGCCGGCGACCTGACCGGCCTGTTCCGCACCGGTCGCTTCGACAACGGCGCCGTCGCGGCCTTCCCGGGCACGAAGCTGCCTGACGCGTTCGGCGTGGACGTCGAGTTCACCCAGACACCGACCTGCCCCGAGTGCCCGCCCTGCCCGCCGACCACCGGCTTCCTGATCAACCTCACGTCCCCCGGGTTCGTCAACGTGGTGACCGGGGTGGGCCAGTGCGTCGTCGAGGCGCTCGACCAGACACCAGCCGGCGCGCCCTGCCGGCAGTGCCTGCTCCTGCCGACTATGCAGATCCCGTGGGACAACTGCGGGCCCTGCGATGGGACGGAGTGCTCGGGTCAGGTGGCTGTGGCCATCCGCGAGGTGTACGGGTCCGGCCAGTTCCCGACGCCACTCAACGGCGCCTCGTGGCGCAAGTGCAACCACCGCTATGAGGTGGTCCGGGCTGTGGTGTCGGTGACGCGCTGCGTGCCGGCCATGTCCGAGACCGGCCAGCCACCCGACTGCTCGGCCGAGTTGGCCGCCGCGGTGACGCTGGAGAATGACCGGACCGCGGTGCGCCAGGCCATCGCCTGCTGCCTGTCCGCGGCCAACCTGGCCACCCCGTACTGGGTGTCGGAGTGGGTGATCGGCGGCAGCGTCACGGTCGGCGAGTTGGGCGGGTGCGCCGGGGTGGAGACGGAGTTCCTCGTCGGCGTGCAGTCCTGCCTCTGCCCGAACTGAGGAGGTCACGATGGAGAGCGACTGATGGTCCAGGTCCGTTTCACTCACCGGCTGAACATGACCGCCCTCAACCAGCTCCTGACCGGGCCACAGGGCGGGGTGGCCCAGGACATGCTGCGCCGCGGCCTGCTCGTCGAGACCCAGGCCAAGCGCAACATCTCCGGCGTCGGCGGCCCGAAGCGCGTGGACACCGGCCGCCTGCGCGCCTCGATCAACACCCAGCTCGTCGTGCGGCAGGGGCGGCCGATCGCGGTGGTCGGTACCAACGTCTTCTACGCCCGGTGGGTCCACGACGGCACCGGGCTCTACGGGCCGCGCGGGTCCAGAATCAGACCACGCAGCGCCCGCGCGCTCGTCTTCCCGTCGAAGAAGTTCGGCAAGAAGAAGGGCAAGTTCAAGGGCAAGGTGGTCGTCGAGTCGACTCGCGGCATGCCCGGCAACCCGTTCCTGCGCAACGCGCTCAGTGCCGCGCGGGGATGACAACCAGCCGACCGCCTCGGCGTTCGATCTTCTCGGCAAGCTTCGCCTTGCGTCGCTTCCAGCGGTCGTCGTCATCGACATCTTTGAAGAAGAACCAGTTTGCGATCTGGCAGGTGTGAGCGAACGTGTTCCAGCCGATCATCTCGCCGGCCATGACGTGGTTGGTGATGAGCACGGCGACCGCCGGCAGGTAGAACGGGCGCAACTCGGCCCAGAGACCGCGGATCAGCCGGCTGTGGTAGCCGGCACCTTTCAGGGTCGACAGAGCCATTCCGCTCAGGGTCCAGGTTGTCGTAACGGCTGCGGCGAAGGCGATGAGGATGCGCATCGTCACGCCACCGCCCTCAGCTTCGGCCGGCCGAAGCGACGCGGCAGGCTGGCGCGGTACGGCAGGCGTATGACGTTGTCCGGCGTCGTCCACATCGCCCCGCAGCCCGGGACGCTGCAGGCGTGGGTCTTGCCGGGCATGGCGTGGCCTCCACAACGGCAGTCGTGGAGGCGTGAGGCGCAGGGACTTGGGGCGGTCATGTCCCTCATGGTAGACGCCAGACCTAGTGACGTGTCAAGTGGACATACCACGGCAGCCGTTCACGATCTAGACTCCTCGCATGACCACACCCGATGCAGCGGCGTCCGGCACGCCGGACTTCACGATCAAGCGCGAGCCCATCACCTTCACCATCGACGACGACACGTTCAGCGCGCCCGCCCTCACCTCCCCGATCACGCTCAAGAAGCTGGCCGGGGTGGCCGGAAAACTCGGGGACCTCGGGGCGCTGAGCGACCTGGACAGCGTCGCGGCCGCGATCGACGCGCTCGGCGGCATCATGGCCGCGCTCATGCCGGGCGCGTCCGGCGAGCTGTTCAAGGCGCGGCTGGCCTCGGAGGGCGGGGACGGCCAGCCTCCCCCGATCGACCTGTTGCTGCAGGGCCTGCCCGCGTTCTACTACCTGATGGAGCGCAAGGGCCTGCGCCCTACGACGCCGTCCTCGGACTCTTCAGGTGGGCCGACGGACGGGCAGACGAACACCCCGAGCGATGGCACCTCTTCAACGGCTGGTGCATCGCCAACGGACTCGGGCCAGCCTTCGGCCCTGGCCACGGTGGACTTGATCTCCCCGACTGGCTTGATCTGATCCACCACTACCTGCTCCTGCACGCGGAACCGGAGAAGCATGTCGCGATCACCCGAGCCCTGACCGGCGAACTGGGCACCTGGCGCAGGCTCATGCCCCAGGCCGTCCAGGCGCCGCCGTCGAGCCTGCCCCGACTGCCGCCCTGGTCCCGCCTACGCTCCGCCGACATCGAACGCATGAACCGGGCCCGCGCCGCGGCCGCCGCAACGAAGTAAGGCCAGCAAACCGCCACGGGGGTGGCCATGGGTCAGCCGATCGATACCGCTGAAGTCGAGATCGTTCCCGACTTCAGCGACTTCGCGCGCCAGCTCAAGGCCGGCATCGACCGCGCCATGCGCGACGTGCAGACCTCCATCACCCAGGCGTTCGCGCGGGTCGAGGACGCGGCGGGCCGGGCCGGCGCCGACGTGGGCCGCGAGTTCCAGTCCGGCGGCGAGCGCGCCGAGATGGCCTTCCGTGAAATGTCCACTGTGGCCAAGCGCGAGTTCGCCGAGGTGGACGTCGCGGCCGGGGTTTCGGCCGGCGGCCTGTCCAGCAAGTTCGCCGGGGCGCTGGGGCTGGTCAAGGCCGGGCTGATCGGGGTGGGCCTGGCGGCTGGCGCCGGCCTGGCCGCGATGACGGCGTTCGGGCTCAAGTCGGCGGCCAGCCTAGAGCAGAGCACGGTGGCGTTCACGTCACTGCTGCACTCTGCCGAGGAGGCCAAAAGCTTCCTGACCCAGCTGCAGGACTTCAGCGCGGCCACGCCGTTCGAGTTCCAGCAGGTCGTCGGCGCCTCGCAGCGCCTGCTCGTCCTGACCCAGAGCCTCGGCCAGACCAAAGACGCCGTCATCCCGCTGCTGACCACGATCGGCGACCTGGTCAGCGTCACCGGCGGCAGCGCCGAGTCCATCGACAGCGTGGTCCGCGCGCTGTCCCAGATGGCCAGCAAGGGCAAGGTCTCCCAAGAGGAGATCATGCAGTTGGCCGAAGCCCTGCCGGGCTTCAACGCCAACGCGGCCATCGCCGGCCAGCTCGGCCTGTCCGTCTCGGACACCCTGGCCCTGATCACCGCCGGTGGCGTTGATGCCACGACGGGCATCAACGCCCTGGTCGCCGGCATGTCGGCCTTCCCCGGGGCGGCCGGGGCGATGGCGGCCCAGGCCGGGACCCTGACCGGCGTGTTCTCGACCTTCAAGGACACCATCGGCATCGCCCTGACCGGGGCGTTCCAGCCGGTCATTCCGGAGATCAAGTCCGCCCTGTCGGAGTTGACCCCGGTGATCGGGGCGGCCGTCGGGCAGCTGGCACCGAGCCTTGGCGGCGCGCTGTCGGCGATCCTGCCGCTGGTCGGCAAGCTGATCCAGGGCATCGTGCCGATCCTGACCCCGATCCTTGACGCGCTCGGGCCGGTTCTTGACGCGATCGGGCCCGCCCTGGTGCCGCTCGGGGAGGCCATCGGCGAGCTTGTCGTCGCCCTCGCCCCCGTGCTCCCCGTGCTGGCCGAGTTCATCGGGGTGCTGGCGCTGCTGGCCATCCCGGTCATCAAGCAACTGGCCAACGTCCTGGCCCCGCTGACGCCGGTCCTGAACTACATGGCCAAGGCCATCGGCGAGGTCGGCAAGGCCCTCGCCATGATCAACTGGCACGAGGTGGGCCAGGCCATCGTCGGCTGGACCGTCGACGCCTGGAACGCCGTGGTCAAGTTCTTCCACGGCATCGGCGACTTTTTCGACAAGCTGCCGACCTGGGCCACCATGGCCGGGACCGATCTGCGGAACAAACTCCTGTCGTTCCTGGGCGAGGTCGTTGCCTACGTCCAGAGCCTCCCAGGGCGGTTCTTCGACGCCCTGGGCAACGCGATCGGTGGCATGATCCAGGCCGGCAAAGATCTCGTCGGCGGCATCTGGTCCGGCATCCAGAGCATGGGGTCCTGGCTCTGGAACAAGGTCTCCGGCTTCGTCTACGACAACACCATCGGGGCAGCCAAGCGGGTACTGGGCATCCACTCGCCGTCGTCCGTCTTCGCCGACCAGGTGGGCACGCAGATCCCGGCCGGCATCGCCGAGGGCGTCAACGCCGGGATGGCCGACCTGCAGTCTCTGATCAGCCCCATCGTGCCCAGCGGGAGCGGGGCCGCCGCGGCGGGCGGCGGCATCGGGGGCATTACGATCAACGTGAACGTCAATGGGTCGGCCACCGCCGACGACGCCCGGCGCATCGGCGCGGCGGCCGGCGAAGGCGTGCTCGCCGCCCTGCGCCGCCGCAACATCGGACTCGCCGTGAGGACTGCCTGATGGGGAACTACAACCCGCGCCAGCCCTACATCCTCGGCGAGGAGTGGGTCCCGATCCGCGATGAGCGGCTGGTCTACTCACCCAACGTCAACTCCGTCGAGCTCGGCACCGCATTCACCCTGGCCACCGCCCGGCAGGTCCGCACCGCCCGGTTCTACGTCAATACGCTGCAGCCCACCACGCAGGCGTTCCAGACGGCACTGGTCAACATCTACCCCTACGGCCTCGAAGACCAGACTGGCCCGATCCGCGAGGTCATCATCCCGGTGACCTCGGCGCAGACGACCGGCTCGAACATCTCCTTCGCGGGCGGGGCGGCCAGCGGCGAGGCCGCGCTGGCCATCTCCGGCGACGGCACGGCGATCGAGTTCGACTACAACGCCACGGTCGCTCAGGACGCCGCGTTCTGGTTCGGGGTCAGCGCTTACCCCGAACTGGCCAACAAGCGCATTCTCAACGTCTCGCTGGTCTATACCGGTCATATCAACGACCTGGACGCCGCACAACTCGCCACCGCGTTCGTGGATCCCGATCCTGCCACCCTGCTGACCAACCTCAGCCAGCGCAACGACCTCGGCAACGCCCAACAGTTCACCCCGCCCACGTTCTACGCCAATACCGGCGTGCTCACGCTGGCGACCTCGGTAGACAACTCCACCTTGTCGAGCAGCTCGGCCCAGACCATCGAGGCGTTGAGCCTCGGGGACATCAACAGCTACTACGAGACCGCCCCGAGCTCAGGGTCCAGTGGACGCCTGCGCCGGCCGTGGCGTTACGCCGACCTGCTCAAGTTCGAGCAGACCTACGGGTCCGGGCGCCAGCACATCTGGCTGCGCGTCCAGTTGCCGACCACCGCGGTCAGCGTCATCAACCCGGCCTACCCGCAGCTGTGGCTGGACTACCTGGCCATGCGGGTCATCTACTGCGAAGAGAAGCGCGTCGCCTATGGCGCCCAGCGCTTCAGCTACGCCTACGGCGTCAACCAGGTCTCCATGTACGACCTGAACTTCAACGCCGACCCGGTGTTGCCGGCCGGGCAGTACCTGCCCACCCTGTCCTGGGTCAACCCCGGACAGGTCGACTACGGGCAGGCCGCCAACGGCGACTTCCCAGACCTCAACGCCCTGCGCGAGCTGTACCAGATCCCCAGCCACCCCGGCGTGCAGGTCAACGTGCCGTTCCCGCTCGCCGAGCGCCTCGGCGACACGTTCGTGTCCGAGGTCACGCACATCCTGCCGCAGCTCTCTCTGCACGCCAGCGGCGGAACGCTGACCGAGCCGCACGTCTACGGCCGCCAGGTCGCCGCCCAGGTGTACGGCGTCAACGCGGCCACCCAGGAGATCTACGACGACATCTCCGGCGTGGCCGCGTCCTACCCGCAGGTGCGCTACTACGCGCGCCGCTTCGGCGACACGACCATCCCGCTGACGCTGACCGGGGTCGGCGTGCTGGCCGGCTCGACCGCCGCTATCACCGTGGCCGACTTTGACGCCCTCACCGAGATCCTGGACGGCTGGAAAGAGGTCACCCTCCGCTTCGCCACGCCGCCGAGCATGGGCACCGTCGCCGGCAATCCCGGCTGGACCTGGTCGGCCGTAAGCGAGACGTCGGGAAACCGGTGGGAGATCCTCGGCGCCAGCGCGCCCGCGGTGTCCGGCACCCCCGGCAACCGCTACAACCTCGCGCCGCTGGCCGACCGCCTCGGGACGGCCACATACCAGCCGCCGGCCGGCGACACCGTGGAGCTCACCTGGATGCCGCAGGGCATCTCCACCCCCTGGGTCACCGGGGCGGCCGTGGACGCCGGCAGCGATGCCGTGCTCATCTTCAGCCAGGACCCGCCCACGGTCACCGGCCTGGCGCTCTCCCAGCTCACCCAGGCCGTCTCCGGCATCGGCGCGCTGTGCGGCTCCACGCCCTGCTGCATCCCCACCGGCATCGGCTACCACCAGGTGTCCTGGTCGGCCCAGACCGCCCTGCCCGTGTCCGGGTTCGGCGCCTACGAGTTGCAGCGCTGGGACTCCGTCACCGGCGGGGACTTCGCCACGATCATGTTGTCGACCACGGCGTCCGGCACCAGCTTCCGCGACTACGAGGCCCGCGTCGGCGTCACCGCGGTGTACCGGATACGCACGCTCAACGTGCTCAATTTCGCTGGGCTCTGGTCGACCTATGTCTCCGGCGCGCCGCCGGCTCCCGGCGTGACCGGCGGCTGCGGCAGCCAGGACGGCGTGCTGATCTTCACGTCGAACTCGTCGCAGGCCGGCGCCGACAACGCCGCCTACGTCATGCAGTGGGACAACACGCCCAACGAGTCCTTCGACCTGCCCGAGTCCGACATGGTCACCTTCCAGCCCATGTACGGCCGGGACGGCTCGATCGCCTTCCATGGCACCGAGCGCGGCCTCGAAGAGTTCAGCCGCCAGGTTCTGCTGGCGGCCGGCGCGATCGCCCTGCCCAGCCTCGCCGACGCGTCCGACATCCGCGACCTGGCCTGGGCGCAGCTGCCCTACGTCTGCGTGCGCGACGACCGCGGCAACCGCTGGTTCTCCAACGTGCGCGTGAACGGTGTCAACGCGCGCAACAACGCCCAGAACTACACGGCCAGCCTGGCCGTCACCGAGACGACCCGCACCCCGTACCCGGTGCAGCCGTGACCAACCCGCTGGCCACTCCTGGCGTCGGGTCGGCGTGGCCGGGCGGCCGGGCGCTGACGACCCTGCCGGCCAACCCGGCGCTGGACCTCTCGGCCGCCGTCGGCCAGATGACCTACACCTACCGCTTCGCCCTGTCCGATGGGGTATCCGGCGAGGTGCTTGGCGACATCCATCCCGTTCGCACCGGCACGCTGACCCACGACACCAGCCGCACCACGAAGCGCTCCCTCAATCTGAAGCTCGGGAAGGCCGACACCGCCGCGGTCAACACCGCCACCGACCGCATCGACGTCTTCATGACCATCCCCGGCGCGCACAACCCGGACCGGACCGACGGGGACTGGCCGCTCGGGCGCTATCAGTTCGTGGACGACTCGCTGCGTCAGTTCTCCTCCGGCGTGCTGAGCGACCCGCAGCTCACCGACGAGATGTTCCTGGTCGACCAGGCCATCCTGCGGGGCATCTCCGGGACGGGCCGCGGCGTGGTCGCCGTGCTGGTCGACCTGCTCGGCAAGCTGCCCATCACGTTCGACGTCGAGCCGTGCCCCTTCATCTCGGCCGACTCGTGGGGTATCGGCACCTCGCGCGGCCAGATCCTCGACGCGCTCAGCGTGGCCGGCGACTACTGGGCGCCCTGGTTCGACAATCTTGGCGTGCTGCGCTTCCGACGCACCTTCGACCCGGCCGCCGCGGTCGCCGACATCGACATGGACGCCGGGTACCGGGTCATCCGCGACGACATCGTGCGCACCAACGACCTGCTCTCCTCGCCCAACACGATCATCGTCACCTCCAACAACGCGGCCTCGGCCGACCCGGTGGTGGGGGTGGCCACGGTCCCCGTGAACGCGCCCAACTCGGTGGCCAACCGCGGCTTCGCCATCTCCCGGGTGCTCGATCTGCAGCTCTCTGACGCCACCCAGGCCCAGGCGGTCGCCAACGGGCTGGTCCAGCGTCAGGCCATCTTCGAGCAGGTCGCGCTGTCCACGCCGGCCGACCCGCGCCACGACGGGTACAACGTGATCCGCTGGCAGGGCGAGAACTGGCTGGAGCTCGCCTGGTCCATGCCGCTGCAACCGGGAGAGCCCATGACGCACCAGATGCGCCGGTCCTACCTGCGGGCCGGGTCATGACCGGGCCCGCAGCCGACGCCCAGGCCACCGTCCAGGCGGTCCAGGAGAACGCCCAGCGTCTCGGCCTGGTCTGGACTCGCAAGCGGGCCACCGTGGCGGCCGAGGAACCACCCATGGTGGTCCTGGACGGCGACACCGAACCCATCGCGGCCACCTCCATGGTGGGCCCGCTGGGGGTGGGTCAGCGTGTGTATGTGGATGTCGTGCCGCCCAGTGGGAACTTCGTGTCCGGCATCTACGAAGTCGAAATGGTGCGCGCCCGGGCCATCGGGTTCGCATTGGCCGGTGGTGGGTTCACCGTCATCAACTGGACCACGCTCGACGACAAAGTGGGCAGCTGGGGCACGGTCCCCACAAACACGTTCATCGTGCCCGTCTCCGGCGTCTACGCCATCACGGCCGCGATCGTCATGGCCGACGCGGGATCGGCGGGCTCCCTGCAGGGCATCGCGATCACCGTTGGTGCGGCCCGAGGCTGGCCCGCGGTGGCGTATACCAGCTACTGGGGCCCGACCGCTCTCGGCGAGAACAACAACGTCGCGTCAGCAACGGTGTGGTGTGACAAGGGGAGCACGATCATGGTGTTCGTGCGCCAGAACAGCGCGGTGAGCACTGTGTCCACGGCCTACCTCACCGCGGTGAGGGTCTGATGCGCCGGTTCGCCGTCATCCTCGCCCACAGCCGGCCCGAGCTGCTCTGTCAGACCTGGTGCGCGATCGGGCCGCAGGTCGACATGGTCATCGTCATCGACAACGCCAGCACGCCGCCGGTGGACGCCGACTCGCTGCATGCGGACGGCTGGGTCACCGTGGTGCTCCGTATCCCCGACCAGCCGCCGAACCTGTCCCGCATGTGGAATGTCGGCATCGCGCGCGTCATCGATGTGCACGAGGCGCAGGCCGGCCACGAGAAAGGTCGGCCGTTCGTCGCCGTGCTCTGCGATGACGCGCCACCCCCGCTGGGCTGGTTTGACGCGGTGACTCAGGCCATGATCGAGACCGGCGCGGTCGTGGGGGCGTCGGCGCCGGCCATGTTCAGCTTCGCCGGAGCGCCGCGGGTGAAGCGGGAGCGCGACAGCGACCTGGCCGGGCGCATGCCCGGGTGGGCCTGGATCCTCGACCCGATCTCCTCCGTGCGTCCGGACGAGCGGTTCGAGTACTGGTGGGGGGACACAGATCTTGACGTCCAGGCGCGGGGGGCCGGCGGGATGGTGTTGATTGGCAGCCATCCCGTGCCCAACCTCGTACCGGACGGCTGGACCGGGCACATGGCCGCGCAGGTCGCCGTCGACTCGCAGCGCTTCGTCGACAAGTACGACGGCTGGCGGCCCTGGTAGCGGCGGACGAGAGAGGGAGGGCGCCGCGCCCACCCCTGGGAACACGACGCCCTCAGGTCGCCTCGACCCGGGTGTCCAAGCCGTCCGCTTCCGGGGGAGGTGCGGCGGTCGAGGCGACGATCTTGGTACGCCCCGACCGTAGCTGAAACAGCACGGCCGGGGCTGGTCAGAGCTTCTACATCCCTGATTGCCGCTGAGCTTAGGGCGGACCTGGTGACACGTCAAGCGCTCTGATACCGTCACGACCATGAAGCTGCCGCCCCCGCCGACCATGACCCGACACCAGTTCCTGGCCCGCCTGCACGAAGCCCTGGCCCCCGTCGAGGTCTACCTCGAGGTCGGCGTCCAGACCGGCGGGTCACTGCATCTGGCCCACGCCGCCGGGGTGGCCTACGGGGTAGACCCGAACCCGATGCTCGCGCCGGAGTTCCACCGCGGCAACCAGAGGGTCATCGCCGAGACCTCGGACGCGTGGCTCGGCTGCACGTCCTGCGAGCGGCCGACCATCGACTTCGGCTTCATCGACGGCTCGCACCTGATGGAGGACGCCCTGCGCGACTTCATCTACATGGAGCGGCACTCCCGGCCGTCCACGGTGGTCGTGTTCGACGATGTGCTGCCCTACAGCCAGGACATCGCGTGGCGCACGCAGCCCCCTGGCGACTGGACCGGCGACGTGTTCAAGATCATGGCCGTGCTGGCCGAGTACCGCCCCGACCTGACCCTGCGCCTGGTCGACGTCGCGCCGACCGGCGCGCTGGTCGTCACCGGCCTGGACCGCCGCAACGTGACGCTGGAGAAGCAGTACGACCGCATCGCGGCGGAGTGGCTGCCGCGCCACCACGTCCCCGACGCCATCCTGAACCGCGACGGCGCCGGCGGGCCCGAGGACGTCATCGCGGCCGTGGTGGCCGACCTGGACCGCATCAAGAAAGGCGTACGCGCGTGAAGATCATGGTGACCGGCGGGGCGGGGTTCATCGGATCCCACGTGCGTGACTGGGCGGAGCGGGCCGGCCACGAGGTCGCCTTCTTCGACAAGCGCGACCACCATGACATCCTGGGCTCGCTGCGGGCCATGGACGACTTCGCACCCGACGCCGTCATTCACCTGGCCGGCGTGCTCGGCACGATGGAGCTGTTCGAGACCGTCGAGGACGCCATCGAGAAGAACGTCCTGGGCTCCTACCGCGTCGCCTCGTGGTGCTCGGCCCACGAGGCCCAGTACGTCGGCATCCTCGTCCCCGATGTCTTCCCGTCGATCTACTGCGCAACCAAGGTCGCCGCGCACCGCATCACCTCGGCCATGACCGCGGCCGGCCGCCTGCGCTCGTCGCACGTCATCGCCTACAACGCGCACGGGCCCGGCCAGGCGTACGGCCCGGGCCACCCCCGCAAGTTCGGCCCGACCTTCTCCATCGCGGCCTGGAACAACCAGCCCATCCCGATCTGGGGGGACGGCTCCGCGCTCGTCGACCCGGTGCCGGTGTCCGTCGTGGCCCGCACGCTGGTCGACGCCTGCGGCTTCGGCAACGACGAGGTGTTCGACGGCGGGCTGGGCATCGAGGTCACCGTCCAGGAGATCGCCGAGGAGGTCCTGAAGATCACCGGGTCGACCGCCGGCATCGCCTACGAGCCGATGCGCATCGGCGAGACCCCGACCAACGTGGCGGCCACGGGGCGCGGCTGGGACCTGCTCGACTGGAATCCGCGGTCCATGCTCGGCGAGGGCTGGGACTGGCGGGAAGCGCTGCGCGAGACCGTCGAGTCGTACCGTGGCGTGCCGTTCGTCGGCGAGTACGCGTCCGGGCTCCCACGGCGATGAGGCTCGCCCTCTATTCTGCGGTGTACGGATCGTACGAGGTCACCGCGAAGCCGCTGCCCGCCGACCTCGGCATCCCAGCCGTCATGTTCACTGACAACCCGGCCATCGCCGAGCAGGCGCCGGCCGCCGGGTGGCAGGTCGTTTTCGACAACGCGGCCTACCTGCAGTTCACCGCCGACCCCGCCAACGGGGACCCGGCCGTGGTCACGCCGATGCTCGCTCACAAGTACTGGAAGACGCACCCGGCCGAGGCGATGAAGGCGGCCGGGCTGGACGTGGACGCCTCGATCTGGGTCGACGGGAACATGCGCATCACGATGCCCGGGCCGGCCTGGGTGGCCGCCAACGTGGCCGCGCTGGGCGATGACGAGTGGTCGCTCATGAAGCACCCGTGGCGCGACACCGTGGCCGCTGAGCACACCTACACGGCGGCGGTGTGCTCGGGTCGGTACTCCGTCGAGGCCATGGCGCGGCTCATGGACCACCTGGGGCGGATCGGGTTCCCCGACAACCTCGGACTGCTCGCCAGCGGACACATGGTGCGTCGACACACGGCCGGCGTGATCGACGCGTGCGAGGACTGGTGGCGGCACAACGTCACGTACACGCACCAGGACCAGCTGAGCCTGCCCTGCGTGCTCTGGCCGTGGCTGGAGACCGAGATGCGCTGGAACGCCAACCTGCCCTGGGGGCTCTGGGAACTGATGGGTCACGGAGCATGAGCCGCCGCGAGACGATCAGCGTCGTCACCCCGGTCCACCCTGGCCGGATCCGCAACGGGCTGTTCGCCGAGTGCTTGCAGTCCATCCATGCCCAGACCCTGCTGCCGGACGCACACTGCGTCGCCATCGACCTGGACGGCGAGGGGGCGGCGCCGACGCGGCAGAAGGCGCTGATGCAGGCCCGGACGGACTGGGTGGCCTTCCTCGACTCGGACGACCTCTTCCTGCCCAGGCACCTGGCCCGGATGCTGCACCACGCGCAGGAGCACGAATTGGACTTCGTCTACTCCTGGTTCAAGGTGCTACAGGACTTCGGCGGCGGGAACCGGTGCGTCCTCGAAGACGACCCGATCTTTCCGATGACCCACTACCTCAACCCGTGGGACCCCGACGACCCGATCGAAACCACGATCACGGTGTTCGTGCGCACCGAGCTGGCCCAGTCGGTCGGGTTCCAGGCGCTCGACCGGGGGGAGGCCAACTCCGGCGAAGACCGGTTCTTCACCCTCGGCTGCATGGCGGCTGGCGCGAAGATCGGCCACCTTGTCCGGAAAACGTGGTTATGGCGACATTCTAACGTTAACGGCGTTGTGCTAAATACGTCCGGTTTGCCAACTAAGGGGGATGCGGTATGAGCGGCGGCGTCAGCGAGTGGGACATTCACGGGCCCAGCGAGTACGCGTGGACGCCGGACGAGGTCGCCCAGGTCGTACGCGCGGCGCAGGCGTTCCACGCCGCGTTGCCCAACGCGACGGGCAAGCTTCGCCACACGGTCACGCTTCACGGGGTCGGCGTGCTCCCCGCCTCGGTGCCGGTGGACTGGCCACAGCCCGGCGACCCTGTCATCCAGCTGGCTCCATGCCCGATATGCGGCCGCAAGGACTGGCCGGAGGGCGGCCAGCACGCCGCCAGAAACATCCACATGCGCACTCACGAGAACACTGCGGATCGCCGGGCTGCGGGCCGGGGCGAGCAGCCGCAGCCCGGCGACACGACCACGCATGCATACATCCCCGAGCACCTAGAGGGTGCCGAGGTCGCGCAGTGGCTGGTCGATCATCCTGACGCGAGGCTTATCAAACCGTGACCGTCGACCCGTACGCCGGTCGCGACCCGACGAACCCGTGGGGCTACTGCGCCTGCGGGCATCCGTGGATGCGCCACGACGTCGAGGAGTATACCGGCGACGAATCGGAGATGTGCTGCGTCGAGGGCTGCGACCAGGCCCAGTGCCCCGGGAAGGTGTCGCGCGCCACAGCGGGTGAGCCGCAGTGATCGTCTACGTCTACCCCGCCGACCCCTATGGCTGCGGGTTTCTACCGTCTCGCCTTCCCCGCGGCGGCGGCCGCGGCGCTCGGCGCTGACGTCCGGCTCGTCATGCCCTCGGACCGGGTCGGGATCGGCGGCGAGGTGGACACCCGCACCGGCCGGCTGGTCAACCTGAAGTACCCGCCCGACGCCGACGTGGTGGTCTTTCAGCGCGTCGCCATGACCACTCTGGCCCAGGCCATCCCCCAGTTGCGCGCGGCGGGGGTGGCCGTCGTGGTCGACATGGACGACGACCTGACGAAGATCGACCCCAACAACCCGGCGTTCCACGGGTTCCAGGTCAAGACCGGCAGCCCCCTGCACAACTGGCGTAACGCCCATCAGGCCTGCCTGGACGCCACCCTCGTCACCGTGTCCGCGCCGGCACTGCTGCGGGTCTACGCGCCGCACGGGCGGGGCGTGGTGCTGGAGAACCGGGTGCCAGCGGCCTACCTGGACGTGCCGCACGTCGACTCCGCGACGATCGGGTGGGCCGGGTCCATCCACTCTCACCCGGTCGACCTGCTGCCGCTCGGCCCGGCCGTCCAGCGGCTCGTGCGCGAGGGCATCGAGTACTGGGGCGTCGGCCCCGACTACCACCTGCAGCGCGGCGACGGCGGCCTGGCGCGGGCGCTCAGGGTGGACGAGGCGGAGACCGTCGGCGACGTGGGCTTCGCGGACTGGCCGCGGGCGGTGGCCACCATGGGGATCGGCCTCGCCCCGCTGGCCGACACCGACTTCAACGCCGCGAAGTCTTGGCTGAAACCGCTCGAGTACATGGCCTGCGGGGTGCCGTGGATCGGCTCGCCGCGCGCCGAGTACCAGCGACTCAAGGTGCTCACGAAGATCGGCACGCTGGCGAGGACGCCGAAAGACTGGTTCCGCTGCGCGAAGGAGCTCGTGACCAACCCGGCGCTTCGGCACGAGGAGTCGGCCGGCGGCCGTGCCGCGGTTCTCGAACACGACCTGACCTACGAGGCGTCGGCGTGGCGGTGGCTCGAGGCCTGGGAGCATGCGCTGAAGCTGCAACGGGGATAGTGACTTCTCACGCACCGGGTGTAGCCTGCGATCATGGTGCTAGCCGTTGCCGTGAGTGCTGCGAGGGTCGGGCTCTGGCCGCTCGGCTCGGTGCCCTACAGCCAAATCCGGACCACCTCGCCGACCCGACACCGTGACGACTGCTCCGGCTACGTCTCGATGATCCTGGGGCTGGCCACACCCGGACTGTCCACGGTCGGACTGCGGAACCTCGTCGATCCCATCCCGGTCGGTCAGCTGCGCCGCGGCGACCTGCTCGGTAACCTCGGGCCCGGCACCGAGGGCGACGCCGGTCACGTGCAGTGGGTCGACAGCGTCTCGGCTACCGGCACGGTCACCGTGTTCGAGCAGACCGGCGGGTCGGCCGGCCCGCACCGCAACACCTACAAACGGCCGGGCTTCCCCGCCTGGCGCGTGCGCGGTGTCGACCCGACCCCAGCCCCTCCCGTGTCAGGAGATGACGACATGCCCATGTACCTACTGAAGACCCCATCCGATCACCACTACCGCGGGGACGGACTCTGGTACGCCCCGATCATGACCGGCGCCGAGCTGGAAGGCTGGCAGAACCTCGTTCCACCGGAGCGCCGGTTCGAGGGTGTCAACCTGGCCTGGTGGGGACGTGATGTCACCACCGTGGCGCTGGCCGGTTCGGGGCCGGGCGGCGGCGGGCTGACCGAGAAGCAGGTCGAGGACGCGGCGTTCCGTGGCGCACAGCGCGCCGAGAAGGAGTGAGCACGGCCGCCATCCTCACGGCCAGCGCGGCTCTGTTCACGGCGCTCGTGGCCGGCGTGCTGGCCATCATTCGCGAGATCCGCAGCGTGCACGCCATCGTCAACCAGCAGCGCACCGACATGCTCGCCGAGATCCGCGACCTGAAGCGGTCGCTGCGGGCACATGGTGGAGATCCAGAGGACTAGCTAGCATCACGTTCAGCAAGATCTTGCCGGTGACCTGGACCCAGTCGCCGGCCAGCACTGTATCCGAGATGGCGGCATGATGACCTGGTGGCAGCAGCTCGTCGCGTTCTGCCTCAGCCTGACCGCCGTGTTCATCGCGGCGGGCCTGGTCGGAAGGTGGGGTCGCCGGATGTTCAACACCAACCGGAAGTTCAACCGGTTGCTCGACCAGCTGCTCGGGGACCAGACCGCCGTTCCGCCCATACCCAGCCTCATGGACCAGCTCGGCGAGATCCGCGACGAGCAGGACCGACAGGCGGCCTGGCAGGCCGAACACTCCCTACTACACGGCATCCCCGTACCCGCCCCTCGCAACGGCAACGGGGCGGGCACGGGGATCACAGCGAGACACCGGAGGGCATCATGATCCAGAGTCGCTACGCCAAGGCCATCGTCGCCGTGCTCGGCGCGGTCGTCACCTCGGCCCTGACCATCTGGGGACCGGACACCAACGTCGGGCGTTTCCTGGTCATCGCCTCGGCCGGCCTGACCGCGGCCAGCGTGTACGCGGTGCGCAACGCACCAGAAGGCTCCGGCGGCTCGGACCGCTACCGCTGATGGACTGGATCAAGTCCAGTCACTCCAGCGAGTCGGCCAACTGCGTCGAGGTCGCGGTGGCACCCGACGGGTCGGTCCTGGTCCGCAACAGCCGCCGGCCGTCGAGCGGGTGGATGAGGTACACGCCGCAGGAGTGGGACGCATTCCTGGCTGGCGCCGCGGCCGGTGAGTTCGCTCGCGAGCGCTTGACGCCTCACTAGGTTCCGGTACGGTCGGATGCATGACATCTGACAGAAAGCGCGCTCTGGTCGCGACGGCCGCCGGCCTGCTGGTCGGCGCGGTGATAGGCCTACCCGTCGGCGGAGCGCTCGCCGCGGCCCAGGCCGACCCGCAGCAGGTCGTATGCCCGGCTGGAGCATCGCTCATCGTCTCGCCCGGAGGTTCTTGGTCATGCGCCACCGCACCCTCCGCATCATCCAGCTCGACGCCAAGCGCAAGCCCGTCGGTGAGCCCATCGTCATCGCCATCGACGCCGCCACCGAGTACTTCGACTGGACCCTCGACGACCCCATCGTCGAGCCCGACCGGGCCGACGACCTTCCCGCTCGGCTGCCGCAACCGCCTGGCTGAGTGCGGGTATCCGAACGAGGGCAACACGGGCGTGCCGGCCGGCACGGTGCTGACGCCGATCAACGGCAATCTGACTATCCGGGCCGGTGGCACGTGGCAGGACCTGGAGGTGATCGGCTGCGTCGAGATCGCCACCTCGGCGCCGGTCGTGATCCGCCGACTGAAGGTGCATCCGCCGGCCGGAGGGACCTGCGCGACCGGAAACATCCACCACGAGGGCGCGGGCTCCATCCTCATCGAGGACACTACGTCCTTCTGTGCGGTGGCCCGCGGGCACGGTTTCTGGATCTCCAACGCGGTCATGAACCGCGTGCGGACGTACGGCTGCGAGAACGGCTTCGAGCTCAACGGGAACACCACCGTCCGGCGGTCGCTGGTGAGCGGCAGTGAGAGCGGCGGAAGCGACCCGCACGGGGATGGCATCCAGTCGCAGGGTGGCGACAACGTGGTCATTGAGGGCAACACCCTGCTGCAGGGCGCGATCACCTCGGCGATCATCACCAACCCGTTCAGCAACCGGAACTGGAAGGTCCGTGGCAACTTCCTCGGCGGTGGGGCGTATACCCTATATTGTCCCGAGAACGGGAAGGCCGGCTGGGAGGTCACCGGCAACCGGTTCATCGCCAAGGGCCAGCCAGGCGGGGCGGCCTACGGTATGACCGACGCGTGCGGCGGCCTGCCCGTCTGGGGCGACAACAACCCCGACGTGACGACATCCGCCGACAACCGCTACGACCACAACGGGGCGCAGGTCCAGCCGTAGGAATCGGGCACAAAAAAAGAGGCCCAGGTCATTGACCTGGGCCTCTTGGGAGTGGGGGACCGAACTACGCGGCGTCCGCCACCGGTGTCAGTTCGAACGGCTTCCGGATCAGCGTGCCCGCGGCGGCGTCACTGCGCGCCCGAGCGAGGCTCTCCCGGTACTCACGTCCCGCCTGCTCGGCCGCTGTCTCGGCCGGCGTCACCGGCCGCACCACGACGGCTGACACGTCGGCCAGATCGGCCAGCCCGGCCCGCAGCCCCCGCACCTTGCGCGTCACCTCGACCAGCGACAGCGTGGCCACCAGCATGACTCCGTCGATCGCGACCGGGTAGGCGTAGACCACCCAGCCGGTGTAACCGACGCTGATCATGAAGTTGACCTGCTGTTGCCACGAGATGCCGAAGCAGATGCCGGCAACCAGGGCCGTGCCGGCGATCCGACCGGCGGCCAACCACCGCGAGGTGGCCGGGATCCGGGCGATCAGCTCGACACAGAGGAACATGAAGACCGGGGCGGAGCCACCGATCGAGTGCCCAACGACCCCGCCGGGGGCGTGCATCACGTTCAGGGTCACCGTCACTCCGACAAGGAGGACGGTGACGACCGTGACGAAGATCCACAGACGGCGGAACTCGCGAAGTTCGTTTTGGAGCTTGGTCATAGTGTCTCCCAACACTCGTGACCGACCTGCACCAGACGGTGCATTGTGACCGGAGGGTCTGCTCTGAGGTGCCCTCCGGTCTGACCTTCCCGATCAGCCGACCTGCGCGCGCCACTCCTGCAGCCACCGGACCTGCATGCGGGCCTCGCTCTGGTCGCGCCAGCGGTCAGCGGCCTCGACGGACGAGGCGCCGACCTGAACGGCCACAGCGCGGTAGGTGCGCAGCAGGTACAGGTAGTTGAGCAGGGCGGCCCGCAGGAGCTGGTGGGCCTGCGCCGGGGTCTCCGGCATGGGGAATGTGGTCATGATCGCTACCTCCCAGTAGCTACCCGCTTGAAGGCGCGGGGTGGGCCTCGTGGCCGGCGAGTCCTTCTCCGAGGTGCTCGCCGGCCTGAGCTCACTGGGCGTGGGCGACCTTGATCAAAGCCTCGATCGCGGCCCGAACTCCGCTCAGGGCTTCCGCGGCCTCAAGCGACTCTCGGTCGACGTTCAGTCCCGTCACGCCATCGACGTGACGGGCGTTCCCGTACTCCTCGATCTTGGCGGAGAGCATGTCGTACGCCTGGTTCAATGCGCTCATCGCTACCTCCCAGTAGCTAGCCCGCTTGAAGGCGCGGGGTGGGCCTCGTGGAGGAATGCGGATTCGAACCGCCCACCAGGCCCGGTGCCTGGCCCACTCCTTGTTGGGATCCCCCTCGTGGAGCGCCAGGGCTTGAACCTGGGTGC
>Ga0180096_1000005_pt1 | contig 24180 bp, 33 predicted proteins | sample EasRiv293_16_1Da_FD_121785 | JGI IMG/M metagenome (GOLD analysis project Ga0180096, IMG submission 121785) | Soil microbial communities from meander-bound floodplain in the East River, Colorado, USA - East River metaG ERMLT293_16_1Da | ecosystem: Environmental > Terrestrial > Soil > Floodplain ...
AGGCCAGTGGGCGAGGTGGCCGATGGACAGCGTCACCCGGATGGAAGCACAGGACTGGGCCAACGTCACGAAGGCCAAACGCCGAGCTCGCCACAAAGGCGTGGACGTCGAACCGGGCGCCGACGCACCGGTCCTGGCCGCGGCCACGGTGCATGCCGTCGTGCATGTGATGTCGTCACTGTTCGAGGCCGCGGTACGGGAACGGCCGCCCATCGTCCTGTCGAACCCGTTCGCTGACCTCGACCTGCCAACCGTGCCGCCCTCCCCGATCGACTTCTACTCCCACGACGAGGCCGCCGCGCTCCTACTCGTGCTCGAGCGGGACTACCCGCCCCAGTGGGCGGCACTGGTCGGTCTCGGGATGTGGCCGGGCCTGCGACCGGGTGAGATCTTCGGCCTCCATGGGGACCGGGTGCACTGGCTCCGCAACCAGGCCGAGGTGACCCGGGTCCTTACCCGGGCCGGGCTCCGGGAGTACCCGAAGACGCGGAAGTCCCACCGGCTCGTCCCGGTCCCGCCGTGGCAGATGCCCCGGCTTTCGGCCCTGATGACCGGCCGGCCGATGACCTCCCCCGTCATCACCGCACCGAAGGGCGGGATGGTCGACGACTCCGACTTCCGGCTGCGGATCTGGTACCCGGCGATCGAGAAGGCCGGGGTCCGCCGGCTCCCACCTCGTGCCATGCGGCACACTGCGGCCAGCTGGCTGGTCATGGACGGCGTCGACCTGTACCGGGTGCAGGCCCTGCTCGGGCACGAGTCCTACGCGACTACCCAGAAGTACGCACATCTTGCTCCGGACGCGCACGACAAGGTGCTAGAGAGCTGGCGACGCACGGGTGACGCACGGTCCGGAAACACAAAGCAGGCCAGCGGCTGAATCAGCGCGCTGGCCTGCGGTTTCTTCGGTGGGCGATACTGGGTTTGAACCAGTGACCTCTTCCGTGTCAAGGACGGACGAACCCCTGGTCAACGGCTCACCCCCGCCGTTGACCAGGGAAAGCAGACAGCCGTTGTCAGCCGTTGTCAGCCGACAGCACGGCTTCGTGACGCATCAGCGACGCATGGGCCCATCGTCCTCGTCGCGCGGCTGGGCGGCCAGCCGCTCCGAGATCCGCCGGCCAGCTGCGATGATGTCTGGCGTCAGGCCGGCGACCGCGATGTTCGGCTGGTCACCTTCTCCGGTTCTCGCGACCACGCCCTTCGGAAGCATCGACGCGGTGACGACTGCGGTACCCATGACTCTCGCCCGGGGCAGTGGGCCTGTGTCCATTGCCATGTTCTCCAGACGATCCAGCCGGTTGGCCACCTGACTGCTCATCTGCTCCAGCCAGGTGCGGATCAGCCGGACGGCCAACCACAGGGCCGCCCCGAGGGTGGCCATGACGAACATCAGTCGTAGGTCGGCCCGGAACCGTGCCGGGTCCTGGGCCAGAAGCGCGATGTCGATGGAGACCAGTGCCACGACGCCGATCAAGATGAGGACGAGCACCCCGACGGGTACGCGGTAACGCTGAGACATTTCACCCCTCCAGTTGGTTGATCACCAATGGGGCAACAGGACGCAGGACGACGTCCGTCGCTGGAACTGCCGGGGCAACCGGGGTCCGGGGCTGGAGCGGCCGAAGCTTCACTAGGTGTTCTAGCTATCCGCAGATGCGCACGTTGCGCAACCATATGATCACAGGAATGGCGGAAGGTATGAGCGCCAACTGGATGATCGGCTACGTCAATCCGCAGATGCAATCGGCGGATGCTGCGACACCCACCACCCGGCGCCCGGCACGGTGACCACCCACCCTGCGATCCGGAGCCGGTCGACGGCCACCCGCACGACCTGCTGTGACACGTCGTGTTCCTTGCGCAGTTCGCGGGCGGAGGGCAGTTTGGTGCCGGGCGGCCACTCGCCGGACTGGATCCGCGAGATGACAGCATCCATTAACGCCTGGGTCTTGCTTCTGGTCATGGTGATCTCCCTGGCAGGTGATGCCATGTGATCACACCTTCCCGAATCGGTCAACGCCGGCCCTTGACGTAGGCCGGTCATCACCTGTCATCATAGGTGGACCCCCGGAAACCCTGGCAGGAATTCGGGAGTCGCGGCGGCCGGGTGCCCAACGCAGGCCGTGTTCGGGCCCGGTCGCCGCACCCCGAGGTCTCACCGAGGGAGCAGCAGCCATGAAGTCCTTCGCTCGGATCGTGGATTGTATCCCCGCGTTCGTCCTGGGTGTGGTGGTCCTGTTGGTGTGGCTCCGATGAACCTCGACGCCCTAGGCCGGCGCATCGCTGTCGTGGTTCTAGTGTTCACCGGAGTCGAGGCGGCACTCCTGCGCTGGCTCGTTGACGTCTGGTGGTCGTGACCGACCTCGAGCAGGCCCAGATGGCCCGCCTCGTCCGGGACGAGCACGCCGCGGGCGTTTGCGACGAGTGTCACGGGATCGGGCCCTGCTCCCGCTACAACCTGTGGTTCCCGCTCATCGCAAAACTGCCCCGTCCTGAGCCTGAATGGCTGGGCGGGGACGACGCGATGAGGTGGTGGATATGAAGATCCCCGTTGTCACCGGGACCGGCCGACGGCTGGAGTTGGACAGCGTCAACATGGACCGGCTGATCGTGGCCGAGGCGTGCGACGAGATCGACCCGCGGTTGTGGGGCCTGTTCGCCGCAGTTCTAGATGTAGGGCTCCCAGCGGTCGAACTGATCAAGTAGGTCCGACACGGCTAGGAACAGCTGCATCTCGTCAACGGTCTGGGCTTGGCCCACCGTGGACAGTTTCCGAGCGGCGTCCTGCGTATCGGCGACGAGCCGGGCGATCTCTGCTGGCGGGGCGCCGATGTACGCAGGAGCGCCTAGCTTGGCCGCTCCCTGCAGTTTGAGATCAAGGATCTGGCCGGCCATGCCGAGGCTGAGCGCCGCTATTGGGCAGGTCGCTAGGCGGGGGGACCGATTCCAGCAGTTGCGGTCATAACTGGACCAGTCCTTTCGAATGTCGGTTATTGACGAGTTCACGATCCCGGCGTACTGGCCAATGGTCGCCACCGCGGCCGCCGATGACGTGGAAGCAGGCGTCATGGTCGGGGTGGCGGTCGGGGTAGCCGCACCGTCGCCCAGGAAGTAGGCGGCTCCCGCGGCGAGTGCAACCACGCTGACTGCCGCACAAACAGCCGGCACAAGCCATGGACGGCGTGTTTTCGCGGGCGGGCTAACCGGCAGGACTGATGCAAGGGTGAACGGCTCCGACGGGCCGGGAATGATGGGTGGCTGGGTCACGGACTCAGGGTGGCGAGTCACTTCCGTGATCGGCACTGGATGATCGGATGAGGTCGCTCCGAGCCTCAGGCAGGCGCTTCAGCCCGCTCCAGGAGGAAGGGCCGGCTCATGTTGTGCGGCACGTACCACTTCCGCGGCCGGAGGTAGGAGAAGATCATCCCGACCGACGCGGATGGGGCCACAGTGAGCACGTCGTCAGTCGGTACCGTTTCGTCGGTCACCGTCATCGTGAACAGGCCAAACCCGAACGGGCTGTCCTCGTCCTCCAACGCCACCATCACCCGCGGGCCCGTATCGTGGAGCAGCATCTTCGCGAAGACCTCGATGAACGGCTCGCCATCGCCCGCCATGATGATGTGCTGCCCACCGGCCCATCCGGACCGAGTGAGGTAGGCCCTGAACTCGGCGTTTCGCAGGAGCTTGGCCAGCGCGAAGCCAGCTGCCGCCGGCCGGCTGTTGATCCCTACGCTCATTGCTTCCACCTCCGGATGGACTCTTCCCACTCTGCCTGCATCAAGTCAATGCCTTCGTCGTACCAGCGACCGATCAGATCGGTCCCACCTGCTTGCGAGATGAACTCGAGGTCGGTGACCATCCCGACGTCATCGTCCGGTTTGTCCTGACGAAGCTGGTGGCGATGAACCATGTTGTGCTCGGTGTCGATCCGGCAGATCTGCACCCAGGAGCCGGACATCCAGGCCATCTGCATTGCCGCGAACTCCACCACCTGCCACTGCTGCCACAAGACGAGGCGCGAGCGGATCTCGTGGCCGGCGGCCAGAACGACCGGGATCCCTGGCCATTCCTCACACTCCTCCGGTGGCGGTGGATCAAACGGTGGCTCAGGAGGAGGGTAGATCGTCAGGTCAGCCACCCGCCGCCTTGCCCTACCCGTCATCTCAATCTTCCCCTCGGTAACGAGGCGCTCATCATAGAGTGACGGATACCACTGCCGACTGTAGTCCTTTCGGCTCAATCGGGTGGATCAAGCACGAAAGCACGCCCACTTCGATCACCGGGACGCTCCTCGAACGCCCCGCGAGATCTTGTAGACCGCGTCGCGGGTGTAGCCGGATGCCTTGATGACCTCGGCCAACGGCGCGCCCGCATCCAATGCCTCCCGGACTGCGGCGACAAGCTGGGGCCGGAGCTCGTCGAGCTCGGCGCGGAGCCTCTGGGAGCGCTTGCCGAGGCGGCGGAGTGGCTCGATGTCGTGCGTCATAGCACTCAGCATACGTGTCTGTAGACGCGTATGGCCAAACGGTGTAGAGAACTGACCGAAAGTACTACCCTCGCGTATAGCCGTATGCAGACGCGTCTGCTACTCTGGAACTTAGAGGGGAAAAGAAGGCCCCGAAAATCTTGACAACTGAACAGCGATAGCAAAGACCGAGCCGGGACGAGATCCCCGGCACCCAGCCCGAGGCGAACGACGCAGCGCAGAACGCACTCCACGCGGACCGGCGCCCGGGCAAGGACTTCAAGGCCTCGAAACCAAGAGGTCCACGGACGCCCCCATCCGAGGGGCCACGGGTTAGGAGCCCGCCATGGACACCAAGGCCTGCGAGATCTGCAAGACCACCGAGACCGAGACCAACCGCGTGGCGCCCGTCAACCTGGGTGCCCGGCCGGCCCTCGTCGACGTGTGTGACATCTGCTGCGAACTCCTCGCCGCGGACCTTGCCGTTCTCTCCGCTCTGAAGTGACCGAGTCCGGCAGGTGCTGTGAGGCCCTGCCGGGCACTCACCCCCACGTCAGGTGGGGCGGCGACAGGAGGTCGCCATGACCGAAACGCCCAGCAAGCAGTCGCTTCTCGCCAAGTACGACCGGCTCTGCTCCGACATCAACTACGCCGAGCAGGCCGGGCTGAGTAACGAGTTCCTCCGCCGGCACTACGCGGCCGCGGAGAGGCTGAACGCGAAGGCGGTCGCGGCAGGCTACGGCCCGCTGTGACGGTCACGCCCGCCGGGAGCGTCATCCCGGCACCTGCCCCGAGCACTGGTAGTGCAACGAGCGACCTGGACTGGCTGGACGCGGACGCGGCGTCGGGTTCGGGAAGCGCAAGGAGGGTCGGTTCGAAACCGACCGGGGCACGAAAGGAGGTGGTCCACAGTGGAGGCCATCATCAACAAGAGGTGCTGTGTCCAGTGCGACAACGGTGGAGCCGGGTCCCTTGAGGATCCGCCCATCGTTCCGTGGTGGATGCAGATGGTGGAGGAGCGCACCGACGAGGAGCGCGAGCTCACCGAATCCTGACACCTCCGGTCCGGCCGGTCTCGTACCGGTCGGAGCCGTGGCCGTCAGGCCAAACCGAGCCAAGCGGATCTTGGCCAGTCGGAGGGAGACCGACATGAGGTACACCACGAAGGACGACGCGATCGAGCAGGCGTTCCCCGAGGACGTCCGCGAGCCGGGCTTCGACGTCGATGCGATCTTCGCCGCGACGTTCGAGTACCGGGTCGACAAGGACGCCGACGGGAACGAGCTGCTCAACACGGCCGGCTTCGAGCAGGTCGTGAGCGAAGAGCGGTTCTGGGAACTCACCCAGGAGCACGCCCGCGAGTCCTGACCGGACAGTTCCCCGCGCACGCGGGGTTGGACCTGACACCTCCGGTGGGGCTCGGCCCGAAAGGTCCGAGCCACCGCCGTGGCCGTCAGGCCAAGGCCCAGCCGTCGAGCCTCAATCGACGCCCAGGGATGCCGACGGGTAACACGGCAGCCGCGACGCCAGCGTAGGGGCGAGGGAAGACGACGCCACAGAAGGTCTCTACCGGTTCCGGGGAATCAGGAGAACGGAGCAGCCGCGGGAATCGTGGCGCCGCCCGCCAGAGCGCATCTGGCACCTCGGGTGGTCGCAATAAGGAGTGCGCCAGGCACCGGGCCTGGTCGGCGGTTCGAATCCGCATCCATCCACCAACACTCTTCACAGCGCAGCGACGTCGAGCCCAGCTCCGTCGGCGACGCCCCGAGGCCCCCGGTCCGGCTCGACAGCCGAGCGGGAGCCGAGGCCCTCGGGCCGAGCATCCCACCCCCCAACCAGGGGGGTCTATGGGGAGGGAGACCCCATGAACATGCTCGAAGCTCCGTTCCGTGTGCTCGGCCAGATCGGCCCGCGACTCATCATGATCGCGGCCATGGTCACGAGCTACGACACACAGCACCGTCTCTTCCTTTCGTGGGGCGTGGATGGCCTAACGGCCGCCATCGCCCCGGCCGTGGTCGACCTTCTGGCGATCACGTGCGCGGAGATCCTGCATGACCAGTGGGTGATCCGTGGCAAGGGCTCGGCCGGGTTCGTCCTGGCCGTTGCCGGGCTTGGCTCCGCGTTCGCCAACTGGCTGGCCGGGGTCACGGTCGGGAGCAAGGTTGTGCATGCGTCGATGGTTCTGGCGTACGTGCTTGCCGAGTTGGTTGTCGGCCGCGTGCGACGGGTCATGGAACAGCAGACAGCGGCCGTGCAGGCGGTCACACCGGAGGTAACCGCGGATGAGGCGGCGAGCCCGGACCTGCCGGAGGCGCCGGTTTCGCCAGCGGTGCCCGGCAAATCTCGCGGGGACTACGGTCCACGCGACCCGGAGCGCGGCTACGCTCCGAGTACTGTGCGGAAGAAGCGGGCTGTTGCGAAAGTGGCGGCCACGCCGACGGAGTAGTCCCTGCCCGGACCGAGAGGTACGGGTAGCCGCTCGGTAACCTAAGAGCCCCCGATCCTGTCTACCCGTCAGGATCGGGGGCTTTTTTGTGCCCTTTGAAAGGAGCCTCCACTGTGGACACTCGTGGCGTTGCTACTTCGCTACTTTCGCCCAGCATTCGGGCTCGGCTCCACTGTGGACACAGGTGCGACGAATGTAGCGGGAGAGCTTCAACCCTTGACGGCGTCGTCGGCCCTTCGCTGTCCGCTGCAGCGGCGTTTCTCGGCATCGCGACGACTGGGCTCAGGATACCCCCGAACACCGACAGGCCCCGAACGTCAGAACGGCCACGTCTGGTTCTGGCCGGCTTCGAGCAGCGGGATGAGTTTGAACGCAGCGTCGGTCAGTCCGGCGAACGTGTGCCGGTTCACTGCGCCTGGCCCGTGGCCGAGCCGGTAGCCAGCGAGGTTCCACGTGTAGACCGGGATGGTCGCGGGCACGAAACCGCCCGGGTTGCCGTCGTGCGCCTGCTCGTCGGTGACGATGACGACCCGATCGTGGCGGGCGTAGTGGGCCTGGACAGCGGCCGCCGTGTACGTGCCGCCGAGGTTGGTAAACCGCTCCTGCACGATGCGCAGCAGCGAGTCGCCGGCCTTGACCGGGACCAGCGCCGACTTGGTGCCGAACTGGACGAGGTCCACGTGGCCGACGTTGCGCAGCGCCAGCGCGGCACCGAAGACGGCCGCCGTGTCGGCGCGGTTCAAGCCCGACCGGGCCGAGACGCCATCGAACATGGAGCCCGACCGGTCGACGAGGACGAGCGTCCGGCCGGGGAGTTCCGGCACGTTGGCCAGCGACAGGTTCAGCGCCACTTCGAGGCTGTGGCCCCACCGCAGCGACGGGACCGCCTTGTACGCAGCGAGGAACCGGAACGGAAACTGCCGCGACTTGGCCACGCGCGCCGGGTCGGTGAGCAGTGCCATCACCTCGTGGGCGACACCATCTCGGATGCCGGCCTCGTCGAAGTTGCGCAGGTTCCGCAGCAGCGCCATGTAGCCCATCGACGGGATGAGCGCCTCCCACAGTGCCGCCTTGTCCACCTCGGTCCCGGCCAGGGACAGGGCGTCCTCCCACGTCATCCCGGCCGCCCGCAACGCATCAGCGTCGAGCAGCGGGCCGGAGTGATGCCGGGCCGCCTCGCGCAGTTGGGCGTTCGCGGCGAGCATCGTCAGCGACTCGGCGCACGTCTGGTCGCGGTTGTGCCGGCGGGCCAGCGCGCATGCGAACAGATCCCCCTGCCACGGGGCAGACGGCGACGGGTGGGTGAGGTCGAGGACGTCGGCGAACCGGAAGCCCTTGCTGTTGGTGTCGTACTTGAGCAGGGCGTACTCGTTGTAGAGCCGCTGCACCGCGTCGGCGATACCGCGCTTGACCGGCTTCGGGATCGCCCGGCCGTACCGAGAGGTCCAGTACGCCAGCGCCTCGCCGGGCTCGTCGGCACGCTGAAGCACCGAGGCGACCATCTGGCGGGCGCCAGGGACCTTCGCCGCGAGCAGCGCCCGGGCCGCCTCTAGCGCACCGACGAGGGATGCGGAGCGCATGTTGCCGTCGGAGCGGAGCCAGCGCAGGAACCGGCCGGTCCAGTCCGGGTCCTCGGTCGCGACCTGCGCGACGAGACGCTCGTACCGTTCGTCGCGGGCCTCGGCCTTCTCGTAGAAGGTGTTCTCGCCGACCATGTTCGACACGGCGAGCAGGAAGAGTTCGCCCTTGGCGTCGCGCGCGTAGCCGGGTGCGCCCTCATGGGTGAGGGCGGACGGCGTGGCCACGGTGAGGATCGGGCTCGTACCGGACGCGGCGCGGGTGTCCCTGACGTTGAACTTCGACACGGAAACGGCCCTTCCCATCGAGAGAGGGCCGCAGTTCAGATGTGGGTGCCCGAGATCAAAGTCGACGTCGGAGGTTTCGTACCTTTGCGCTACCAGGCTGCGCTACATCCCCGACGAGGCGGGGACGGTGGGATTTGAACCCACGACCCAAGGTTCCCTGTGAAGTATCCGGCACCTTCGCACCGGGCACCCATCTGAAGTTGTAGCGTCTCCCGAGATCAAGTCGCCTGCGGTCTTTATTCAGCAAGAGTGAAGTATCCGCAAGCTGCGCACCGGGAGGTGCAGGGCTGACGGTAGCACCGAGCCGCGAGAGATCGCCAACACGAAACGCCCCCGCACCCGGGATGGGTGCGGGGGCGTTCGTGTCGAAACTTGGAGTTGGGCCGGTCGAATCCAAGTCGACCCGCCCAAACTTGGATCAGGCGGCGTTGACCGCGCCCAGCGTGTCGTCACGGTAGTTGCCGACCCACGTCACCCCAGACCGGCCGGCCCCCGTGCTGAACCCGTACGCCGGCCGGTGCGTGGTCGAACCCCCGACCGGGCCGAAGAACCGGTTGTTCCGGTAGGCGATGTTCGATCCACTGGTGGGCACGTACACGGTGTAGGCGCCCGCGGCGAAGAAGTTGTTCTCGACGGTGACGTTGTTCATGGTCAGCCGGTCCCAGATGATCGACGAGGTGATCGGGTTCGTCAGGTCGAACGTCGTGTGCCGGATGACGATGTTGCTGCCCGACTGGCCTTGGATGCCGTCGCCATGGCCGCCGCCGACCTCGGCCACGCCTGTGATGTACGAGTCCTCAACGAGGGTGTTGGAGCCGACGTGGAAGCCGTTCTCGCAGTTGCGCACCAGCACCCGGCGGGCGGTGAAGTTGGTGTACGCGATGCCGGTGCCCCTGTGGTCGATGCAGTCAACCTCGCTGTCCTCGATGAGGAGCGTGCCGCCCTCCATGTCGACGCCGTAGAAGCACGGGCCGGTGATCTTCGAGTTCCGGATGGTGACGTTCCCGCCCGAGCGGATGGTGAGGCCGCAGCCAATCGACTTGCCGGTGATCGTCACTGTGGTCGAGATGGTCAGCGGCCCGGTGTAGGCGGTCAGCACGGTGCCGGCGGGGACGCCGGTCGAGGTAGTCGTCGGGTACCCGCAGGCGGCGAGCCGGTCGAAGCAGTTCGTCAGCAACCCGGTCGGACTCGGCGTCGTCGGGCTGGGCGTGGGGCTCGCTGGAATCGTCGTCGCGGGCGGTGTGGTGGCCGTGGGCGAGACAGTCGGGCTCGGCTGCACGGTAGGACTCGAGGATGGCGAGGCCGTCTGCGTGGCGCTGGGGGCCGGCGTGGGGCTGCCAGGGACGATGCCCGCACCGAACAGTTCGACGCAGTCCTCCAGCCAGTTCCGGGCACCCCGGGACAGACCGGCCGTGCCCTGCGCCTGTCGGTCTACACACCACTGGCCCAGCTGCTGCGGATCAGACGGGACGAACGCGGCCAGTTCGGCCGGCGGCGAGCTGAGCGGCTGACGCCCAGACGAAAGTAGGGCCCCCGCTACGAGAGCGAGGGCCACGAGACCTGACGTGAGGGCGATGCGTTTACTGCGGATCACTGAACTCTCCTGTCTTGACCCCGTTGATGAACGCGGCCCACGTCTCGCGGCTGAACCGGAGACGTGGGCCGTCTGGATCTTTCGAGTCGCGGACCAGGATGTCGTCGGCCTCGGCGACCTCGACGCAGTTGGCGCTGTCAGAGCTGTAGCTGGACTTGCGCCACCTCACGGCTGTCTCAGGTCGGTGATCCCATTGGACGGCTGAACGAGCCGCTCACTGACACCCGGCGCGGGCGCCCGGTCAACGTTGACGGTGGTGACCGAGTCTGGCGACGGGTAGAAGACGGGCGGCTTGCCGCTGTTCGGCACCGCCCACACACCAGCAGCGGTCAGGATGGTCGTGACGGCGATCCCGACCCACTCGTTGGTGACGACGCTCGTACCGCCTGCCGAGTCCGCACCGGTGGCTGCGACGTACAGGCCATAGGCCACACCCAGCGCGGCGACGATGCACTTGGCGTAGCGGTCGAGGTTCACGGCGTACCCCGTCCGCGCCACGTCGCCCACCATCCGAAGGCCAGGTGCGCGGAGAGCAGCGACAGGCCCAGGTACAGCAGGCTGATCTTTCCGGTGTCGGCGCCCATCAGAACCAGCAGGAACGCCAGGATGAACACGATCAGAGCCCCGATTGCGAACATGATCTACTCCTCTACCGATCGATCGCGGCCATCGTCAAATGGCCGTCAAATGACATCAGTTGACGTCAGGTGACACTCAACTGAAGGTTGACTGACATCAGCTCCGTCTGGCCCGCTGTCCGCCGTTGGCCCTCGGTGGCACCGGTTTGGCCGGCTGGCCACCCGGATCACCGTGCCAGTCCAGGTGAGCATCCAACTTCGCCTCGATACGGGCCATGGTGGCTTTCATCTCGTTGCCGTACTTCCACTTCCACACCTCGGACAGCACCTTCCCGACCAACACCATGACGGCGGCCATGCCAAGGATCGCCGTGCAGACAGTGGCAACAGTCGACAGATCGATGGTCATCGCGGGTCCCGTTCGGGTCGTGCTTGCCGCAGGCGGGGTCCCGGCCTCGGCGGGGTTGCGCTACTTCGTGAACAGGGTGACGACCACCGCGACGACGCCGATGCCACCAACGAGGTAGCCCCACAGCGCCAACGCACCAGCCCGGCTCGAACCCTTCACGTCGTCTACCTTCTCCGCCAGCGCGGCCATGCGCTGTTCCGCCTCCGCCCGGGGCATGAACGTCGCCGCCTGATCGGCCAACTGGCCGCGGAACTCGTTGCCCGCCTCGAACCGTTTCTCGGCGGCGATCTCCGCCTTGACGACCGCCTTCTCGGAGGCGATCATCGCGATCTGTACGGCTTTATCCTGGGCGGCGATCGCGGCGTCGAACCGGCGGTCCATCTCGGCGAGCAGTGCCAGGATGTGTTCGCGCAGCGAGACGGCATCCGGGTCTGGCTGCGTCACGGTCAGTCCTTGTCTGCGCCGCCGGCCGACTGCTGATCGTTCTGCCGATCGACGATCTTCTCGATCCGGTCGTAGTCCACCGGCCCACTCGTTGACCCGCCCGATCCGGCCAACGCCACAGTGGTGACGTCACGGCCCCACCAGGACAGGTCGACGAGCTCGAACCGGCGCTCCGGCGGGACCAAGTTCTGCCAGCCCTCCAGCTCGGCGCCGGTCATGATCGGGGCGTACCAGAGGCCGTCCCCGCGGTACTGGTGCCCGGCCGGCGTCTTCAGCAGGTACATGGGCATGTCGCTCTCGCTCTCCTCGACTTGTGGTGATGTGCTGCCCCCGGGAAAGACCTGGCCCGAATCGGCGCCGCCAGTGACCAGCGCCATGAACACGTCCCACGGGAACTCGTTGCCGACGTCGGTGTGGGTGCCGCCGTCCTCGGGGAACGCGGCGGTGATGGTGGCGTGGTCGTTGATGCCCGTCGGCCTGGTCTTGCCGTAGTACGCCGCCCGGGTCTCGGCCACCGTGAGCCGGCGCAGGGCGAACCCGTGTCGTTGGCAGATCTCCCGCACCAGGGCGGCCGCCGTGACGAGCGTCGCGTACGAGGTCGGGTCGAGCCACTGGGCCCGGGTCTGGACCGTCCCGCACAGTTCAATGTGGATGCCGATCTCGTTGCCGTGAAAGAGCGCCGAGTGCGACCGGTCCCCGTCGGGAACCTCCTGCAACGCCGGTCCGGACGAGTCGACGAAGTAGTGACAACTAGTCCCGTCGGTGCGGCTCTTGTCGTACGCCGCACCGTTCTCCGCGCTGCTCGGGCCTTCGGACCCGGCCGTGTAGTGCAGAGTGACGAACTGCGGGGCCCTTGCCCGCCCGGCGGTGTAGGAGCGGGGATAGCCAACCCAGGTTGCCATGCTCAGCCTCCCTTGTGGATGGTCACGCCGTCTCGTAGGTGCCGTAGGCGTTGATGCTGTCACCCGTCGCCCACGTCCACGGTGTGGTCGCGTCGATACCGCCCGTAGAGTTGATCGCCGTCCAGGGGACAAGCGTCACCACACCCGACGAGTCATGGCGCAGCGCGCCCTGCTGGAACCTGGTGCCCGAGTCCAGAAGCCAGACGGTGCCAGGGAACAGGAACTCGCCACTGACCACATAGTCACTGGCGGGGGTGGCCGGAAGGCTGAACGTTGGAGTCGTACCTACGGCGGCGCCGGCACTGAAGGCGAACCGGAGCTTCCAGTCGACGGTCTTTCCGACCCGGCGGTACTTCGCCACCAAGGGTGTTGTTCCCACGGTCAGGTTCGTGAGCGACGGAACCCACGTCGTCCACGCGGCAGTGAGTGCGGTGGCGATGTCGGCGAGGGTCTGGTCTTCCGACGCCCGGTCCTTAGACCCGGCGGCCATCGACGGGACTGTGCCGGTCCAGTCACCCATCGGACCTACATGGCTCGGATGATCGCATCCTCGACCTCCATCCTGGTTCCGGCGGCGTGGGCTTTCCCGCCGACGATGCCGTTGGTGTTACGGGCGGAAACGGTGGCCGTCTGGTAGCCGGCCGCGAGGGCAAGAACGATGCCGTGAGAGACGGCGGACGATCCGCCGGTCACGACGAGCGACCCGGCCAGCACGATGGCTGGGGTTGTTTGGATGACGTAGTCGGCGACCATTCCCTGGTCGCTGCCGGTGGTAGTCGACCCGTCGACCGCCTCGGTGAAACCGGACAGCGCGGCAACGGAGGTCCAGTCGTCGTCCTTGCCGCCGAGGACAAGGACGACGCAGCCCTGCAGGTGGATCTGCGGCAGGGCCGGGTAGGCGACGTTCTGCGCCGAAGCGTTCACCTGCCCGGCGGACGCGACGACGATGTCCGTCAGGTCAGCGAGGCTGACGGGAGTTCCGCGCAGACCCAGCGTGTAGGCGGAGACAGTGTCGCCGGCCGAACCACCCGAGGGTGTGACGGTCGGGTTGGATTCGGATCCGTCGTGCACCTTGACGAAGACCTGCATCCTCGACGTCGCAGCCAGTCCGCCGATGGGCAGGCGGGTGTAGTCGGTCGGTGTGGCGAGAGTCCCGGCGCTCGTGGAACGGATGCGGACCACGCACAGGATCAGGTCGTCGGCCGCGTGTCCGGCGTAGAGCGCCGGCGACACGGCGGCGTTGTCGGCGTGCGACAGGGCCCCGGCGGCGACGAAAGTGCCGGCGGTGGTGGAGATGCCGGACAGGTCGATGACCTCGCCCTTGATGCGTATCCGCAGCGGCGGGGTGAAGTCGTCGGCGGCGGTGGTCCATCGGTGCCGGTTCGGGTCGAACGGGATCGACGTGGACGAGGTGGTGATCGCGCCCCGGATGGCGGCCTTCACGTCACCGGACCGGCGGCCGACGTTCACGCCGAGATCCCCTGCCGTCTCGGCCATGACCCGGACGTGGTTCGGCTGGTACGGGGACAGGTTGGCCCGGACCGACCATTCGTCGTTGGACAGGGTTTCGGTGTAGCCCTCGAGAATGGTGGGGAGGTCGTCAGGTGGGTATTGGCTGGGCGGGTTGACGATGTCGACGCGGTGGAACAGCCGGCAGGACAGCCACTGTTCTGCGAGCTCGGGTGTGCGGCGCATGTTCCAGCCCACGGACGGGAACCGCATCCCGGTGACGGTGCCGAGGTTGACCCGCCACCCGGCAAGGTGGAGCAGCATCGTGTCGTCTTCGACGTTGAACGTCTGACCCTGCCGGTACTGGCCGGCGCGGGCGATCGAGTCGTTGTCCTTGACGCGCGCCGAGGAGCCGTCCAGGCGGGAGGCTTCGAAGTCGTTGACGATGTCCTGGTCGTCCAGGGCTGGTTCGAAGCCGGGTGCGATCTCTCCGGCGTCCATGTCCAGGGTCATGGTCGGGTCGATGTTGTCCCGGTCGTCCCGTGCCGGGAACCACAGCAGTCCAGTCGCGCCGGCGAACTCGCCCGAGTCGTTGAGGACGCAGCCCTCAACAAGCTCCGCGTCCCGGGCCAGCGACATGAACGTCGCCACGCCCTGCGGACCCATGGTCAGATCGGACGTCTCCGACTGGTCCATGATGTACGGGATGTTCTGCTCCTGGCAGAGCCGTTGGACCCGGGCCCACGGCAGGTCCCCTGCGTTGCCGTCAACAACCGCGGTCGACGAGAACGACCCGTCGGCGCCGGGCTCGACGTGAAGAGCAAGCTGGCCGAACCCCGCGCCGTCCAACCCGCCGATGGCGGCGGGGACAAAGCCCGTCACGGTTCCCGCCGTCCGACCCGTCACCGTTCCGGACTTGGCGGTACCGGCCGATCCGGACCAAACCGTCGCGACGAACGAGACGTCCGCACCGCTTTGCGTCGCGGTGAAGGTATAGAACCGTCCCAGGTTGTAGTAGGTGGCTTCGGTGAGGGCGACGCCGGAGTTGAACAGGACCGAGCCGTCCGATCCGAACACCTGCACCGTGAGCTGTGAGGGTGAACCGGGTGTCAGGGCCAGACGCCAACGGGTGGCCGTACCGGTCGTGTAGACATCCATCAGGATGATCTCTGTGGCCGGTTCGGTGGGGACCATCATGCAGAACATGGCCGTCCATGTCCCGGTGTCCGCATAGGTGGGTACCGCTGCGAAAAGCGGGCTCGCCGTGTCAGCCAACGTGGCCAGTGGTGCGGCGCCAACCACGGACGTGTCCGAGCCGAACGTGACGGTCGGCGCCGAGATCGGGGCCACACCGGGCACCGCGCTCGCGGCCACGGTGGCGCCGGACTCGTCCTCAAACGGCCAATGCGCGACTGGCGTCGAGAAACCTGCCGTGGAGACCATGCGCTGGATCGCGGTATAGGCCGCCGACTTGAGCACGTCCTCGCCTTGCTGGCGGCGACGAAGCTGGCCCTGCGCCACAATGTCCACCACGGCGAACCGGGTCGATGTGTCCCACCGCGGCCGCATCGACGCCAGGAACGCGGTGCCCCGATGGAACCCGTCACCCGCCGGGTTGGTGCCGAAGCCGGTCAGGCGCACCCGGAACGGCAGGTTGAGAACCATCTGGTCGGTGTAGGCCCCGGTGGGGTAGGTGAACTCGCCGTTGAGGTTCAACAGCGTAAACGTCATCGACGAGGGATCGGCTTGGCTGGACCGGTTGGCCCGGCCATGGGTGAGGACGAGCTTCGCCGGGTGGTGGACAAACGACGTCAGGTCGGTCCAGTCCCACTCGGCCGAGTCGGAGTCCGGGTCAACGCCGAACGCAGCCTCCACCACGACGCCTGTGTCCCCGACTCCCCCGCCGTAGGGGACGAAGTAGGGGTTGAGAGTCAGGGCAATGAGGGCGCCGGCGGTCTGGTTCTGGCTGGCCACAACACTGGCCACATATGAAGCGGCCGCGCCCGTGCCGTTTACCGAGTCGCCCACCACGCCGGCAATGTCTGTGCCGGCCCCGGCGTTGGTCGACAGGTCGGCGCGTTCCGTGCCTGTATGTGTCCAGGTCGTTGCTGCGCCGGATGCGGTGCGTACCGCGGCCCCAGCGCCGATGCCTTGGCCGTCGGCGGGGAAGTTCGTCAGGAGAACGCCGAGTGTTGTGCTCGTGGTCAGGGTCAGGTCGGTGTCGGAGTCGGCGACCACATCGTCCGGGTCGACTCCGGTGTAGGCCCCGACCCAACCCCAGTTGCGCTGCGACGTTCCGAGCGTCCATGTCCACGACGCACCCTCGCTGTCTGCGAGCCTCCGGTACGTCTTGAGGGTCACGTTGTTGCCGGCGTCGACTGCGGTGGTGATGAGCGACCAGCCGGCCGGTGCGGTGAAGGTCGGGGCACCTGTGGCAGCGATGAAAGCGACCAGTTGGTCGCGGTCCGGGTCCGTGCCGGTGTCGACGATGCCCGCGGGTTTCGACACGGTGACGGACGTGCCTGCGGTGCCGTTCGTGACCGACTGGGACGAACGGAAGGCGGTGGACATCTAGACCCTCAGTCCCAGAACCGCCAGCGTCCCGCCCTTGGCGGCGATCTCCGTGCGGAGCCACTCGAACACGACCTCGCCGAGACCGCCGCCGTACAGGTTCAGCGGCGTGATCGACTGCCCAGATCCGCCGCCAGGCACGCCCATGTTCGCGCCCCACTGCGCAGTCGACGGTGAGATGTAGCCATTCGTTGTGGGCGTGAACACCTCGGCCTTGCCGCCGTCGCCGACGAGGTAGGACACGCCCGCCGACACACCACCACCGGCGGCCTTCTTGCCGCCGTATCGGGAGCCGACCTCTGGGTTGTACTGGCCGTCGACCCGCCACGTCACCGTAGGAACGGCGAACAGTGCCCCGATGAGTTTCTCGATCTCGGCTCGGCTGAACCCGGCCGCCTCGGCCTGTTCGTAGAGGCGCTGCTTGTTGGCCTCCAATGCGGCATTCGCTTCTTCCGTCGACATGTGCATCGCGATCTGGTCGTCGCGGACCTGCCGCATCTCCCGGGCCATGTCGATCAAGGCCCGTTGGTTCTCACGGCCTTCGTCGGTGAACGAGGAGAGGTCGTTGCCGTTCTCTTCGAACTGGTCGGCCAGGTCCTGAAGTCCCTGCTCGACGTCTAGCTGGTTGAGGATGTAGGACGCCTGCAGGTCGATGCCCCGCTCGAACTCGTCGTTGACCTTCTTCAGTGCGGCGGCCTGGTCCTCGGTCGGATCCTCGGCGTCGCGGATGATGTCGGTGAACTTGGCCATCGAATTCCCGGCCCCGTACCCCTTGGCCGTGACGGCCTCGAGGCTGTCGTTAACGTCGGCAAAGTAGGCGGAGCCGGCATGGTTGTTGTCCAAGTTGACCAGGCCGAAGGTGAGCACCTGGGTTGTCGACCGGGCAACGTTCTCGGCGCCGCGGACGATGTCTTCCATGCCGCCCGTGAACTTCGCCCCGATGACGGCCATGTCGTGGAACCGGTCACCCAGCCAGCCCAAGACGTTGCCGGTTACCACGATGGACCCGTTGAGCACTTTGAACCCGAACGCCAGTCCCTCGATGGTGCCCTCTGACTCGACAAGATCCGACAGGAGCGACGACACCGCCACGCCAGTTTCAGACAGCCCTTCAGCGAACACCCCAGTGAACGAGTCGGCCTCGTCCATGACGGCGTTGAAACCGGGCATGGTGTTGCCCACCAGATCGGCGATGCCCTGAGCCAGGATCGGCACCGAAGACGCGCCCTTGGCAAGAGCTTCGTCGATGTTCAGGTCTCTGAACTCGTCCTTGAGGATGTGCAGACCGGCAACGACAGGGGCGACGAACGCCCCACCACCGAACGCCTCGGCCGTAAACTCTCGCGTCAGGTCATGGAACGCGGCCCGGACCCGGGAGTCGTTCGACGCGGCGATGACCCCACCGGCGATCCCACCGCCCACAGTCGTACCGGCAACCGCACCACCGATGATCGCCCCAATGGCCGGGGCCGCGGCGACGGCAGCCACGACAAGCCCTGCAATGAGGGGGCCTTTCAAGTTGGAGAACGCACCCGAGAAGTCGATCTTCGCGCCGGCTGAGACACCAGCCTCAGCCGCCGACTTCGACAACCGCTCCAGTTCCCGCAGCCACGCCCGTTCCTGGTTGACCCGCTGCCGCAGAGACCCACGACCCGTGGTCCGGTCACCGGTCCTAACGAGTTCCTGTTCGAGTTCCCGAAGTTTCGTCTTCGTCTTCGCCAGTTGGGTATCGAGAGACTCCGACTCCTTCTTGAGGTCCGCGAAGCCCTTCTCCGCCTTCCCTGCGGACGCGTCGACCTTCTCCAGCCCGGCCGCGGCTTCGGTGGAGCCCTTGGTGTCGGAATCGACCGTGACCTTGACCTTGATGTCACGGGTTTCCGCAGCCACGGCCTATCTCCTCACGATTGAGTCGGCGTAGGCATCGGCAGCCTTCTGGGCGTTGTCCACTACCCGGTCACGGGCAAGGTCGATCGGCTCATCCACGAGGCCCTTGGCAACCCGCTGAACGTGCCAGTGCCGGCGGTTGCCGAACAGCGGGGCCCGGAGGATGCCCCGGTTCAGCGAGGGGAGGTCCCTGTTTTCCTTCTTGCCCGACGCCAGGACCTTGATGTTGGCGCGGATCATCTTCCCGCCGGTGACCCGAGAGTCGACCTTCACCGACTTGGCCACCAGCGCCGCATACCCTTTGCGCTTCGGCAGTTTCACGACCGCGGATGCTTGAACGTCCCTCTTCACCACCGCCGACGACACGGCCTTACGCGTCCCGGTGAGAAGGTCCTTCTCCAGTTGGGCCGGCGCTTCTACGGCGAGCCGAGTGATGACCGCGCGGAGTTCGGCTCGTCCTTTGACCGATCCACTCAGGGCCATGTCACCGCCCCAGCTTCTGGTCGGCGATGTCCTTGCAGGCCTTCCACAGGTCGTGCGGCATGTCGTGGATCTCGCGCCACCATACGATCCCCGGCCACACGACCATGAAGTCCAGCACCGACTGATTGATCTCGGCATCGATGTCGCGGTACTGGTCGAGTTCGTCCTCGGTCAGTTCGTGGAGGCCTCTGGGGCCTCCACCGCTTTTCCCTCAGCCACAGGCTCCGGCGGCGGTTCGTCGGCCACGATCTCGACCGGAAGTGCGAATTCCAGGGCGCCCAGGTCGACCTCGATGTTGGCGCGCCGCAGGGCCAGCCACACGAATCCGGTCCACGCCTCGTATTCCAGCTCGACGTCGTCGTTGTCATTGGAGGAGGACTGGAGGGTCCGGAACATTGCCCGCGGTGACGGGAAGCCCAGCTTCCGCAGTGCGATGGCTTCCCGGTTGGTGACGGATCCGAGGTCGACCGGCATGACCTCGGGACATCCGAGGCGCTGCCGGTCGGCTTCCTTCAGGCGGAGGTTGGCCATGTCAGCTCACTTCTGTTGGACGGGATGGAGACGGTCAGCCGACCTTCGCGATGGTCGAAGCGGCTTCCCAGTTCGACGACACCGTGGTCGCGCCGGATACGCTCGACGAGAACGAGACGTCCGGGTTGATGGTGCCGAAAAAGTACTGGGTGTTCGTGGTGGTGTTGGTGTAGAGGTAGAACTTCCGCGCCACACCATCGACGGCCGCGGTGTAGGTCTGCGCGGTGGACTCGTCGTAGAACCCGGAGAACGCTCCGGTCGCCTCGGGCAGGCCAGCGACCGTCACCTTGTTCGGGTCCCCGAACGCAGTGACGTCGATCTTCGGGGTGGTGAAGTTGATCGACCATTCGGCCTGGAACGCCACCGGCTCGGCAGTGCCGCCGCTCGCGATCCCCATGTAGATCCTGCCGTTCCTACCGGCGATTCTGGCCACAGTGACCACACTCCCTATTGCGTTGGTGTTGAACGGCCGGCGGCCGGGTCTTAGGCGTCGAGGAGACGCAGCAGCGACTTGGCGCTGTTCGTGAACGTGCGGTCGGCGATCGCCTCACGGGCGAGGGTGGCGAGGCGCTGCCGCTCGGCTGGGCGGTTGAGCCAGTACCGCAGCAGATCCGACGCCTCGTCCGGCGACGTGAACGAGGGGAGCATCGGGAACACCGCGTCCGACTCTTGGCGTGGATCCCGCAGGAAGAAGCACCCCGTGGCAGCGAGCTCGACCTCGCGCGGACCGATCGCGTACCCGGCAGCCAAACCGGGTCGTTCGGACTCGCGCCGGTAAAGGTTCATCCCGACCGCAGCCGACCGGTAGACGTCCGCCGTCTTGGTGTTGTCGAGGCAGTCGCCGAGGTCGTGAGCGACGTGTTTGCGCAGCGGATGGTCGTCGTCGAGGAGTTGCCAGTTCCCCGCCAGCAACACATCCAGCCCGTCAAGGTCGAGCTGCTCGAGGAACCCGACGCGTGATGGGTAGCCGGTGCCGACGAAAGCGAAGTCGGATCTCAGTTCGGCAACGGCCGGTCCGGGGTGGTGGATGCTCGGCCGGTAGGCGTGCGGCAGGTACCGGGTGCCCTTGGGATACCGGTCGATGTTGATGGGGTCGTTGACCAGGTTCAGGTCCGCGTACGGGGCGAGCTTCAGTTGCCGCTCGTCCTCGTACGGGCTCTCCGTATGAAGGACCACCACGCGGGTCCGGGTCCGGCGGGCCCTGTCAAGGAGCTTCGGCGGGACGAAGAAGCCGGAGACGATCAGCAGGACATCGGGCCACGTCTGGTACAGCGTCGCGTACAGGCCTTCGATGGCCATGTCGTACGACTGCGCCGGCGTGACGGCCCGCTTGAACTTCCCCGGCTCATCGGTCTCCATCAGGACCGAACCGAAGAAGGTGAGCCTCTCGTCCAGCGAATAGGTGTGGACGTCCTGGCCGAGTTCGCGCAAAGCCTCAACCCAACCAGCGAACAGATCCTGAACCGAGAAGGAGGGCCCGGGCTGGCAGACGAGCCACCTCACGTGTACACCTTCACCGGCAGTTCGGCGCCGAAGTAGACGACACCGTTCCACTCGACGTCTCCCCAGCCGCGTGCGGTAAGGATCTCCAGGTCGGCCACCGTGTTGCCGAGCTTCGAATCGGCATACAGCACCGTCCGCAGCGACAGGGCACCCGAGCGGGAGAAGTAGTCCATCAACGACCGCTGGCCGGCCTCGGTGGCCTGTGCCCCGACGATGACCTTGATAGTCAGTTCGATCTCGTCCTTGCCTTCGAACGTCACATCGAAGTCCAGAAACTCCCCAACCGAGGGGACGACGATGATGCACGGCGGGTCGATCGAGTCCTTGCCGAACCCGTACGTCCGGCCGGCGATCGTCTGGTTCACGTAGCCCGTCTGGATTCGGATCACCATCGCATCAATGACGTCCTTCAGGTCGGCCATCTCAGCCCACTAGTACGGGGTTGAGGATGTACGGCTGGAGCCGGCGCATCGCCATCGGGTTGTCCCGAACCCGGACCGGGCCGAACTGGTCCATGTTCGCCACCCCGAACGGGGCACCCTTCAGCTTCGACGTCTCCGACGCGAGCATCAGGCACGCCTGCTTAACCGGCGACGGGATCGAGGACCAACCCCACTTCGCCGTCACCTGCAACGTCCGCCTACGAGAGGAGGAACAGGGGAACGACCAGCCGACGGCGTTGATGCGCGAGTACGGCCATCCCGGCTCACCCGACACCATGCCGTTGGCCGGATCCAGTTCGTAGTCGGTGTAGGCGGTCCAGGTGGATCCGTCGGTGCCGGTCTCCACAATCAGCCCGGTCGTGGTCCAGAAGTCATCGACCAGAGACCAGCAGTGCGTCGTCGGCTGGAACTGTCTCGCGGTTGCGGTAGTGGACATGGTGAACGTCCGCCCGCACGTCTCGGTGATCCCTCGCGAGGCCGAGTCGAGCGCATCCATGAGGGCTGCGTCGTCGGTGGTGTCGGTGATCTGCATGTACGCCTTCAGTTCCGGCAGCGTCGCATACAGGGCTGGGCTCGGACTGGCAGCGAGGACCGAACCGCGGTCCACGTCGACCACCGTGCCGGAGATGGTCCACACCCACGACCAGGCGCCGGCAGATGAGAGCGTGAACGACGCGGTGTAGATCCCGACCGTCGCCGTCGACACCACCGGAGTCGACGTGGTCCCATCTGGGGCCGTCACGGTCAGCACCACCGTGGCGGCGACAAGGACCCCGGACGCGTTGTAGACGTTGTGCTGCAGGTTCAGCTGATCGCCGACGTCGCGTGTGGTCACCGCGCACCTCCCGATGACGAAACGGCCCGGAACCCACCGGACGAAGAGCTGGACCGGAAGGCGGACGAGGAAGACATGAGCGGCGGGCCGGCCCCGATGGCGATGACGGTGTCCGACGAAATGAGCACCTCGACCGCGGCCGCGGCGTAGTTGAACACCGCTCCACCACCGGACCGCAGATCCGCCCACGGCACCGTGGTGGAGTCCGGGTTGGTCTTCACCTGCGTTTGAAGCCCACCCCAGTCGGTGTTGTGCACCTCGTGAAGCTCGTCCCACCCCGACCCCGGAGTGACGCCTGCGCTGGGCGACTTGCAGACCCCCGCCGCCGCCACGATCTCCGACGTCCCGGCGGGAGTGCTCGACAGTGTGAGTGAGATCGGCGTAGGAGGACCGGTGAAGCCACCCGACTGCTGACCGGTCGCCGTCTCACCGATCGGATCGGTGAGGTCGTGGCCGGTGTAGGCGAGCACCGAGATGGAGTAGATGCCGATCGACCTCGCGCCGCAGTCCAGCACGATCGTCATCTCCTCGTTGAGGAACACGGGCGCCGTGTAGATGGCCGTCGCTGCGGTGAACCCGGCACTCACCCCGGCGGAGGCGCGCAGCGAGTAGGCCAGGTCCCCGCCGGCGATAGTCAGGTCTGGCAGGAGTGAGTCGGAGCCGCCGTTCTCGATCGCGCTCACGCAGGCGACGAGGAGTGAATCAGCGGGTGGGGTGAAGGCTGTGCTGGTGAACGTGCTGGTTCCGTAGTTGCCCGACGCTCCCGAGATCTGGCCGAGGAGGGACGTGCGGGCGAGGACCACTACAGCCCCCACTTCTCCCGGACACGCTTCATCGCGTCGTGGAAGCCGGTCAAATGGTCCGGGTCGCGCGAGTTGTTGGTGTTGTGCGCCACCAACTCATGCCCGCCGTCGAGGCAGTAGTTCGGCAGGCCGCGGGCGAGCATCTGCGAGCAGGCGTCGTGGTCGTAGCCGTGCCAGCCGCCGATCGTCTCGTCCCAGTCCACGTTGTGGACGGTGGCGAGGAGCAGCCCGTCGAGGAACGTGCAGGGCCCGCCGCCACCGAAACCCAGCACGCCGAGACGGCCGTCGACGACGGACCCGAGGCATACCCCGTTCCACCACGGGTAGGTGCGGCTCCGGCTCCCGATCAGGCCCACCATGCCAACCGCTTCGGTGGCGTAATCGAGTAGTCCCGTCCGTAGCCGGGGAAGGTCAAGAACTTGCACGTCGTGGTGGGCGTAGCAGCGGACCTGGTAGTCGGCCTTGGCCTGACCTTCGTTGTACGCCACCGCGATCGACGGGGCGTTCTCCACGACGATCACCTGATCGGAGCCGACGTCAACCATGGACGCGGCGAAGTTCTTCAGGAGAATCGTCGGATCGTGGGAGGCGACGATCCACGAGATCATGAGCGCGAGGTGTAGTAGTAGTCCACCGTGACCTCGGGCACGAACACCCACGTCGCCCCGGCCAGCACCCAGGCCTGGACGAGTTGCCAGTCGACGCAGTACTCCGACGGCACCGGCCACAGCCCGAACTTCAGGTGGGTATCCGCGCGCTGCATGAGGATCGACGAGTCGATCCCACCGTGCTGTGGTGGTTCGGTCCCGATCTCGTCGCCGATGCCGTGCCGGTACATGCGCGAGTAGGCGAAGTCCCGGTCCGGGTTCGCCTCGAGCGCCGCCACGAGACGCCCGATGTGCTGCGGGCGGAAAGCATTGTCGTCGTCGAGGTAGGCGATGAAGTCCCCGGTGGCCACCTCAAGGC
>Ga0180096_1000006_pt1 | contig 15425 bp, 19 predicted proteins | sample EasRiv293_16_1Da_FD_121785 | JGI IMG/M metagenome (GOLD analysis project Ga0180096, IMG submission 121785) | Soil microbial communities from meander-bound floodplain in the East River, Colorado, USA - East River metaG ERMLT293_16_1Da | ecosystem: Environmental > Terrestrial > Soil > Floodplain ...
CCTACGCCGCCACCGCCGCCGCCACCTACGCCGCCTACGCCGCCACCTACGCCGCCGACGACGCCACCTACGCCGCCTACGCTGCCGACGCCCGAAGCGTGGCGCGACGGTGGCAAGCGGATAGGCTCCTTCATCACCTGTCAGCGGCCCCACAGCCCGCGCGAACCGAGTAGGTCGGTGTCCATCAGCGCCGACACTCCGGCCAGCGACGCGTCGCCGGTCGACGGCACCGGGAGCAGCTCGTAGGCCAGATGCACGCTGGCGTCGATGCGGCCCGGCGAGTCTCCGCCCACCACCCACGTCGCCCATTCAGATTCAAGATCAGGTAAGTAGTTGCCGGTACGGCACCGGTCCTCCTTCCACTGCTGGGCGATCGGCTCGGCCCGCAGCAGCTTGCCCTTGCGCGAGTGCACGCCGATGATGCGCGGCACGAAGACGGAGAACCGGTCCGGCTGCTCGCGGCGCAGCTCGTTCCAGGCCGTCTTGATCACGAACTCGGCCTGGTCGCCGCCGTAGTTGGTCTCGTAGCAGATGAAGTCCGCGCCCACCTCCACGGCCAGGTCACACGCGGCCCGCCCCCAATCGGCCGACGACATCACCCCGCTGCGGTCGTGGGTGAACACACACCGGCCGTCGGCGTCGAGGTGGCCGGCGACGATCCCCGCGGTGTCGCGGCCACCGCCGCTCGGGTCGATCGACACTCCCGCCCGGCCGCGCTCGGCGCACGTCGCCGTCTCGAAACATCGGCGCTCCCGGAGCAGATCCCACGACACCAGCTGGCCCTCGGGCGCCTTCGGGTCGCACTGGTACAACGCCCGCCAGTCCCGCACCGCGATGGCCGAGCGGATCCGCTCCCACCACTTCTGCAGCCGGTGCGTGTCCCCTTCGGCGATCTTCGGGTGGGGCAGCGGCTCGCCCGGCGCGCGCCCGAGCGGGTCGGCCGGATCCTCGGTGAGTGCGGCCATGATGACCTCGCGCCAGCGGCCGCCGGTCTCGACCCGCCCTTCCTGGTTGATGATGCGCACGCGCAGGTCATCGGGGTGCCAGGGCGTCTGGATGCCCAGGATCCGCGTGCCAGGCACGACGCGGGTGGAGAACTCGGCCGACCACCAGTCGTAGATGGCGTCACGGCGCTTGACCGACTCGGCCTCGGCACGGGACTTGGTCGGGTCGTCGAAGATCAGTACGTCGCCGTCGTGGCCGGTGATGCCCGACCCGATGCCGACCGAGCGCACCCCGCCGCCGGTGGACAGCGACCAGTCCTTCGCCGCGGTCGACCCGTGTTCCAACACCAGCCCGTACCGGGCCCCGTAGCGCTCGATCAGTGCCCGGATGTGCTTGCCAGCCCGCTGGGCCAGGGAGTCGTCGTAGGAGGCGACGATGATGCGGTGAGTGGGATGCCTGATCAGCCACCAGAAGCAGAACCACTCGACGGCCAGCCTGGTCTTCCCGACACGGGGCGGCGTGTTGATCATAAGCCGGTCGAACTCGACGCCGGCCTCCAGCTTGGCCAGCTCCTCGCCGATCAGCGTCAGGTGCGCCCGGACCTGATAGGTCGAGTCGAGGTGAGCGGCCAGGGTGGTCGGGGTGGCGAGCTCGGGCCGGTCGATGGCCGCGTCCGGGTCGATGATGTCCGCGGCCTGCGTCAGAACCCCGGCACTCACGACCGGAGAGCCAGCGTCCACCAGTGATGGCACACGCAGCCCTGCATGCGATCGTCAAGCAGCCAAGCCCAGCTACCGCCACAAGCGCAGCTGCAACGCGCGATCCGCCAGCGCCGCTTCATGCCTCGATCGCCGCCAGATCGTGTACGACGCAGCCCGACACGTACAGCTGCCCGGGCGCCAGGTCATGGCAGACGCAGACCCCGGTCACTTCGAGCGTCACGTCCTCGAACGATGGACACGGCACCGGCGCGCAAGCCTTCCCGGGCGGCGGCGCTGCCTTCGCGATGCTCAATTCTCCCATCATGGCGTGCACCGCCAGATCGAGGATCTTCTCGTCGTAGCCCGGGTCATGGAACTCCCAGCCGTGATCGCCGGCCATGTCGTCGAGCGCCTCGGCGTCCAGGTCGTACATATCTCCGACCCTGCGCGCAGCGTCCGTCACAATGCCCGGATCACCCGGCAAGCCGCCCGCGTAGTACCAGAGCGGCCCCTGCGCGGTCTTGAACTCGTCGGTCGTCTGCCCACGCCCCATCACGCCACGCTCCCCTCGATCGCCGCCCGGTCCATGGTGCGCATGATGCGCGCCGCCGCCCGTCGCTGGTCGTCGGACAGGGCCAGGTCCGGGCTGAGCAGGATGGCCACGATGGCGGCCACGTGACTCTGGGCCAGCTCGACCTTGCGCGAGTCCAGGTCGAGGCGCAACAGCGCCTCGCCAAGCTTGGCGAACCGCTCCCGTTCCTCGTTGTAGAGCTTGACCCAGACGTTGACCGACGCGCCGCGCTTCACCTTGCGCTGGCCGGGACTGAGCGACTCCTCGCCGCCGTCACTGGCCGGCTTGCCCTCGGTCTCCTCGACGCTGATGACGCCCTCGACGACCTCGGCCGGGAGCAGGCCGGCGCACATGGCCTCGTAGGAGTCGACCATGCCGGCGGTGCGGTAGTACTCCTCGAGCATGCCTTCGATCGGATGCACCTCGCGCGGCACGGCGAACAGCTGGGCGGTGTCGCGGGCCATCGCGATGTTGGCCGCGGCCTGGTGCGTCGGCGTCGCCCCGCCGTGCAGCTTGCAGCGCCCGATGCCCGGGTGGCCGGTGTCGTGGCCGGCTGGCCGGCGACAGGGCTTGCCGGTGGACTTGGCCAGCCCGCCGCAGAACGGGGAGGCCCCCCGAATGGGACGTATCAGCATCTCTGTGCTCATACCGCTACATCCCGATCTTCTACGAGCGTCATTCGTCGTACCACCATGGAGCCGACGCCCACAGTTCCGCGAACTCCGGCGCTGAGTCGTCCAAGCGCTCGCCGCAGCGCACACATTCGAGGACGTGTTGCTCACCGCCGCAGTGCGCGCAGGTGCACTGGCCTCCCGATGTCTCGCGCTCCCACGAATGCGGGCCATCGCAGGTCGAGCGGACAGCGGCGGGGCGCGGGTTGTTGAAGTCGATGCCACCGCGCTCGACGCCAAAGGTCGGCAGGTCGAGGACGTTGTTCGACGTCGGAAGCTCGCTCACGATGAAGTCGCTCGGCGCACACCAACCGCCACTGGCCTCGATCATGTCGTCATGCTCCCCTCGGACCTAGTGACGTGTCAACTGTAGGCCCTCGATCGCGTCCAGGACACCGCGCAGCGGTCGCGGGGCCGGCGCGGACGCCAGCCCGTGCGCCTTGACATGCTCAATCACCGCGTCCTTGTTGAACTTGGACGGGATCTTGATGCCCCGGTCAATGGCCAGCGACTTGATCTGAGCCACGGTCATCGACTCCACCGGGGTCGGCCCGACCGCCCAGGTGCCCATGCGATCGCCACCGAGGATCTCGACGGCCGGCGCCCCAACCCGCCAGTACTGCGCCGCGTTGAACGCCCCGTTCCACCAGCAGGCCCACAGCCGCTCGTCACTGCCCCGCGCGCACCGCACCGCCCACGACTCCAGCACCCCGACCCGTGGTACCGCCGCCACCGCCCGCGTCAGCCGCACCGTCCAGCCGCAGGCCCCCGCCGCTGCGGCCACCCGCCGGCAAGCAGCCACAGGACATAAATCCAATTCAGCTTCGTGCGCCGGCTCCAACACCACCGGCCCAGAACTTGGATTCGCCCCCGCCGAATCCAAGTTTCGCAGCGCCCCGATGCGCCGGTACCGCTCGTCGCGCTCGGCCAGGTAGCGCGCCTCGGCGTCCGCCCAGTGCGCCAACCAGCCGGCGGCGTCCAATTCAGATCACGACCCGCACCCGGACGCCCGGCTCGTCCTCGGACTTGGACCCGGACAGCCGCACCACCTGCACGTCGTCCTCGTACACCCCAGCGTCGGTCAGCGCGTCCAGGACGTTGCGGTAGAGCTTGTCCAGGTCGCCGGCCCCGGTCGCCACCGGATCGCCCAACAGACCGAAGGTCAAGTCGACCGCGACCGGGCCAGCGAGAGGAAAAGCGGGCTTGACCTGAGTCCACTGGAACACCTTCGCCGCGGTGGCCTGGTAGGCCACCAGCTTGCGCCAGCGCCCCGAGCTCACCGAGTCCCGCAGCTGCGGCTGTCCGACGTACCCGCGGCACGCCGGACAGCAGTGGCAGCGCGGGGCGCGGGCGGTCAGAGAGCCCTTGGTCTTCGGCGGGCCGGGCACCCAGAAGTTCAGCACCTCGATGCCCTGGATGCTCACCGCGCGGCCATCCCGCCCAGCGCCATCAGGCACGCGCCGATCATGATGATTCCGCACCAGTACGTGATCAACCACGGCCACTGACGTCGTAGCGCCCGCCGATTCACCTCAAGAGCTCCCATGCCGTCGAGCCTATCCGCAACCTAGTGACACGTCAATTGGTCAACACCAGCGGGTCGATGCGACGCGACGCCAGCACCAGCGACACCATCGACGACACCTCGCCCATCCTCGCGCCCGGCGGGACGAAGACGTGCAGCCGCTCCGCCAGCGCCCGTAGCTTGTCCGTCGGCGGCCTGGCGCGCCACGCCCGCTCCTTCGTCGCCGTCGTCTTCTCGGCCGGCGTCACCGCGCCCTCGGCCCACGCCATCGCGTACGCCAGGTCGGCCACCCCCGACACCACCTCGACCCGCGTCAGCGCCCCGCGCTTGGGCACGGCGATCACGTCGAAGCCGCAGAACACCCGCTCCCCCGCGAAGTGACCGAGCCAGTCCGCGGCGCGCGTCGGCCTTCCCGGCAGGATGGCCAGGTACCGCTCGCCGGCCTCGATGAAGAACACCCCGGCCCGGGTCCGCAACCACGCCATCGACGAGCCGGCGAACAGGTCCACCTCGGTGGCGACCAGCGGGCCGTCGCGACCCTCCAGCAGCGCGCGCCGGGCGTCCTGCTGGCCGGGAGCCAATTCCTCTGGATCTTCAAGGCCAATGTCCAGTTCGTCCGGCGTTTCGCGCTCGACACGCTCAGCGATCTCCGGTTTCTCGCCGAACAGTTCCACCCCGGACACCAGCGAGTGCGCCTTCGTCGCGCCCACCACGTCGAGCACCAAGCAGTCCGCTTTGCCGGGCCACGGGCGGAGCCCGCGTCCCACCATCTGTCGGTACAAAACGGGCGAACGCGTCGGGCGAGCCACGACGATCCCGTCGGTCTCCGGGTCGTCGAAGCCCTCGGTGGCGATCTGGCAGTTGGCCAGGACGGGGGTCTCCCGCGCCCTGTACGCGTCCAGGACGGCCTTACGGGCCGCGGGTGCCATACCGCCGTGGATGAGCCCCGTAGGACGCCCAGAGGCGCTCAGGGCGTCCGCGATGACCCCGGCCGAGGAGACCGTGGGCGCGAACAGGATCAGCTTGCGGTCCGGGGCGTGCTCAGCGACCGCCTTCGCGATGGCCTGCGGGGCCAGGGACTCCTCGATGGCCGCCCCCAGCTGGCCCTCGTGGTAGTCGCCGCGCGAGACCCGCACCGCGGACAGGTCGAGGTCGTCGACCTCGATGTGCAGCCCCCGCGGCCGGACCAGGAAACCCGCAGCGATCATCTCGCTGATCGAGACCTGGTGGACGATGTCCTGCCACACCTCGCCCAGGGCCAGGTCGTCACCGCGCATCATCGTCGCGGTGAAGCCGACCGCGACCGCCGAGTCTGGCCGCATCGGGCCCAGCGCCCCGTAGTGCTCCAGGATCTGCAGGTACGTGCTGGCAACGGCGTGGTGACACTCGTCCACAATGATCAGCCCGACGTCGCGAATCATCCGACGCCGGTTCTCGCTGCGCAGCGTCTGTACCGACGCGCACACGATCTTGGCCAGGGTCTCGTTCGTCGAGGCCTGGACCCGGCCGACCCGGATGCCGGGCGCCACCGACCGGAACTTGGAGATCATCTGGTCGACCAGCTCAGTCGTGTGCGCCAGCGCCAGGACGCGCTTACCCGGGTGCTGCGCCAGGTACCGCTGCCCGATATGCGCGAAGCCGACCGTCTTGCCCGCCCCGGTCGGCCAGACCACCGCCGGCCGGCGCATCCCGCGCCCCAGCGCCGCGAAGACCGCCTCCACCCCGTCGCGCTGGTAGTCACGAAGCGCGAGCAGTTGACTCACCGCGACACCGCCCGCACCCAGCCACGCCGGTCAAGCTCCAGCCCGCACCGCCGCCCGACCCACAGCGTTTGCCCCGGCAGCCAGCGCTCCGCCGTGCCCCGCACCCGCAACTCGTCGCGCATGCGCATGCTCAGCCCGAACACCGACGCCATGGCCGCCAGCATCGACGAGCTCAGCCACGTGCCGCCAGTCGAGCCGAGGTCGGCCACCCAGAGCGTGCCGTCGTCATGACGTACGACGCGACAGTGCCGCGCGCCGACGGTCTCGTCGTCCACGCGCAGGTCGCACTCCGCCGCCGTGCCGATCACCAGCGAGTCCACCTACGCACCCCGCACGACGTCGCCGTACCGGTCGCGGGCAATGTCCGGGTCGATCTGGTCGGCGGCCATGAGGAAGCCCTCACGGCGCGTCTTCGCCGGGATGCGCCGTTCATTGACCCACTCCCGCAGGTACTTCACCAGGTCGCGGGCCGCGTCGCGCCGCACGCGACGAACCTCCGCGCGCAGCTCCTTGACCTGCTCCTCGGCCTGCTCGGCCCGCAGCCGATCCATAACCACGTGGCTATCCCGGAGCCAGTCGGCCTCGGCCACCGTGGTCAGCCCCAGTTGCTTCGACACGGTCTCGTAGGTGAGCCGCTCAGACTGCTGGCCACCCAGCGCGCGCTTGGCCACCGCCGCGTAGAACTCGTCGCCGTACAGGGTGACCTCGGCGTGATGCGTGTAGTGCACCGTCGCCTCCTGGAACCGCAAACCGATCTTCAGCCAGTCGACAGGCGTTGGATTCACAGGGCCGCCGGGTGTGGTCATCTCACGCCGCCAGCAGGGCCGTGGCGGCCCGCGTCTCGAGGTTGCGCACCTGCGCCAGGGCCCGGGTCAGCCGGCGCGCCACATCGCGATCAACGGCGCCGTAGGTCGCGGTCTGCTGGCCTACCCGGTAGCGGGCCAGGGCAAGCACGCGCAGGGCCGCGGTCATCTCGGCGTCCAGGATCTCGCTCATGACCGGAACCCAGGCGGCATCGGCGGCATGACCGGGCGGAAGCCGGTCATGCCGCACCGGACTCGCCGTGCTCGAATCGGGCGCCCTGAGCCGCAAACAAGGCGTTTCGGTAGGTCGGGGGCAACCGCACGTCCTGTGCGCCACGCAGGAGCACGTCGCGGATTCCAGGACCATGGAGCTTGCCGTCCGTTACGTTGACCAAGTCGCCACCGAAGTCAGTGGCGATGATCTCGGGCTCGTCGGTACCCATCCAGGTGGACATATAGACGTCGCCCTTATGGAAACTCAGATGCCATGGCCAGTTCTGCGCATGACCAACGAACGGACCGCAGATCAGAAAGTCGCCTCTCGAAACCATTGAGGCCGTCGCATCGAGAAACCGAAGGCATTCCTCGTCAGTCCAGAGACCTTTGACCTCCACCCACAATTTGAGATCAGGCAATCGGAAGTCAGGCAGATATCGAAATGATCCATCTTTGTTACTCAGGCGATAGTTAACGTTGAAACCCTCAGGCTCGTATTCCCAGGAAATGTGCAACGCGTCGAAGAACACCGCCCATCGTGCCTCGAGCCGCGACCGGAACCGGCAGCCTGCGTACTCCGTCTCGATCGCCCCCCGCTTAACGTCTCCCATGGCTACGACGCTAGCCGTTGACCTAGTGACACGTCAAGTAGTCGCTGAGCCTCCCGCTGAATCTCGGCGATGGCCCTCCCGTTCCGCCGGGCGCAGCAGTCGGCCGGCACCGACGCCAGGTCCCGGCGCCCCCAGCACGGGCAGCCCCAGGGCTCATCCTTGCCGCAGTCGCGGGGACGCTCATGGCACCGACAGGGGTACGAAATCCACGTCGGAGACCTCGCCGCGAACCACATCCTCGTCTCCACGCTCTCAGCCCTTTCTTGCCAAGATCCATTAACGCCGTTAACGCTTGCGCCCCCTTAAGAGCGGGGGGCGCGTTAACGCGGTCTCAGACCGACGGTTGTCAAGATCTGTTAATTAGTGCGTTAACGCTCTGACCAGCACGTTAACGCCAGGGTCCAAGATTCATTAACGTTAACGCGTGATCTTGGTTAATCAAGATCAGGTTAACCAAGATCGTTAACGAAAAAGTCTACTTGCGTGACGAAGCGACTACTCTTCGACACCTTCGCCAAGATAGACTTCCGGTCCACCTTGTACCTTTTTGAACGGGTTGGCCGCGAGCCTGTCCAGCCCCTCGACCTCGATGAAGTAGAACGCCTCGCGCCCCTGCGCCTTCGCGATGCGCCCCCGCTCCACCAGGTAGGCCCACGCCTTGGAGAAGTTCGCCGTCACGGTGCCTGCTGTCTGCCCGAAGTCCGTCATGTCGGCCGCCCGGATCCGCAGCCGCGTGTACGTCTCGCCGGTCGCCGCGGTCTCCACGAGGGCCGTGGCGATAGCCAGAGCCCGTCGTTCCCGCGCCGAGAGCAGTGGTCCGGCCGGCGAGGTGAACGGACCACTGCCGCCGTCCTGGGGGGCCAGGAGCACGCACGAGGTGATGGCCGTGCCCAGCTCGTTGACCTCCCCGACGTCCACCACGTTCAGGTTGGCCATAATCGCCGAGGGAGCTCCGACATTCTTCTGTTTGGTCGATGACATCGTGCAGGCAATGCCGGCCATGCTCGCTTCTATCTCCACATCCATTGCTCCGCGCACCGACGTGGACCCACGGGCCCGGCCGCCTTTCACGCCGGAGTGGTGCACCGTCAGTACGGTGGCCCCGGTCTCACTCGCCAGCAATTTCACGGACTCGATGAAGATGCCCATATCCTGGGCGCTGTTCTCGTCCATTCCGATGGTCACCATGGCCTGGGTGTCAAGAACGATCAGAGCCACCGGTCGCCGGTCGAAATAAGCCCGCACCGCGGCCAGCACCCGGTGCACTGTGGCCACGTTCATCTGGATCGGCGTAGACACGACGTGAACCCGGTGCTGCGTCTGCTGGTGCATTTCCCAGGCCCGCAGCCGTAGCGCCACCCCTTCGCAGTCCTCGACGGCGAAGTAAATGACCTCGCCCTGGTGTGTGGGATATCCATGCCAGGGTCGACCCTGCGCGATACAGGCCGCCATCTCGATCGCGGCGAAGGACTTGCCCGCGCCGGGCGGTCCGTAGAGGCGGGCTGTCTGCCCGCGTCCAAGCCAGCCGGCGATCAACGGCTGGGACCTGGGCATCAACAGCAGGTCTTCACGACTCATGATCCGAATCGGATACCGGGCGTCGCGGTACTCCCTGGCCCACGCCGCAGCGTCCTCGCGCAGGAGCAGCTTGGCCCCCTCGTTGGCGACCAGTTGCTCCCACGGGGAAAGGACTTTTGGCTGCTCAGCGGATTCGTTGATCAACGGGGCAGCAACATCGTTCGATGTCTGCATACCCCCGGGAGGGGAGAAGGGGTTGGCCGGGGCTTCCCCGGCCTGATCAAAATCGGACTTCACCTCGGAGCGCGGAGGCAGTGCGGCCGGCAACTCCCACCCGCTCACCGCAGTCCCCGTGTTGTTCAACGGTGGCGGCGGTGGCACTCCGAGGCCGGCTTTGCGCCGGATCGCGTTGCGCCATTTCTGGTCAGCCTCGGACTGGGTATAGGGCGCCGATCCGTTTCCGCTGGCGATGGCCGCCGCGTTCATGAAGTGCGGATAGGCGTCGTCAAGCTCGACAATGTTCCAGGTGGAGTTGCAGATCTCCACCAGGCGAATGGCCACACCAAAGGCCACGTCGTCTCGCGCCCCCTCCGGCGCGCGCGCCAGGCGTTCCAACTCCTCGGCAAACACCTTCTGGATCCAGCCGTCCCACAGGTGATTCACGCTCGACGCAGCCAGGACGCTGGCGCCATCTGGCAACGGCTCGGGTCGCGGTGGTGGCTCCGGCGGTCGCACCAGCTCCAGGAGCCACTCCGGCGCCGGGGACAGCGGGAAGTCGGCCACGACGCTGTATGCACCCTCGGGGCGCGTGCTGGGTGGCGCGACGACCTGGCCGCCCCGGCCCCGCACGTCGATCCCCACCGGCAGCCGGCCGGCCCGCCGGCCGTGCTGGGCGTTGCGCGGCTCGAAGTCCTCGGGCAGCAGGAAGTAGTAGTGCAGCCCGCCCGAGGGTGTTCTGACGACGTAGGTCTCGGGCAGCTGCCCGTACGCGGCCACCAGGCCGGCCAGGGCGGTCATGCCGCCGTTCTGCGGGTCGACGTCGAGGACCCACATCCCGGACACCAGCCCGGTCAGGATCCCCACGTTCGCATCGGGGTAGAGCGTCCAGGCGGCCTGGACCTCGGCGGCGGTACGCCGGCCGAGGGTCGGCCACTCGTACTCGATGGGCTTTTTCGCCCCGGCGCGTACGGGCACGACAGCCCAGCCACGCCGAACGTACGCCGTGGCCATCAATACCGTATCGTTGTGGTTCGTCACGGAAAGTTCGGACCTTTCTGTTGACGACGTCGAGCCCGGCGCAGCCACCACGGCCGCCGGGCTTCGTCATGTGCTTCTGGTGTAGGGCGAGGCTACGCCGCTCAGGCCAAGGTCGTCGGGTCCAGCTTCCCCTCATCCAGGCGACGTTCGAGCAGGGGAAGGCCGGCGTCGATGACGGCACGCATCACCGAGGCCTGGCTGATGCCGTACCGCTCAGCGAGGGCCATGACGCGGACCTTACGGTCGGGCACGCAGAGCGCGACGAGCTGCGAGGTGAAGCGGGCGACGCCGCGGGAGGGCCGCGTCACCTCATCGGGCACGGGCAACGGAACTGTTCTGACCATGCGGTGACGCTACTTGACGTGTCACTAGGTGGTCAACTACCGTCGCCGTCTATGCCGTCGACACTGATCCGCCCAGCCCGCCACGACGGCCGCTCACGCACCCCCGCCCCCGACCCGGCCGCCCAGCCCTGGTTCCCGTGGCGCCTGCACGCCTACCGCCCACGTCGGGCACCACTGGTCCCCGACCCGGGCATCGACCGCGGCCGCCCGCCGGTAGCGTGGCCGACCCAGTGCCGGGAGTGCTGGGGCTTCGTCGACGACCCGCGCCACCTCACCCCCATTCCCAACGAGCCGCTGGAACGCGGGTGAAGGTCGGCGAGCTCTGCGCCGGCTATGGCGGGATCTCGATGGGACTGCGGCTGGCCGGCGAAGACGTCGACCTGCGCTGGCTGGCCGAGTTCGACCGGGCCCTCGACGTCCTGCACCCGGCCGGCGTGCCCAACCTCGGCGACATCACCACCGTCGACTGGTCCACGGTCGAGCCGGTCGACCTGCTCACGGCAGGCTTCCCTTGTCAACCCGTGAGCGCGGCCGGCGCGCAGCTGGCCGAGGCCGACCCGCGCTGGCTCTGGCCCGAGGTCCACCGCGCCGTCGCCGCCCTGCGACCGCCCCGCGTCCTGCTGGAGAACGTACGCAACCTGATCTCCATGCGCAAAGGCGAGATCTGGCGCTACATCCTGGCCGACTTGACCAGCCTCGGCTACGACGTACGATGGCTTACCCTGGGCGCCTGCGCGGTCGGTGCCGCCCACCACCGCCACCGTGTGTTCGCGCTAGCTCAGGCGGGCCACGCTGGCCGAGCCCCGCAGGCCCGGCGTCTCGACGTCCAGGAGTGCGGCGCCCGGCGCGGCGCCAACGGTGGTCAGATCGCGGTACCCACGGCCACGGCCACGGATGCCCGCGACTCTCGCAACCTGACCGCAGGCCGGTCGCCGGATGCGAGGCCCAGCAGTACCGGCGTAACGCTGGGCGACTTCGCCGTGATCGTCGGTGCCCTGCTCCCCAGCCCGGCCGCGCGCGATGGCGACGGCCGCGGCGAGGGGGATGCCGCCCACTGGGCCGAACACCGCCGGAGCAACGGCATCCCCCTCGCCGCGGAACTGGCACTACTGCCCACGCCCAGCGCTGGGTACGCGGCTCAGGGCGGCCTGAACCTGCGCACCGTCGTCGTTCAGCCCGAGCACTGGGGCCGGTTCGCCGCCGCCGTAATCCGTCACGCCGCTGTCTTCGGCCCGCCACCCGCGCCGACCGAGCCCAACCGCAACGGCGCTCCCCGCCTGGCGCCGGCGTTCGCCGAGTGGCTGATGTGCATCCCGGCCGGCCATGTCACCGACGCCCTGCCGCGCTCCGCCGCGCTCAAGGCGATCGGCAACGGTGTCTGCCCCCCGCAGCTCGCCCAGGCCTGGCGCTACCTCACCTCGCCACTTGACATGTCACTAGGTCAGCCGCTAGCGTCCCTCAGCGTGACGACATCAACCACAGACACCGCGGCGGACGAGGTCCGCGACCGCCAGGCCGCCGCCCGCGCCCGGGTCATCGAGGCCACCATCTCGCTCGGCGTGACCGTCGACCCGGTATTCATCCAGGCCGCCATGCTGGAGTTGGCGCAGGTCTGGCGCGAGGACGCCGAGTACTTCGCGACGGCCAAGCGGCGCGGGTGGAAGTCCACGGCCGACCAGCTCACCCAGGCGGCGGCGCGACTGGTCGGCTTCGCCCAGTCCCTCGCCGCGGTGCCCGTCGAGCCGGTGATGACGTACGAGGAGAGCGTGGCCCTGCGCGCGGCGACGGATGGCGTGCCCGAGGCGACCATTCGTCGCGAAGATCAGGACTCCGCTTTCCTTGAGAACGCTGCCGCACACGCGGAGGCAGAGACTGCGGCCGCGTTCGACGCGATGCGGGAGGCCTGCTCGCACCCTGAGCCCCAGCGCTCGACGCTCAAGTCCGGAGTGATCATCTGCACGTTGTGCAGCGCGGCCGTCGGCCAGGCGGCCTCGGAGCGGCTCGCCGAACTCGTCCCGGGCACGAAGCGCGGCCCGGTCATCACCGGAGACGCGACCCTGGACTACCTGTCCGGCGCGACCGACACCTACGACCCCACCCCGAAGGACCAGCCCGTGCAGCCCACGCCGGCCGTCGACAACCCGTTCACCTCGCCCGCCGCCCCCGGCACGAACCGAAACCGCGCCCCGGTCAAGCGACTGACGTTCGGCGAGCTGGGCCCGCTGGTCGCCGCCACCTACCCGGTCCCCCGTCCGCACCTGTCGCACTCCTACGTCGAGTCGCTGTCCAAGTGCGGCCTGTCCGCCCTGCTGTCCGACGCGTCCAAGGCCGGTCACCTCGGCCCGCGGCGCCCGTCCTGGTCGCTGATCGGCGGCAACGCGCTGCACGCCGCGGTCGAGGCGATCGAGCGGGTGTCCATCAGCATCGGCGGCGCCGATCCGGCCACGGCCGCCCAGACGCCGAACTGGGAGGAGTTCTGGGAGGAGGCCCTCACCCTGCAGGTCAGCGAGACCAGCGCGTCCCTGATCGGCACGCCCTACGCCAACGCCTCGACCTGGCACGTAGCCAACAAGGGCCTGGAGAACTACGACTGGTGGCGCGTCCAGGGCCTCGACATGGTCAAGAAGTACCTGGCCGTCCACGACACCGCCTGGCGCTCGCGGCACACCCTGCTGCAGGTCCCGGCGCTGCCCAGCGACACCCGCGTCCCGGTGCTGGAGTTGCCGTTCACGGTCAACGCCGGCTCGAGCGCGATCACGATGGAGGGCCGCATCGACGTGGCCTGGCTCTCGACCACCGACGAGTACCCGACGGCCGCGCTCGAAGTGGTCGACATCAAGGCCGGCAAGTCCCTGCCCGTCGATCATTTCCAGCTGGTCGAGTACGGCGATGTGCTGCGCAAGCACCTGCCGTCCAACTTCGGCCTGCCGATCGTGGGCCGCTACTACCGGGCCCGCCTGGGCACCTACACCCCACCCGTCCCGCTGCCCGCCAAGGCCGGCCAGGACGAGATCGACTATCGCTACCAGGCGGCGCAGCGGGCGATGAAGCACGCCGTCTTCGCCCCGCACGTGGACAACATGTGCTCGTCCTGCGGGTCCGTCGACTTCTGCCCGGCCCAGTCGATTCGAGATGGCGCGAGCGCATGAGCGACCTGCCGCTGTCCCACCAGATGTACGCCGTGGCCGATTTCAAGGACTACGAGACCGAGCGGTCGCTGACCGCCGAGCTCTCCGACGCCACCAACGTGATCACGTCCGTGGTCCGGTCCACGCCGTTCGACCCGCCGGGGCACATGCACAACGTGGTGCTGGACCTGGACCTGCCGGCCACCCTGCTGCCGTCCAGCACTCCCGGACACTTCCATCTGTTCATCGAGCGCCCGATGACCTGGGAGACCTACCTCAACCTGATCGACGCGATGGTGGCCGCCGGCCTGGTCGAGCCGGGCTACCGGGACGCGAGCGTGACCCGCGGCCACACGGCCGTCCGCCTCCCGTGGATCAAGAAGTGAGCGGCTGTCCGTTCTGCGCCATCTTCGCCGACCTGAGCGTGGCCACGACGCGGATCGTGTGGGTCAGTCGTTACGACATGATCCTGGAACCGCTTGACCCGGTCACCCCGGGCCATCTGATCGTCGTGTCCGGACGCCACGTCGCCAGCTTCGCTCAGGACCCGAGACTCTTCGGGTCGCTGGCCGAGACGGCTGCCAGCTACGTGCGCGGCCTGTCCGACCGGGGCGACTGGAACGTCATCACGTCGATGGGGCCGGCGGCCACGCAGACCGTCGAGCACCTGCACATCCACCTCGTCCCGCGCCGCCCTGACGACGGGCTCAACCTCCCCTGGGGGCGGTAAGGCCATGGCTCAGGTCAAATGCGCGAACTGCTCCGGGACGGGCACCGTGTCCATCCCCTGCCCGTGCCACGGCCGGGGATGCATCAACTGCACCGGCGGCCGACGCCGGGTGACCTGCGGCGGCTGCGGCGGGTCGGGATGGAGAGAGGAACAGAGATGACCAAAAAAGGTGGCGACGGGTACGACCCGGAGCACGCACGCGAGGACGAGAAGACGCGTCAGGACATGGAGCGCGAACGCAAGAGCGGCCAGAGCGGCGACAAAAAGGGCGGTGGCGGGCGCTGATCGCCAACCACTTGACGTGTCACTAGGTCTCAAGTAGCGTCGAACGCACATCGAACACACAGACGAGAAGGAAGCTCTCATGATGACCCAGTCCAACCCGTTCAGCAGCCCGGCCGCCCCAGGCGCGCCGGACCCGGCGCCCAGGCCGCGTGACCTGGTCGGGTGCCTGGTGGCCTACAGCCCCCGCGAGTTCACCGCGGCCGGCGCCCCCGGCAACGAGAAGGGCGTAGGGGAGGGCGCGAACGCCAGCCCGCCGCGCGACCGCGTCACCGCGGACCTGATCGTGCTGTCCACGCCCGGCGACCAGCCGGTCGCGTTCGGCGGCTCGCCGGAATGGGAGCGCAAGCCCACCCCGCA
>Ga0180096_1000007_pt1 | contig 13970 bp, 33 predicted proteins | sample EasRiv293_16_1Da_FD_121785 | JGI IMG/M metagenome (GOLD analysis project Ga0180096, IMG submission 121785) | Soil microbial communities from meander-bound floodplain in the East River, Colorado, USA - East River metaG ERMLT293_16_1Da | ecosystem: Environmental > Terrestrial > Soil > Floodplain ...
ACCGAGGCGAGCGCCCAGCCGTGCCAGGCCGCGCCGTGCGCCATCAGGTTCAGTTCGCGGGTCGCCTCGTCCATCGGCCCCTTGCCGGACAGCAGGGTCCGTTCGAACACCTCGTTGCCGCGCTGGGCCAGCTTGGCGATCGACAGCCGCAGGTCGCGAACGGAGCCGCCATGGGGCAGGTCGGTGCGTTCTTCGTCCTTGATCATTCTTTCTCCTCGGGTATCAGGTGAGACAGGGGTCACGCCGCGCGTCTTGAGCGCTTCGGCTTCGACGAGTGCACGTCGTTCGTTTCGAGCAGGCCGCATTTCGTGCAGCTCGAACCTGATCCGTCGTCCTCCCACGGGTGTGGTGGCGTTGCCGCGGTGGAGGCGGCGCCCTTACCCCCTTTAGGGGGGGTAAAGGAAGAACGGACTCCGCGCGGAGTCACGGTGTGACGGACGCTGTGACTCTTTGCGGACTCCGACGCGGACTGTCGTTCGCGCCATTTCGCCTTCCGGTCCGCGTCTCTCTTCCGACGTGCAGCCACCTGCTCGGCGCTCTCGTTGCGCTCCAGGTAGTGCGGCATGAACCAACCACCGTCAACGGCCTCCCAGAGACCGGCATCCACCAACTTCTGAGCCAACTCCGGGGAGGCGAGTGCAGCGGCCACCTCGATGGGCACCACCGGTGAGGTGATGGCCTGGTTCGAGATGTTGCGCGCTACCCACGCTCCCAATCGGCAGTAGACCCCGAAAGCGGCGTTGCCGGCCCGAGCCACCGGACCGCAGTTGTCCCACGCATCGTCGATAGAGAAGCTCAAGCAGCCACCTCGGCTTTCTCGAGGCCATCGAACAGTGAAGGAGCCCCGCGGAGTCCCTTGAGGACGGAGATGATGAGCCACGACGTGTAGTGCCTGTTGAAGTTCCCGACGAGCAGTGAGCAGAACGGGTCGAGTTTGAGCGCACCGCCGACGTAGGTCTTGCGCTCGGAGTCGGTCATGGAGGTCAGGTTGTTGTGCTTGCGCATGAGTTCGTAGACGCCCCAGTCCCGCACCTGGAGTCGATGCTCGCCCTGGTCGTCTTGGAACCTCAGCCTCGGAATGAACGGGAACCGGCGTGCGCCCTCGGGCTTTGAGCCGGGCAGGTCGAACAGCGCCAGCATCGGAGAGTCCGGAGACGCTGGGTTGTGCTCGAACTCCAACTCATATGCCCGCGGGTGCACGACGGCGAGGCTGAGCCGCCGGGTGTTCGCCTCCGCGATGGAGTTCGCCACGAATGGCTCGAGGAGCTGGCTCCGGCCACGCTGGGTTGTCTGCCCGGTGATCGTGAAGGCGGACGCGTTGATGCGCCAGTGCTGGTCTGGCGAACGGTCGGCGGCGAGCTGGAACGACTCGGGCCGGTGGTCCTTCGGGTTCCGCTCGAGCCGCACCGTCGACACCGACCACCGCGGCGGAGCGGCGAACCGGGCCAGCGGGTATATCCGGATGAGTGACCGCATGGTCGGACTGATGCCGGCCGAGCACACGAACACCCGGCCGTCCGAGTTGGGTTCGGGGACGGTCTTGCCGAGCATCACAAAGTCATCGAGGATGATCACGTCGACTCCAAGGCGGCAACGAGCACGTCCCCGTGGCAGGCCTCGGGCGAGCACCAGCAGACAAGCACCTTCCCTCGCAACCCTCCGAGCTTCGCCAGCAGGGACGGTTTGTGCGGAAGGTAGTGCTGTTCGTACGAGGAGATGACCTCGGCGCGGTCACCGTCACCGGGGATCTCGAACGGGTTGCCCCACTCGGTGCGGCGGTCGATACGCACGAGCAGCCCGTTTTCCTCTGCCCACCGGAGCAGGTTGGCGTGCTCGCCACGCAGAGAGGCCACCACGGTCTCGCCGGCCAGCGCCCGCAGACGGAACTGATCCTCGACTGGCGACCAGCGAACCGCCTCCTGTCGCGGTTCAACTGTGCCTTCGAGGGCCCCGGCCGTCGCGTGCTCGGCCGGTTCGTCTTCGGCTTGGCCGGTATCTGGCGCGGCGGACGCGTATGACTTGCCGTCCGCGCCCACCACCCGGTCAGGTGTCTCATCTGAGACACCTGACGCGGCGACGTCCCGCTGAACGGTGTCCTTGCTCGCCCCGACTGCCGCGCCAATCGCCCGAGTACTCATGCCGGCCAGGCGCAGTTCGGCGACGGCCTTCTGGCGGTGCTCCGGTGGTAGGCGGAGGCGGTCAGCGCCAAACTCTTCGTCGACATAGGCCGCCCAGTCGGCGTACCCGAGCATCACCCAGTCGCGCTCGTTGTACGCGGCGGCGATCTCGGAGAGGGTGGTGAGGTACGAGTGGATGCCTTGCCGGATCCGGCCAGCTCGAGCCCGCGCCGCGGCCACGTCGGTCTTCGCAATGGTGGTCAATCTCCCGCCTCCCCTAGTCTGCGTGCGTCCACTTCGGACGCCAACGCCGCGCGTTCTTCATCCACCTGGTGAGTTCGGTGGGTCTCGACCATTCCGCAGGTGCAGATCACCTGTCCTGACCAGTCCTCATCTCCTGACGGGATACACCTATGGACAGGCCAGCTCTTCGGAGACGTCTTACGAGGAGCACCGGAGGACGGACGTGCACGAGGGAAGAAGCTCACGACGCCACCCTGCCCTCGGGTACTGGGGATTCGGCGAGCGTCGCCCTCGTCCGCTGCTTCGACTCCCGCCACTGCCGGCGCCGCTTCTCCGCCGGGCTGGCCGGCGGGCCGAGGTGCCACGCCGCCAGCTGGCTCACCGTCTGATCCGCTGGTACGAGCGCGGCGAGGACGAATAGCAGCGCCCACCTGTCGGCCTCGTCGGTTTCGCCGAGGAGCCACCGCCGGTTCGACTCTGGTGCGTCGTCTCGAACGCGGCCGGCGAGCTGGGCGGCGATCGACGCCAGGCGGTCTTCGTCCACTGCTACTCCTCTCCTGCTACTGAGCCGGCTACTCAACCGGTGGAAGTGCCTCGTTCAGTCGGATGAGCAGCGTCTCCAGGTAGCCGATTGGGTCGACCACCTCGTCGTCGTGGAGCGTCTCGTTCAGGTCGTCGCGGATCTTCGCGACCTTCGCGAGCGCGTCGCTGAGTTCGGCGATCAGTTCCTTGACCTGTGGCAGGTCCGTGAAGCTGAGGTTGATCGGTACGGTGCGCGCGGCCATCAGGTCTTCTCCTCCTGCTGAGCCTGCCGCGACTCATGCCACGAATCGGTGCAGGCCCTGGTGATCGGGTCCTCGAGGCCGGGGATGCGTCGGGGCAGGCCGGGGCTGTGGCAGGTGGGGCAGGACCGGGGCCGGGCGACCTCGCGGTTGGTCGGCCGGCAGTCGGGGCACAGGAGCATGAGGCCGTCGTCGCAGCCGTCGCCGGCCTGGTGTGCCTCGCACCAGAGCTTGCCCTCGCCACGACAGGTCTGGCACGAACGGGCCGCCTGCTGGGCAGCGGCACGCAGTAGAGCCAGACCCATCTGGCCGGCGACGTCGCGGTCGAACCAGAGACGAGCGCTCTCGCGGTTCTCCCGGTCTGCCACGCCGACCCGGATCCGGCCGCCCGTATCGGGATCATCGGGGGCGGAGACGGTAAGGATGCCGACGCTCAGGTCGACCTCCCACGGCAGTTCGGGTGCCTCTGTGAGCGGATCAGGAACCAGCAGAACCGGCGGGAAACCAGTGGACTCCCGGGCGATGTCGCACACCTCGCGCCACGTCTCGGCACTGCTCGGTCCATGCCAGTTGCGCCCGCCGTCTCGCGGAGCATCGTCGTTGCGGCTGAACGGCCGAACGCCGACTCTCACGACGGAGAAGTTCGGCGGTTCTGGTGGTAGTGGTTCCTCCACCTCCACCAGCGCCTCCCGCTGAACCCGGATCCGGCCCACGCCCGGGATGTCGAAACGCAGCAGCCACACGCCCTCGAACTTCTGGGCAGAGTCCAGCACTCCGCCGGTGTCTTCCGGTAGCACCATGCCACCGAGGGCATCAGGCAGTCGGTACCTCGTCACTTCTGCTGCTCCTTCTCCTGCGCCCGCTTCTCGATCTCGGCTTCCCGTTCGGCGTCCTCACGTTCCAGTCGCCGCTGGTTCTCCTCGTACCGTTCACTCCCCGGCTGGGCGGCCATGGGTCTCCTCCTTGGTGTCGGTCTTTCCTTCAGCGATACGGGCGACGATCGCGTCGATGACATCGGCTGGGTACCACTCGTCGACGCTGCACCGACCCTCGGCCGTGAAGCCGTCCACCGGGGCGCGGACGGCGAAGAACAGCAGATGCCGGATCTCGGCTGCTACTTCGGCCCGGACTGTTGTCTCTACCCGCCGTCGTGCCAGGGCGTCCGCCCGCATCCGGATGTCTCCGGTCTCGTCCGGTCCGTCTTCGGCGAGGCTCTGCGCCCATTCGGCATGGATTGAAGCCCGGCCGGCAGCGAACGCCACCGGCCAGACCGCATCAACGGATGCGTGGTCGCCGGGCGCCGGTTGAAGGCCGTCGGCGCAGTGGCCGTACATCGCCAAGCGGCGGGCCCTGGCCGCCACTTCGTACACCTCTTCGGGTACTGCGGCGGCCAGCGCGGCGAGCGGGTCACTCATCGGTGGCCTTCCGTGCTTCGTGGGCCTGCGCCTGCCAGTAGTCCCGGTCACGGCGGAGCAGTTGCTCTTCCCGTCGTAGCGTCTCGACCTCTGCCCGTGCTTCGGCGAGTTGGGCAGCGAGGGAGTCCCGCTCAGCCCGCTGCCGTTCAGCCTCCTCGATCGCGTTTTCCCACGGGTCGTTCATCGACGAGTGCTCGCCGGTGACCTTGACAGGCGCGATGGCGGCAGCGAGCCGGTCGAGGTGATCGGCGTTCCGGTCGCGCTCTCCGATCTCTTGCAGGACTGCGCGCTCCAGCGCATCCCGCTCGCGGACGACATGCTCAACGTCATGGACGGCGTTGTCTCGTTCTGTCATCAGGTCTGGGATGCGGGCCAGGGCAGCATCACGACGTTCGAGCTCGGCGCGCAGGGCTTCGACCGGCCGGCCCTTGCAGTGCCCACAGTCAACGGTGCAGGTCTCGGTGCACTGGCCGAATCGTTCGGTGCTCACTCTTGCTCTCCTGTCTCAACGGGCGCGTCGAAGTCGAACTGCAGTTGCGCGCCGAGCGGTCGGTTGGACCAGAGGACCTCGGTTCGGTTGCCCCACTCGGCGCCCTGTCCGGTGCCAGCCGTGAAGGTGTGCCGATCCCATCCGGCGTATAGCTCCCGGTCGTACAGGTCGCTCGGGTAGCCGGAGAGCACGACCGCGGCCCGGGCCGCGTGCAGTGCCTCGGCCAGCTCGCGATGATCAGCCGCGCTGCCCATCTCGTGCACGTAGGCGCTCGGCGTCTTGCTTCGCGTGGTGCCGAGGTACGGCGGGTCGACGTAGAGCAGCACCTCGGAGTCCACGCCGTACTTGGTGACGATCTCCAGTGCGGGCAGGCATTCCAGCGAGACGTGTTGGAGTCGCTCGGCGGCGGGGGCGACGCGGTCGACGTAGGCCGCGAGGTAGTCGGGCATCGCGTAGGTGGTCGCGGAGGGCCGGACGTAGTAGCGCCAGCCGCTCCCCCGCATCTGTCCCGACCGCGCCTGGGTGAGACGCACGAAGACGCGACGCGCGACCTCCAGGTCCTCGGCGGCCGTATCGGCGTCGTTGAACTCGGCGCGTGAGTGTGGGGTGAGCGCGCATACCCGGGCCAGGTCGGCGGGATGGTCTCGGAGAACGCGCCAGAACGTCATGAGCCGGCCGTCGAGGTCGTTGACGGTTTCGTGCACGCTCGACCCTTTGGCCAGCAGCACGGCGAGCGAGCCACAGTACGGCTCCACGTAGTGCCGGTGGGCCGGAAGCAGCGCTGCGATCGCAGGACCGACAGTCATCTTGCCGCCGAAATACGGGACAGGTGGGCGCATCAGTTCTCTCCTGTCTCAACGTAGGGCCGGAGACGGTCAACGATCTTCGCTGCGGTTTCTGCTGCTCCCGGGTTGATCCGGATCAGGTCCGGGGCAGCCTCCTCGAGGTAGCGGTAGGCGCGGACCTCAACCGGCTCGTCGACGTCGGTCATCGTGGGCTCCGGCATGGGCACTTCCCCGAAGCGTCCTGTGCCGAACAGGGCCCGCGGTTGCCGGCCTTCAGGGTCTTCGTTGCCGGCATCCACTGGTGTGAGATCACGTTGTGGCCGCACTGGCAGCGGGCGGTCTCCGGTGTCGTCATCGTTCCTCCCACCGGAAGTACCGGGTCTCGATCTCCATGCCCTCAGCCAGCTCGGCGCAGTGCGTCGTGCCGTGCGAACCGTGCGGTTCAGACCGGCGGCAGTGAGGGCTCACGCAGGGGCAGATGAACGCGAGGCACAGGTCTTGCCCTTCGGCGACCATGGCCGTGTTGCGGACCAGTCCGGCGGTCTTGCCCAACCGGCGCCAGTCCGCAGGCCGGCGGACGATGTCGACGTCGGCGCCTTCCCGCTTGCGGCGAAGCGCCCACAGGTCGGCGTGGTAGTCCCCACCAGTTGGGCAGGCACCGTGCATCAACCGCATCGGACCAGCCGACAAGACAGCGTCGAGGACCTTGATGATGTAGTCGGCGTCGTCCCAGGTTCGGGAGGCGGTGACCAGCACCCGAAGTCTGGTCACGGGCCCTCACCGGCCAACTCCTCCATGGCCTGCCACAGGTCATGCCGGCCCTGCGCCCAGCCCTCGGCGTATGCCTGCTCGGCGCCAGCGACCAGCAGAGTGACCGAACCCCGCGCGAGCACGTCGCTCCAATGTGGATGCGGATCGGTGACGCCAGCCGGCATTCGCTGGCGGTCCCACACCACCCAGTGCTCGCCGCCGAGTGGGTACCAGTTGCCGACGTTGCTGCCGGAGGCGACCCAGATTTCCTGACGCCGGTAGTCGCCGTAGTGCACCGCAACTACGGAGCCGGCGCGCTGCGGCTCATCGGCCGGACCGAGCAGCTTGGCGCTCACGCGGCATCACCGAAGGGCCAGAGTCCGCCGTCATCCTGGAGCAGCACCATGCCCGCGTTCTGGTAGGCCATCGGCGTGGTCGCCGGGTCCTGCCACTCCTCAAGGATCAGCCCGAGGTCGTTGGCCTCCGTCACCCGCGAGTGGGTCCAGTCGTGGCACGGCACACATCCGGCCCACGCGTTGGACAGTCGCTCGTCGTCGTGGAGTGGCCGGCCGCCCTTCTTGCGGTGCTTGCGGTGACAGGCCTGGGTTGCCTGTCCCCAGCAGCCCGACAGGCGAGCCTCACACAGCCCATCGGCCCGCTCGAACAGCTGGGCGCGCAGGTCTGGCGGGAAGGCGGGCTCGGGCCGGGTCCGCTTCATCGGAGTGCGCCGCATCAGATCTCCATCTCCGGGAACGGCTCGGACGAATACTTGAGCGGGATCTCTACGCCGAGCCGAAGACGGCGGAGGCGATCGGCAGCGGAATGGCCGTCGGTGCCGTGGAACCGGGACCAGTTGTCCTGGTACTCCGTATGGCCGCACGACCAGCACTGGTGCTCGATCTCGACGTCACCCCGGTCGGCGTGCTGGCCGATCTCCATCATCATCTTCTTGGCGCATCTGCAGCAGCGACGCGGTGAGTCAAGGATCTGCGTGGCCATCACGTCGCCGCCCCGTTGAGTTCGGCCTTCCGCGCGGCCGCCGCGCGAGCGATCCGGTCATACGCCGCCTTCGGCAGTTCGCCCCGCTCCCGACTGGCCTTTACGTTCGCGCCGACCGCGGCGATGTCGTCGGCCGACTTGGCCTGCCGCACCTCGTCCAGGAACGCGTCGATCAGTAGTTGGGTCTCCGGGTCCCAAGCCGCCGGTGCGCCGCGCTCGTAGGACTGGGCATCCGGCTCCGGGTCGTGGGTCGGGATGCACAGGGCCTGCAGCAGTGCGACCCGAAAAGCGACGCTCATCGCCTTCGGCGCGCCCTTGTCTCCGAAGTCCATGGACTCGCCGGGCACCTCGCAGTCGATGTGGTCGCCGGCCGGCCCGAAGAACCGGTACGTCACCGTGACCGTGCACTCGCGCGACGGCTTCCCGGTCGACGTCTGCACGTCCCGGTAGCGCGCCTCCGACTTGGCCGGAACCACGATCACGCCGTGCTTGCGCAGATGCGGACCAACCGCGTTGACCACGGCATCGATGCCACGGAAGTCGTAGCCCTGCTGGTTGTTGCGGTCCTTCTTGCCGACCGACTGAACGCCCTCCATCACCGCACCGAGAGCCTCGAAGATCGTCGGCAGTTTGGCCTCGGTCATGCCGCCGCTCCCGACATGATCGCCGCGTATCGCACGTTCGCCTCGGCGAGGTCGAACGCGGCCTTGCGCCGTTGGGCCAACGCCCGCGCTTGATTGCAGGCTCGACACTTCCGGCTGCCGCCGCGCAGCTCGCTGGCGACCAGGTTCGGCACGACTAGCGCGTGCCCTTGAGGGCAATGAGTCTTGCGGGCTTCGAAGTTTGTTCCGTGACGAAGCTGGTCGAGGTTGTTGGCACTGGGTGTGTCCCAACGGAGGTTCGCCAGTCGGTTGTCGTCGCGGACGCCGTTGTTGTGGCAGCCATAGTGGCCAACCGGGCGCGGCCCGACAAACGCACTCAGCACCAGATCGTGGAGGTAGCGACGCTTGTGGACCTTGTTGCGGCACAGAATGATCCCGCGGTACCCATCGCCAATGGCCAGTCCCTTGAGGACTCGGCCGCCGGTCCGGCGTATGTGGCCCAGATCGCTGACCTCATAGTGCTCCCACTCCGGCACCGCCAGCCAACGCTCGCTCACCATCCTGTGTCCCCATCTACGTAGTAGTCCGAGCCGTCGTAGTCCTCGTCCGGATCGAGATCGTCGAAGCAATCGCACTCACCCGACGGTCCCGAACCCCACTGACCGCAGCCAGGTCGGTGGCCGGTCACGCTCCACACGGGCTCGGTCATTCCTCGTCCGCCTTCCGGTCCAGCTCACCCGAACGTCGCGGCCGCATCCCGAGCGCCTCAATCAGCCGCAGCGTCTTCTTGTCAGGCGCCCCACAGGACGAGCACATAGCGTCGCCCTTCGGCCCCACCTTCCAGCCGGACCGGCGGGCGTTCTCGATCAGGTAGTGGCGGGCGTCCTCGCGGTCGCCGAGCCCGAACACCTCGCTGCAACGGAAGGTGGCGTCGTAGTCGCCGGGCTGGGCCGCGCCGTCGCAGTGAAGGATCAAAGCGACGGTCACGGCGTCTTCACCCACTTCCGTACGTTCGTCAGAGGCAGCGAAGCCACATGCACCTCGGCGTCACCGGGACGTTCACGCCGGTACAGGTGCAGGGCGGTGTCCAACTGGGTCCGGGTGATAGCCGGGAACGTTTCGGTGACGCCGTCCATGTAGTGGATGGAGTAGTCCCGGGAGGTCATCGGCCCTCCCGCTCGTACGAGTCGCGGCAGGCGCGCAGGACGTGGTCGTCAGGGTCGACGCCGTTGGCCTCGGCCATGTCCCGGTACGAGTCATGCAGCTCGTGCCCTCCGTCGCTGATCGACGTCAGGTCGAACTCGCCGAGGCTGACCCGCATCCGGACCGCCGTGTTGTGGTTGGCTCCGCGCAGCAGGAACCCGGCGCTCGTCGCCGGCGTGCTGGTCCCCGACTCGTGGCAGCCGAACATCCGATCCGACAAGTCGTACGCGGTCGGAGCGCTGATCCGGAACGCTTCGGCCGGGAACGAGCCGGTCTGGTCGACGCGCCACGGGCAGCCGCCGCACGGCTGTCGGCGGTACTGTCTGCGGCCGCCCTCGATGGACACGACCTGGTTGGCGTCGTCGACGGGGTGGATTGCGCGGACGCGGGGTGTCATCGGGTTGCCTCTCTCAGTCGGACTCCGTCGTCAGCAGACAGCCACGTCACGGGCTCGGACTCGTCGAAGAGTGGTTCGAGGTCATCGCAGTCGTGGCAGTGACACAGGCAGTCCGGGTCCCGGCATTCCTCGCAGGCGTCGACGAAGCAGAGAGTGGACAGGTCGGACATGGCGAGGATGGTCACGACGAGGCTCCCGGTAGCAACGCGGGCGCGCCGTCGCCTCGCTCGTACACGAGGGCTATCTGCGGCGTGGCCCAGGCTCCAACCGTGCTCCCGTTGGGAAGCAGCACGTCAGCGAGGAATTCCCGCTCCACAGTGGAGATCCCCGCCTCAACCGCCTCAAGCTTCGCCTTGATGACCAGCAGCAGCGCACGCCAACGCTGACGCACCGCCTGCTCGTATGCCTGCACCGCGCCAGCCGCAGTCCGGGACCGTCCACTCGGGCCATGCAGGAACGTGCGGTCGTTCGGGTCGGGCAGCGGTAGTTCCATCCGGACGCTGCGGTGGGCGATGGTGAAGCCGACCGTGGCCGCGCCGTCCTGCCAGCCGTAGGCGAACGCTGTCGCGTTGTACCGTCGAAGGGTGCGCTCAATGTCCGCCCGCGTACGATCGCTCGCGACCTCGGTCTTCTCGGCGTAGCGCGCGCTCACCTTGTCGCTCCTGTTCTGGCCTTGACGTGCTTGGCCATCACCACCCGCTCAATGAGCCGGTCAGTGGAGGCGTCGATGCGGACCTGAGCGGCCGCCTTCAACTGGGCTCGGCGCCACAGGAGGGCGAGGCGCAGGGTTTTGTTCTCGGCTTCGAGGACAGCGACCCGGGCACGGGCGGCGTGCAGCCGAGGGCAGACGTAGCGGAGCCAACGGTCAGGCACGGTGGCTCCCGACCTTCATCACGGCACGGTCGTCCGGCAGGCCCTCAAACCACGAGTCCCGGGCGATGACCCACTCAACGGTGTCGAACCGCCAGTCCTCGTGTTCCTTGCGGGTACGGAGCTTCACCGGAGGAGCAGGCACGTAGCCGGGCGGCGCGTCGATAACCTCAGCCACCTCCACCACGCGCGGCCGGGAGAACCCTTCCGGGATGAGGGCGATCTCGGCCTTCATCGACGCCATGCCCTCGGGGCGCACGGGCAGCAGCAGCGACGGCCGAACCTGGACCGCCTCGTACATGCGCTTCGGCCTCGGTGCCGGTTTGGACTCTCGGTGGTAGACGACAGCCAACCGGGCAAGACCAGCAAGGCAGAGCGCTTCGAGGAGGAGGAAGATCATGGCCTACTCCGCCGCGAACGATTTGACGAGGAAGCGCCCGAAGGTGGGGCGGAAGTCGCCTACGCCCACGAGGCGCCCGGCGTCGTTCAGCACCGCGTGGAGCAACGTCGGGCTGATGTACTCCGGGGTGTTGATGAGGAACTGGAACTCGGCCCGCCAGCCGGCGTTCATCGCCGGTCGCTGCCTGGTCACGCCGGATCGCTGCACCATCACCCGGCGCGCGTCGAGGTAGTCCCAGTCGGAGACACCAAGCGACGACAGTTCGGCCAGCGAGATGATGCCGGCCTTGAACAGGTCGAAGGCTGACTTCCTCGACGACCGCGGGTCCTGCCGGTACTTCGCGGCCATGATGACCGACATCCGCACGTACTCGCCGGGGATGCACAGTTCGCCCTCGCCGTTGCGGTACACGTAGGACTCGACGTTGTCGGTCTTCTTGGCTGCGCTGTTCTTCGCGGCGGCCGCCTTCTCGGCGATGGCCTCATTCGACCAGCGGTGGAACAGAAACGCGCTGTTGCCCTCGATCGTGAACGTCACCAGCGACGGCGCCGCGACCTCGATGTCCATGGCCGCGTCGTTGCTCGGGCTGGTCCCGCCGACCGTCTCAGTTGCCTTAGTAGCCATCTATCTCAACCTTTCGAAGGAGTCCTTGCCTCGCCGGACCTGACCGATGCCTTGCCTCGCCCCACCACGCCGCACCTTGGCCCGCCCCGCCGTGCCCCACCGGACCCGACCTAGGCCCTAGCTGGCCGCGCCTTGCGTGGGCGTCCGAGACTCGAACCCGGATGTGTGCCACTCGCCCTCCATTCCTCGCCATGCCGGACCGAACCCAGCCCCGCCGCGCCCGAGCGCGCCAGACATCTCCCGGCCCCGCCGCACCGCGCCTCGCCCGACCTCACCTTGCGTAGGCGCCGGGGCCTCGAACCCCGGTGGCCGCCAGCCGCCCAACCCCATGCCTCACCCCGCCGTTGCCCCACCTCGCCCGACCGGACCAGACCTCGCCATGCCGCGCCTGACCTCGGCGCACCATGTCTTCCCCTCACTCAGGACGCCCTTCGCGAGGAAGCTCAATCTGTTCAGCCCTAAACCCGAGGTAGCCGGCAATCGGCGGCTCGTACTCGTCAGCGACGTCGTAGTTGGCGACGATGACGTTCCACGCCGCGTTGATGCGTGCCCGTTCGGCGATCGCGGCCCGGGCAGCAGCAACCCGTCGAGCCCGGCGTCGGTCAGCCCGCCAGTCGACGACCTTCCACGCGGCGAAGATGAGCAGCCCGACAACCAGCACGACGCTGGCGCTGGTCAGGCCAACCCGCTCTGCGTAGGTCACTTCGTCCTCCCCTGCTTCTGGGCGTAGTAGTCCACGACGAACACCGTGATGGACGAGGCCGATGCAGATCACCGGTAGCCTCCGAACTCGATCGCACCGCGCCGGTTCACCCGATGCCCGACCTTCGCCCCCGGCATGTGATCGGCGATGATCTGCGCCTCTTCGTGGCTGTCGCAGTCGATGACGCCACCGTCGCCGTACACCACCACGTACGCGAGGTACACCTCTCCGGCTGCGACCCGGGTGGTGACGATGTCCTCGCCGGGGCCGATCAGGACCAGGCGGTGATTGAACTGCTCGGCCCAGCTCATGGCCCGCCACAGGCTCGGGTTCCGGTCGCATCGCTCCCATGAGCCGAGGACCACAGCGGAGATGCCGGTACGGGCTTCAGCAGTCGAGAGGGACTCGCCGCAGGACTCCCGGGCGGCCCGCATGCGGGCGCCGAGTTCTTTCGGTGTCAGGCTCATCGGGACTCCCATCCGGCTGCTTCGATGGCCTGCTTCGTGAGCCCATAGCGGCGGCGAAGCGGCTCAACTGGTGCGGTCGACAGGACGCCGTGAGGGTCCACCCACTCCGACCACACGAGCCTCTGGTGTTCGAGCCGGTTCAGCGTCGGATAGATCACGCCCGAACCGAGGCCGGTCCGGCGCATCATGTCGTAGACATAGACGTCACCGATCAGGAGGCAGCCGAGGACTGTGGCGTCGAGGCGGCGGTTCCGGCGGGTACGCCAGCGGTTGAAGGCGCTCACGACGCACCGCCTTCAACCGGGAGCCACGCGCCCTCGTGACTTGATCCGTCCGGCCACAGGACCATGGCCCGGTTCTCGATCTGCGCAGCCGGCCAGCCGGACTCGATGGCCGCGCGCAGGTCCGCGTCAGCCCGCTCCCGGCTACCGCTGTACGCCCACGTGATGGTCCGTTCCGGCTGGACGCGATCGGGGTAGACGACTCGCCACTGGGTGGCGGTCTGGCCTCCTGGTTGAAGGAGTAGCCCAGCCTCAGCAAGCGCGGCCAGGACGGCCTCGGTGGCGTTGTCGCGGTCATTCGGGAAGAACCCACCGGCGTAGTAGGTCCGGCTGTCTTCGGTCCAGCGGTCCAGGACGTCGGCCACGAGTTGCTCGGTCTCTTCGGTCCAGCGGTCGTTCATGCCGCACTCACCAGTCCGGTGTTGGACGGCATCGACGAGGAGGACACCAACACCTTCGCCTGCGAGTAGTGCAGGCCGGCGGCCATCATGTCGTGGATAGCCCACATACGAGACTGCTCCCGGGTGACGGTGTGGGGTCGGGTGATGTGGTTGGCCCAGGCAAGGTCGATGGCCTCGGTACGGGAGTCGCTCATCGCGCACCTCGGTGAATCTCGCGGCCGTTCGAGTCAAGCGGGTAGTAGTCGCGCTTGGACTTCCATCCCGTCTCGCCACGGTCATCCACCGTGATGCCGCAGCAGGGCGACTTCCACACCGAACAGTCGACGTACCGGGCGAGGACCTCGACCTTGCCGAGGTCGTAGACGCCTTGGCAGTAGGCGCAGCGGGCTGGGCTGAACATGCCCTCAACCGCAGCAGCGCCCACGTCGTAGCCGTGAAGCA
>Ga0180096_1000008_pt1 | contig 8481 bp, 3 predicted proteins | sample EasRiv293_16_1Da_FD_121785 | JGI IMG/M metagenome (GOLD analysis project Ga0180096, IMG submission 121785) | Soil microbial communities from meander-bound floodplain in the East River, Colorado, USA - East River metaG ERMLT293_16_1Da | ecosystem: Environmental > Terrestrial > Soil > Floodplain ...
CCGGAGAAGCTCGGCAGACCTGACTTCGGTCGGGCTGTTTCGTCTATGGAGACGAGACCGGGCGACGCGCGACGCGCAATCTCGTCAAAGCTCTCCATGAGCTCGTCGTGCCAACTCTCACGCCCAGCCGCCGCGAACTCCGGCCGCAGCGCCAACAAGCGCGGTCGAACCGCCGCCAGTTCGGCGGGGTCAATGTCGACTTGGTCGCGAAGCACGTCCTTGTAGCCCGTTCCACGCTCGACATACCGTCGCGCGAAGGAACTGTGCCCGCCACGCCAACGATCGTCGGGAGAGTCGATCGCGCCAAAGGCCATGGCCTGATCGAGGCCTACTACTCGACCGTCAGGCGTAAGAATCCAGTTATTGCCGCCAACGCGGTCGGTGTGGCGCGTCAGCAGGTCGGCGAGCCCCATCATTCGACCATCGCGGCCGTCGAGGATCTCGGCCGGAATGACGTCGCCCTGGGCCAAGCCGGCTCCTGATTGGCCGGGAATGAACTCGATCCCGAGATCATTCCCGTGCCGCACCACGGCGGGCGCGTGAAGTCCGAGAGCCTCCTGTACTCGACCACTCAAGGCATCGGCATCAGCCCGATATTTCGCGGCTCCGGCATCGCGCGGGAGCGACTTGCGAACCGCCCGGCGTCCGTCAGGCGCCGTTACGAGGGTGGCCCCACCCATGTTGCCGCCAACGAAGCGCTGCTCGGTCGATCCGTCCGCGTCGAGCACCTCGGACACGACGGCTTGGCGTCGCGCGTATGTCGCCCTCTCTGTGGCCGGGGTATCGACTCTGGGTGAGCTCGGAGAGCCGGGTACGTCAGGACCGTTGGGTGAAGAGACGGGACCAGAGGAGGGGGCCGGAATGATCTCGACATCGAGCAGACGGCCTCCGGTCTCCGTGCGCCGCTCGGCGACGACCCTGAAGCGCTGCCCGCGACCGAGCATGACCTCTGCCTCGCCGCCGCCCTGGATGCCGATTGCCGGAGTCCCGGCCGGCGCAAGCACCCGCAGTAACGCTCCCTGCGCGAACGAATTGGCCGCGACGCCTCGGGTGGAACTCGTTCCGACATAGCCCTGATCGGTCCACTCGAACCCGGTCGCGTCGCCGTCCGGCAGGCCGAAGTCGACCGGACGCACACCACGCCAGAGCACCGCGTCAGCCGGGAGCTTCGACTGCGCCATGGCGGCATCGAGCGCCTTGATGTCCCGGTCTCCGGTGGCCGCTTGCTTGGCCTTCCGCTCGGCCTCGATCGCGTCCAGTTTGGCAAGCTTCTCGCCTTCGTAGCCGGACCGAAGTTTGACCTCCCAGTCCTCGCGCGGACGCCCCTCGGGGAAGCGGAGGCGCTCGTTCGCCTCATGGCCGGATGTCTGGACCCGACGACTCGCTGCGCCCAGCAGTGCCGCGCGCGCGCCCGTGAACCCAGTGACGTCGGTTGCGCGCCAACGTCTCGTTTCGGAGCCCGATGACGCGTCGACCCGCACCATCACCGGCGGCAGATCCTCGGCAGCCCGGCCTTGGCGAGCGGCCCGCACCCGGTCCTCGAACGAGCCGAGCGCAGGCGCATCGACCTGCGCGGGGGTGCGAGGCGCGTCGACCTTGCCGGAAGGCGACAGCAGGCCGAGGCGCTCCATCTTCTTGGGAATGTCCCATCGGCCGAGGGAGCGAGCACCGTTGCGACGACGCGCATCATCGATCGACGTCAGCACGTAGCGAATCCGGGCGACCTTGCTCGCAGGCCATGGGGAGCCAGCCGGCTTCGAGATGTTGAGCTGCTCGGCGACCCGCTTGACGTCGGCCGCGCTCAACCCGTGCAGCAGCTCCTCGTACTCGTCCATCGGGCCATCGCCAAGAACAGACAGGCGAACCTTTGCTCCTCCTCCTTCTCGGGGAGAGACTGGTACAGCTTTGGCGGTCTTGGCGGCGTCGATCTCCCGGAGCATCCGCCGCAGTTCCTCATCGGCGTTCGCCACAGCCTTGTCGACCGGCTCGCCTGGAACCCTCCATGCGCTGATGCGACTCGCACGGATGTCGTGCGCCATCGATACCGGATCGGTGGCGTTGCTAGCCGATCCGGACATCTTCGCGAGCCGCCGCAGGTCGGCCATCGGACGTTCTGCGAGACCACGCAGCATCGGCGGTGCATCGTCTGGGATCGCCGGGGCTTTGGCGACCTTGGCGGGGACCTTGGGGGCAGCCTTCGCGGCCGGGGCTCGTTTGGCCGGCGCCTTCCCTGCGTTCTCCTTGTCGGCCCAGGCGGCGAGGCGAGGTTCGTCGTTGTCGCGCGCCCACGCCTGCAGGTCGTCGAGAGTCTCGAACTTGCCCACCAGCGCTCCGCGTCGGCCGGCGTCGGTCTCCCGGTAGAGGTGCGGGCGTCCTTTGGAGTCCCGGTACACCGCAACGTCCTGGTCGCGGCGCGAGGGGCCCTGCAGGGTGAACTTGGCAGACGGCTTCTCCGACCCCTGCCGCTGGGTCTTGACCGACTCCCGAACGTCCTCGTACAGGGCAAGTTTCAGTTCCTGGCTCGACGCCCCGCGGCGGGCTGTGAGCCGCTCAACCGAACCGTGGTCCTCGTCGGCGACGGCCTTCTTCCGCAGTTCGGTAACAGTCTTGAGGAGCTGGTCGCGGCTGAACTGGTCTAGGGGATCGTTGTCACCCTCGCCGCGCGCCCATGACGACAGGAGGGCAACCATCTGGTCGGAGAGTTTGCGGAACCGTCCACCGCCGACGTTGCCGGCATCGACCCGCAGGTCGTACCGAGCCCGTTCGGCCTCATCGTCGTTGTAAACCGGGTATCCCCGGCGAATTTCCTGGACGGCTTCGACGAACGCGCGGACGATCTCGTCTTCGCCGTCGAGGTCTTCGACCATGGCGCGGAGGGCTTCGAACTCCAGCACCCGCGACCGGGCCGCCGCCGGGTCGTCGACTTCGGGGCCCTCATCCATCTCGACGTCGCCGGCGGACCACATGAACGTACGGCGACGACGGGCCACCTGGTCGGCAGACAGCAACCGGGGAGCGTCTGCGATCATGCCGGCACCACCTCAACGACTAGGTGGCGAATCGGCTGGTCCGCGGTGGTGGCCTCGCCGGTGCGAGGACTCCGGTATACGGAGGGAACTTCCTCGTCGGACACGATTCGGTAGGTCAGGCCGCGCTGGAGCAGGATCTCCCGCTCCGACTCCCACGACGGATCCGCCCCGCTGCCTTTGTAGTCGTCGTTGGAGATCTGCAGGGCACCGATGCCGGGCGGGACCCGGACCGTCATCAACGCACCGTCGATCTTTCGTGCTTCACCGGTCATGAAGTCCTCGGCGACCCACCGGTCCGCCGACGTCGAAGTGAAGCCCTGGTCGCTGAACTCGCGACCCACCAGACTCCCCGGGACGTCACCACCTGGGAACATCCGGGCGATCTCGCTCACGCCCCGGTAGGTGACGATTGGTTCGGTGAGCCGGGACTGGGCAAGCACGCCATCCAGCACTTCGATGGAACGCTGAACCTCGGACGGCGGGGGAAGCTTCTCCGGCGCGACGTCCGGCGGCGCCCCGACCTCGCCGTGACGCAGCAGACCGTTCATGTGCTCGTCGCCGAAGCGCTGGTAGTACGCCAACGCCCGTGCCTGGTCGCCGTTGGGCGAGTGCTCCTCCAGCCACTGCAGCGACAGCGGCGGTGCGGCGAGAGCACGGGCTTTCAGTTCATCCTCGCGCCGGAGAACCTCATCCGGCGACGCCGTCCGGTCAACAACCAAATCGTCCGCTGATGCCTCATCCGACGTTTCTGGCCCCACTGCAGGGGTCGTGGTGTCGACCGGGGGCGGAGTGGCCTCCGGCGCGGGCTCGACCGGAGCCGGTTGCGCTGGACCCTGCTTGCGTTCCCGGCGTTTGATCGCCGCGTCAACGTTGCGTTCAATCCGAACCATCTCGGCCGAGTTCGGCTCACGCCCGCGCCGCTCCCGGAAGTCGTCGGCGGTCGCGTCGATAGCGGTGTCCCGATCGCCGGCGTCGAGAGCATCCTCGTAGGTCAGTTCCCGGCCGGTCGGTTCGTGGAGAACGCCCCACGACCCGCCCTGCGCTGCTGGCTTTGAAGCTTCCTGTGGGCCGGCCTGCGACGTCGCCTTCTTGCCGGAGGCGTCCTCGTACAGCGCCTTCTTGATCTCGGCCTCGCTGGCGGCCCGGCGGGGAGTCAGCCGCGAGGCACGCTCGTGATCCCCAGCATCCCGTGCCTGCTTCGCGAGGTCCTTCGAGATGGTGCGCAGCTGCTCGCGGTTGAACTGCTTGAGCGGATCCCCGTCGCCCTTGCCCTTCAGCCAGTCCTTCAGCAGTGGAACAGCGACGTCGGAGAGTTTGCGGAACTTCCCGCCACCCTTCGTGCCCTTCCCGTGGCGGATGTCGTACTTCGCCCTCGCCGCTTCTCCTACGCCTTCGCGGAGAGCGCCGAAGTCGAAGTCCTGCAACTCCTCCGGCGCGGCGAAGTCATCCGCCTGCCCGTCCCCGTCGGTGTCCTGCGCGCCCGGCGGCTGGAGCTGGACCGAGAACGCGCCAGTGTGCTTGAGCGCCTGTAGGTCGTCGTGGGCCAGCCACGCCTTGGACGACTCGGGCTCCCAACCGTTCGTCACCATGCTCGCCAGCGCGGATGCTTGGGTCTGCTGGCGGGTCGCGATATCCGCGGCATCCTCGTGGAGGAACGGAATGTCCCGCCCGTCGTACCAGAGACGGCTCTTGGGCAGCGGCGCCCAGAAGTACTCCATCTGCTGAATGGACCCGGCGAAGTTCATCCACAGGTCCCGCATCGTCGTATCGACGAAGTTCCGCTTCGCGGCCGTGTAGTTCCCGGCATTCAGGCTCGAACCCTGCATGCCCTCGCTGAAGCTCAGCAGCACCGGCGGAACCCCGGCGGCGTTCGCGATCCTGGTCTCGCCCTTGCCCTGGACCGCCGAGAAGTCCATCTGCTGCATGTTCGCGCCAACCACCGTGACGTCGGCGCCACCACCTGTGTACAGGGTCTTGTAGGCGTTCGCCGCACCCTTGTGTTTGGCGTCCATGAGCTCGACGAACTGGTCGAACTGAGTCGGGGTGACTTCCTTCGGCAGCGACACGGCAAGGTTCGGGCTGGCGGCGTTCTCGAAGAACGCCAGTTTGTGTTCCGATGCCGACTTGTCCGCCTGCACCTCACGAATCAGCGGCGTCAGCCAGGACATGCCCCGGTAGTTCGCCAGCGGATCCGGCAGGCCGGGAACGAAGTGGAAGTACTCGCCGGGCAGGAACGGGGCACCGTCGCCGCGCCCGATGCCTCCCTCGTAGTACATGATGCCGACTTGCTTCCAGCCCACCTGGACGCCGCGGTACATGCGCTTCGCGAGGATGATCTCTACCCAGTCCGGCCGGACGAGGACGATCTCGTCCTCGAGGTTGAGGCCGAAACTGTTCCCGGCGAAGTCGCCGAAGATCAGCGCCCGTTTCATCAGGTCAGACAGGGTCGCACCGGGCCACGGCGCCCGGACCAGGTCGAGGTTCTTGTCGTCGAACATGTCGCCCGGCCGGCCGTCGGTGAGCTCCTGATACAGCAGCGGCGCCTGGCCGAACACCCGGAGTCGGTACTGCTCGGCGGCCGCCACGGGCCCATCGGCGTACAGCATCCCCTGCACGAACCCGAGGAACGAGTTCCCGATCGGCTCTGCCGGCCGGTTCCCGTATGTCGTGACCGGCATGGGTGGGCCCATGTACCCGTTGCCGGCCGTGATCCAGTTGATGTAGTCCGTGGTCGAGTACCGGGCGATTTCGTCCCTCTGCAGCACGGGCACGTGGGCGCCGCGCCAGGGGACGAGTTCGAGGGAGGTCACGGTGCTCCCCTCGCCTAACGCCACGAAACCAAGGGGACCATCGGCACTTCATCAGCCGGACGGGTCACGAACCCGAACACCGCATTCGTCAAAGCCACCAGCGGTGAGATCACCACGGACGTTGTCTTCCGGTCCCACGACGTCCCGTCACCCACCCGGCGAGTCGCCGCACCCTCCATCGCTGCCGCCAGAGCTGCGCCGTGACGTCCGGGACGGACCTTGAGCTTCGGCACAACCGCGTCCGGCTCGCCGCCGGACTCGGCGGGCGAACCGGTGAGACTCTCGCCCGACTCCGGCACGGAGCCCTGTTCGTCGCTCGAGGTGGCGGACCGGAACATGCCGTACGCCTGCCCCACCTGTCGGGTCGACATCGGATCCACCGTCAACCCAGCCGCTTCGAGCTGGTGAATCAGGAACCCGGCCGCACCACCAGAGTCGACAACCCACCTGGCCGGCTTCCACCGTTTGTTCAGCTCCACCGCCCGGGCCGCCACCCACGACGTCCCCTCGCCGTGGTCGATGACCTCGCCGTGCAGATCCCCGTCGGCTCGAGCGCCGACCGCAGCGATGGACGAGTGGGACCGTTCGGGCGTGGTGTCGATCGCGAACACCAGCGGATCGACGGCCTGAGACGCCTCGTCGAGCAGGTCGCCGTAGTCAGCCTCGGAGAGGACCTGCCACCGTGAGCCCTGTGGTCGCGGCCACAGGCCAAGACGCTCCACCAAGAACTTCGCCGTCCCAAGCGCCGCCAACTCCGACCGGACATACGCCTCTGAGATGCGAATGCCCAGCGCCGGATTGCACCGGTATGCAAGATCAATGTAGGCACGTTCAACAGAAGAGTCCTTGGCCGGGTCGCCGGCCGGAATCTCATCCGGCCGAGCTGAGTAGTCCCGGTAACAGAGCCGTCCTGGTTCGCCTTCCTCCGCCGCCCGCACGGCCCGAGCGTGCACCGATGGCAAAACCGCCTCGGCGTCCTCTGGCATCGTTTCCGGGTCGGGTACCGTCGAGAACAGGTTGACCTGCGGATTTGGCATCGCCGACATGGTCGGCAGTAGCGCCGCAAGTTGGGTTCGCGTCAGCGCGTAAGCCTCGTCGAGGATGTTCCGCGGTGCAGAGAACCCTCGGCCGGAGCCCTTCGACCGAGCGACAAATCGCAGCCGGGCCCCGTCCATCAGGATGACCTGCTGCTCGCCATTCGCCTCGCGGATCGCCTTCACGTGACGCGACAGATCGGCGCATCCGTCGATCAGTGCCTTGATTCGGAGGAACGCCTCTTGGGCCGTCTTGTACTCATGGGCGCTGTGCAAAATCAGCGGCTCACCGAACAGGAACAGTCCGCCAAGCTCGAGCGTCTCGATGATCCCGCCCTTGCCGACCTGCCTCTGGCAGACCGTGCACGTCTCGAACGAGCACCAGTGACCAACCTCGTCCACCGCGAGGATGTCGCACACCTCGTCTCGCTGCCACGGGTCGAGAATCAGCCCCGCTGCGGCGGCGAGGTCGATTGCCTCGCGACCAAGGGTCGCCGAGTAAGCCGGGACGCTACGAAGCCGGGGCTCCTGATTCCCGATTCGCACGCCGGGTCGCGAGCTCATCACGTCTGGCGGCTGCAGCAGCGCGGACCTTGTCAACGGCAGACGCCTCCTTCGGCGCCGCCGGGATGGCGGCAATCGCGGCGAGGGTCTCCTCAAGCCGCTTCGTCAGCGCGACCAGCGCTCGGATGTCGGCCATGCCGCACTGGCAGTTGCACTCCCGCTTGTGCTTGGCCCACTTCACGTCGTCGGTTTCAGCGGCCAATCGGTCCCGGATGGCGATAAGCGAATCCCGATAGTTGCCCTTCGGTACCGCCACCGAGATTTGATTCTTATCCGACGAGGAGGAGCTGGACCGTCCCGCCGGCGCCGCGCCGGACGTTGCAGTTGCGGTGCGCGAGGCGCGTGTTCTCGGGGGCATCATCACCATCCGCCGACACGGGAACCAGGTGATCGACCGTGGCCGACCTCGGATGAGGAGAACGCAGCAGCCGGTCCACCGACCTCCCGCAAAGGTGGCAGCGCCACCCATCGCGATGGCCAATCTCCTCGAGCGACAGGCTTTCGGGGTGACTCGCCCCCCGGCGACGGGTGTTCTTGACCCGGTCGTGGAACCGGGTCCGCTCCGCTTTGCATCCCTCGCAGAGCCTTCGCGCATGCAGGCCCCAAACGGGCCGCAAGCACCGAGGACACGGATGATCCCGCAGCTCCCGCTCTTGGGCGACCAAGCCGGCCCGCACCGCAGCCATGCGACAACTGGACGAGCAGGTCTTGCGGTATCCGCGTTTGGTGCGCGCGGCCTCGAACGCTCGGCCGCAACTTGCGCAATTGGTCATCTGACTCGACCCACGCCGCGTCCGACGGCACGGATGGCACATGGCCCTTCCAGGCGGGAGGCAGCCCTTGCCCTGCCAAACCATCTCGCCACAGACCCCAGCGCAGGGCACGTCCTTCTGTCTCATCTTGATCTCCAGGAATGCGAGAGGCCCCGAGCCTGGAGACTCGGGGCCCTTCTTCCCGCCGGAGCTACCGGCGGGCGTCTATTCGATGTGTCCACAGTGGACAGTCGTAACTACTCAGGGTGAGTGGAGAGAGACGCAGGCCCAG
>Ga0180096_1000011_pt1 | contig 6395 bp, 6 predicted proteins | sample EasRiv293_16_1Da_FD_121785 | JGI IMG/M metagenome (GOLD analysis project Ga0180096, IMG submission 121785) | Soil microbial communities from meander-bound floodplain in the East River, Colorado, USA - East River metaG ERMLT293_16_1Da | ecosystem: Environmental > Terrestrial > Soil > Floodplain ...
CGCTAGCCGCGTGCGCAGGCTTTCTTCCGAGCGGTCGAATTCGCTCCCAAGCCCCTGCGTCGCGAGCGCGAACGAACGATTGCGCACGTCATCTTGGAAGTTGCCGAGCGTTGACGGATCAAATCGCGACGCATCAAAGTCGCCGCCGAGTGCTGCGCTCAAGTCCAGCTTGCCGCCCATGTCATCGCGGGTCGAATAACGATCTGGCGTGAACGGACTTGAGAGAATATCGGAAACGCGATCTGTCTGATTAAGCCCAAGCTGCCCGAGCTTAATGCCCTGCTGCTCTTGGGTTTGTCGCAACTGGCGCTGCGGATCGCTCTCGGTAACAGTCTGCGTCCATTGCGGAACGCCTGACGTACTTGAGGGCGTTTGTGAATAGCTTACGCTGCCATAGGGCGTGACCTGATTGACGTTGTTGAGTTGCGATTGCGCAACCGCCGTATTGATGTTCGCCGCGCCTTGCGCATTCGCGGTCGCAACCGGATCAGGCGGCGTCGGCTGCTTTGGCTTCCCAAAGATGCCTGCCGGATCATACCATTTAGATTCGCCCTTACCCATAGTGGGCATCCCTGAACTTGTATGAAATCACCGCGTCATCGTCGCCAAATTGCCGCTTCAGCACCGCCTCGTAAGTAAAACCCAAGGCTTTTAGCATTCGCAGCGCGCGCGTGTTACGCGACGGCGTGCGCGTCCAAATCTTGTAAACATCAGCGGTTTTGTAGGCGTATTCGAAAATCTTACCCCAAAGTTTGCGGCCAAGCAGCCAGCGCGCATCCTCAGACGCGACTGACGCCTCTATCGTCTTGTTCCAAGGCTCCCATGTGTGAAAGCACACCACGCCCATGATGCGGCCCTCGTCATCGGTAACGCCGAGCGCGCGCGTGCCGTCTGGGGGGCAGCCTTGCATCTCTGGAATGCGCTCAGCCGCCCACAGCGCCATCTCGCGCGAACGATCCAGCACAAGCCGCATCAGACTTGACCGCCCGGCACGAAGCGCAGATTAAAACCATTGAGGCTGAACTGGCTCTGATTCGACCGCGCCTCCAACGCCAGCGACACATTGTGCCCTTCGCCAGAGATCGCACGCCATTGCCGCGTCGTGTTGTCCTCGCCGCCGTAATACTTCTCCCCATACAGACTTACGCCCCAAATACAGGCATTGGTGATCGTGGAGAACGGCCATGCCGGCAAAGACGGCAGCGAGCGAAAGTCCGTGCGGCCAACAACCCGCATCGTTGCGCGCGTCGTCGTCGTCAGCACCGGGCGAATCTCCAGCAGCGTCTTAAGCCCCGGAAAATTCATTGTGGTCCATGCCGTCTCCAGCGCCGCCGTGATGTCGGCCCCATTGTCGTCATAGCCATTAAAGCAGTGATAAACCGACCCATCCGAGCCGCCCGCGTACACATCGCCGCCGAACACCTCGAACGTCTCAAAATTCCAGCCCGTAAATCGGCCCCACCCGCCCGTTGTGCGATGGCGAATGAATTGCCGCGCCGTGGTCGTGTTCGTCGGCGCGTTGATCATCAGCAAGTCTTCGGAATCGGCGGAAATGAAAATTCCCTCCCACCCCAGATACGAACGTCCCAAATTCACGGCCAAACGGAACGGCGTCGAGATCGGCGCGCTCACATAAGGAATGCTTTCCGGCGATTGGCCTGAACTCATCAGGCTCTGAACCGACACCAGACCGTTGCTGGTTATGATACCGAGATCACCGCCCATTTGCACAAAGGGACGGTCGCCGATCGGCTCGCCAGCATACCAACGCCCCACCAGCGCCCACTCAGCGGCATCGGCGGGATTTGAGCCTTGATAGACCGCGATCTCTCCCTCGGAGCTGAGCGCGACGAAATAATCGTCAAGCCCGGCGCCGCCATCGCGTGACAGCGAGCCAAGCGCGACCAAGCGCCCGCCGTAGCCAAACACCGCGCCCATCGGGAAATTCGTCACCGTGCCGGCGATGCTTTGGATCGGCAGATAGCCAAAGGTCAGCGTGTTCTTGAAGATGAAGAATAAACGCTCCTTGAACTCGGCCACATAGTTGATGTCATTGTCAGTGTAGGTCGTGATCGTCAGCGCAGGCGTCGCCCAGGTCGTGCCGTTCCAATGATGCGGATAGTCAGCGCCGTTGCAAATCCACAGAAACGACCCGCCCGATGTCGTGATGTTCGTATGCGAAAACCGCGCGCTGGTCAGGCTCGAAACCACCGCCGCGCCGACCGCGCCGGGACTTGAGACGTTGTAAATGGCCGTGCCGGCCGCCGCGAACAGCGCCGCCGTCGCCCCGGCATTGTATGGCAGCAGCGTCTCGACCGGGCTTACAAGCCCCGTCACATGCGCATTATGGCCCTGCCGCATTTCCAAAGACACGCCGTGGGGAATCCAGTTGTCCATGGTCCGCGCCCGCGTTTGCGGCAGCTCGGCCATCGGCGTCTCAGTATCCCAGCCACCCGTCGGCGCCGGCAGGAACACGTCACGGCCCTGCGCTTGAGGGATATTCTTGCCGCGCGGGCCGATATTGCGCGCTAGCGCTTGTCTCACGCGCCATACCCCGTATCTGGAATGAGCGGCACAGGCGGATCGTCGGAATCATACGGCGCGATGCTCAGGATGCGCCCGGCGCCCTTCTGCTTGCGATAAAGCGCAGCTAGGGCGAACTCATAATTGCGCTGATCCTCGGCGTAATCGCGCCCCTTGGACTGCTTATAGCGCCAGACGACGCCGAGACGTAAAATGCGGTCACCCAGCACAAACACATCCGTGTCAGAGGTGAACGTCTCCTTGTAGGTCGTGCCATCGGTCGCCAGAACCGGCGTATCGATGATGTAATCATAAGTGATCGTGTCCGCGACAGTTGGCGCCGGGAAGATGTGCAGCCCGTCATAGCGGAACATCGCATATTGCTGAATGCTCGATGTCACCGCATCGCCATTGGCAAGCGCCCATTCCTGATCGTTGAGCGGACCGGCGATCTTGCGGTCCTGGCTAGCATTCCAGAACGTCTCTTCAATCGCGCGATGATAATTCGCTGCTGTGCCGCTTGCTTGCAGCGACGCGAGCGAAGCCGTGAACGATTGCGTGCGCTTTAGGAGCGGCCACGCGTATTCGTCGCGGTCAAGAACCTCTTCAGCCTCGTTCTTCGCCAGCGCGAGCAGCAGGATTTGCGTCTCTTGCCCGTCTGCAACAATGGCCGAAGTGACCGTTAGCGACAAAAGACGCTGCGCGTCATTGAGCGCCGTGAGCAAGGTCAATGAATGCTCGGAAGAATGGGCACGCCGGCCACAAAAAATTGATCTGACGGCACGGCGCCAAGATCAAGATATCGACCAGACAACATCAATTCTGATCGAACAGCACACCAATCATCAAAAGGAAGTCGCCACGATAGAGGCATTTGTCCCTGGTGCTCCCGAGCGAAATCCATCAAATCTTTTATCAGCGCTTGGAGCGTCACAGGCGCAAGCTGTCCTCTTCTTGAACCGCGACATGCATATCCTCAGCTGGCGCTCGATTGCCCTTCTTGGGCTTGTCGTAACCGAGATTATTGGACCGCTTCAAAAGTTCTTTGACCTGCCCCTTCAGTTCGTCAATCTCTTCCTGCTGACGCGCTATCGTCGTCCGCGCTTCCGCATCTCCGGCAGCGGTGCGCGCCTCATCGAGCCACGCCAGCGCCTTGGCGCGCCACTCGCGCCCGCCACGCCGAATGCTCTGATCAAGCGCGCTATCTGGCAAATCGGCTAATTGCTGCACCGTGTATACATGCGCAGCCTTCAACGCGGCGACCATCGCCACATCCATCAGCGGCCATTGCTCCAAAGGCGTACCGGTCTGGCTCGGCGCTTGGCCCGCCTTCCACTCCTCATAAGGCTTGCCGAAGCGCTTATAACCCTCGCCGCGTTTCTCCGTGCCGTCATCCTTGCGCCGCCACAGCTCGTAGATCGGCCCCTCAGAGCGGCTACCGGCGACAATCACCCGAACAAAATGCACTGTATCGAATATCGCCGGCCCGTCACGGCTCGCACGTTCGTCTTTGACCGCTTTTTCTTCGAAAAACAGCACCAGAGGCGGTGTGCCAGCAGGCGCGGCCGGTTCGCGGTAAAGCGTCCCTTGGATTCCGTCCATGTAATGTCCTTAAAAAAGAGGCGGCAACTCACGTGAGTCGCCGCCTCGGTTTAGCGGTTAGGTCGTGCTGTCAAACACGGTGATCGACTGCGGATAATTCAACATCACCGGCGAATTAGCAGCAGCGCCCCCAACCACAGTGATATTGCGCACGCCGATGATTGGGCATGAGCCGGTAATGTCGGCATCGTCCAGCATCCCCGCAGTGCCGCTCGTGTAAAGCTGCACGTCGGGATTACAACTCGCGCCGAGATAGGCTGCGGCGCAATAACCGTTGATCTGAAACCAGCCGTAGTCCTCATCCGCCATTGTCGCCGCTGCAACGCCAAAGCTCGTATTCGCGATCCCCAGCGCATGCGTAATCGACACGGCATCGAATGCCTCATCGAAGGCGGCGAAGAAACCCGCCGTAATGGCGCCCTCTGCCTTGGCGTAAATGTATTCCTTATCGCCGTTGGCGGAAGGAACGATGGTTCGCGTGCCGAGCGCAAAGCCCGCCACGTTGGTTGCAGGTGTGTCGGTAAGCGACACACCTAAGAGAGGTTGAGTCATATCGCTTACTCCTTGCCCTTGCCTTGCAGCATGCGGTTAGACACAGCCATGTTGCCAGCCCAGAGGATCAGCTCAACAGTCGCATCCTGATTGACGCTCTGACGTTCACCGCCGCTCACCTCGATGTCGCGGTCGCTGTGCGTAATGTGGGCGAGGTAATCAGTGTTGAGCATGAACATGGTCGAAGCAGCCATGTTGCCGCCGATGCCGCCATCAAGCACCACGTCGGCACTGACGAACTTCAGACCGGAGAACCCGGCCTTAGCGTCATCGTCCGAAGTGATACGCTGGATCGCCACCAGCGAGCCCCAATACATCTCGTAGTAGAGATCATCCATTGGGATGAGATCGGGGCGGTCGTTGTTGCGCGTGCAATCGATCCAGAGCGCACGCATCGCGGCCTGAATATTGCTGCTCGTCGTGGCGCCCGAATTGTAAGTGCTGAAGTCAAGCACCTGATTGCGCCAGAACGTGTAGGTGTTGGCGTCGATCCCGCCAGCGGTGTTGGTGTTGGTGGTCGGAACCAAAAGGCCCAAACCGCCGATTTCCTTGCCGCCGGTGCCGGTGCCGTCCGCATAAACTTGCGCGCCCATCTGATTCACGAACGTGCGTTGCGCGTTCTTGATCTTCGATGAAAGCAGCTTGATAACGGCGTGGCGACCAGAGTTGCGAATTTGCTCCAGGCCAGAGATCGACACCGCGCAGCTCGCCTGTTTCCAGTCGAACACCGCAGCGTCGATGATGTCGTTGACACTGATGTTAAGCGTTTCATAGCCCGAGTAGAACTGAAATGAGCCGTTTTCCGCGTACTCAAGGGGGAACACGACGTCACGACCGCCGTCGAGCATCATGCGTGACTTCTTGCGAAGCCGGTTATAGAGGGCGACGTTATCGCTCATGTCGTCACGCAATTCGGAAAGCCGATTACGCAAGGTCGTGGCGAGCGTCTGCCCGATATTGATATCGGCCATTGCTTAAATTCCTAAATCGCCCCGTCGAGATGCATGCCGATCTCGTCTTCAAGGCTCATGGTTGGACGCTGATTGCGCGCCGACCCGTTGACCGGGCCAGGGCGCGGCGATTGAGCGCCTGCTTGTCTTGCCCGCGAAACTTCGGCCTTGCGCTTGTCCTCAAGGATGCGCTCGCGAATTTCAGGGTGAGCAAAACAGGCGTCCTCATACAGCTGGTCTAATGTCACCTGCCCGTTCTTTCCTTGGGCAAGCTGGGCCATAAGCGGCTTCACTTCCTGGAAATAAGGCTTGGGTGATTTTGGGTTGCTAGCCCAGGCTGCGATTTCTGCTTGCGTCCGCGCCATCTCTTCTTGGCGCGGACGCTCTTTGAGTTGCGTCAGCTCAGTCTTGAGCTGTTGTAATTCTTGCTTCAGCGGGTCTGGCGCAGGCGCCGGACCGTTCTCTTGCAGCCATTGACCGACCTGCACGAGGTCAAGGCCAACTGATTGCGCAAGGCGGTCGAGCGTGTCGATGCGATTGATCGGATCGGGGTCGCGCAGCTGCTTGTCGTACTCCATAAGGTTCATGAAGTACGTCTGCGGCGTCAGATTGTACTGCTTGAGCTGATCTGTGTAGGGCTCCATCGCCTTTTGCAGTGGCTCCCACTGCTTGGCGGCGGTCGAATGCGTCTGGATCGCTTGGGCCGCATTGCGCTCCTGCTCACGCAGCGCATTGCGCAGCGGCTCGCCAATCTTATCCCACGGGCCG
>Ga0180096_1000012_pt1 | contig 6020 bp, 10 predicted proteins | sample EasRiv293_16_1Da_FD_121785 | JGI IMG/M metagenome (GOLD analysis project Ga0180096, IMG submission 121785) | Soil microbial communities from meander-bound floodplain in the East River, Colorado, USA - East River metaG ERMLT293_16_1Da | ecosystem: Environmental > Terrestrial > Soil > Floodplain ...
GACAGTTTGCCGGCGAGCCAGAGAAGCCAGTCGCCGCGTTCGCAGTTGGCCCAGACTGCGGCCATGTCGGGATATTGGTCTGCCCAGGTAACGGCCTCTTGGCACGCACCCAAGCGTTTTAGTTCGATGATGTGAGGTTTCATGGGATAGAGTGGTCAGGCTTGGGCGCGGGAGATGGCGGCGCGGGCTTGTGTGAGTCGCTGTTTTGCTAGCGCCTCGGCCTCTTGCGCCCGATTAATGCGGCATAGTTGTAACTGAATATACCAGTCCCATGCCTTATCCGGTGTTTCACAAGCCCCGCCGATACTGAGGTAATTCGGAATGAAATCGGGATGCGGGGAATAGGAGGCGGAAAAGACCTTGAAGCCGTGCCGCCATGCACGAACTTGCATTGTGTGCAGTTCCGGTTGCCCCGTTGCGCTGGCCGGGTCTTTGATGATGTAGGCCGTTGCGGTTTTCGGCGCTTGCTGTCCGGCTTGCCCGTTCAGTTGTTTGGGGGTGGGCATGGGTTCAGGCGGTTAAAAGATTCAGCGACGTAATATAATTGATGCCGTCAAATTCGGCGGATTCAGCGATCCGACCAGCGGCCCACTTGGCAGCCTGCTCCTTGGTGACCGGACCCATGCAGCCGCGAATGACGCCATTGGTCAGGCTCTCAACCATGATGCCATCATTAACCGAATTGCCGCCGATGTTTGGATTGCGATAGGCCCGCAAGGCGTACTTGCAGCCGCGAGTTTCAGCGAGGAACAGGAGCGGGGGTGTCATTGTCGTATTGGTTGGCGGTTAGCTGCACGCAGCCTTGCGGCTGGCATAGATGAACAGAGGGCGGAACTCGTGCCACTCGGGATAGCACCCGAAGGCCGCGAAGTAGTCAGCGACGTATTGCGCGAAGTAGAAGCGGCGGTCCTGGATTTGGCGGGAGGACATGGTATTTGGTTGGCTCAGTTGCGGGTTTGCCTTTGAGTGACAAAAGACAATCACACTTTATACACTGTGACAAGCATATAACTGAATTGCGAAACGCTACTGATAGCAGGTTAGCACGTTGCGATTTTCTTTCTTCCGCCGTAGTGTAGCCTACGCTACGGTAATGCAACCGCCATATTTCTCTCTATCCTGTCATGATGCGCCTTGTGACAGTCTCGACAAAGCCAATTGACCAGCCGCGGGAAATTATAGTCGGGATGATGCGCCTCACTCTCAACCGATCCGCAAACCTCGCACGGTGTTTTTATCATGTGGCCACGCTTCACCAGGACATGCGTATAACTGCGACAATTCATTCTCTTTCGCTGCTCCATCGTCAATGGATTCTCTCTGCGCCAAGCACGCTGCATGGAGTTTTTGCAGGCTCGGCAATATGCACTCGCCTGTGCTGGCTCCGTGACGTGGCAGCGACTACAGAGGTTCATTTTTCTCTACGTTAACGCACGTTTTCCCTATGGCAATTCAGATTGTGAGATGTGGAAACATTGACTTTCCCCATCCGCTCGCCACTTGTGTCTCTATGGTCGTAGAGACAGCAGAATTGCCCGTAGCCGTTGGACGTGATCGGCCAGTGAATAGGCCGGGCTATCGCAACGGAGAAATTCCCATTTCGGTAAAGGTGAAGGCACGGAACCTTTACCTACACCAAGCGTTGCCATTCAAAGCCATAGGCGATGCGTTAGGTTTGACTGTTCCTCAACTTAACCGCCTGTCGCACCGCGAACGTTGGCCGGTTATTAAGCGGGCTAATAAGGCACGTTTGACGAAAGCAGCCGATGCGCAAGACAGCCGGATTCAAACTGAAGTTTTAGAGGCAATTGCCTCAATAGCTGAGGAACACGCATTATCCGGGCTGCAAAAGGTTGGGGCAACGCTCCAGCGATCTGACAGAGACGCGGCCAAGGATTTTCAAGCATACACGAGCGGAGTTAAGAACCTGACAGGCGTTGCCATGGCGATCCGCAAGCCTGAGCTGGCCGCGGGCGATCAATCCGGCTCCGTCTCCTTTAACGTATTCTTTGCCGCGCCTGGAGCGGAGAAGGCGAGCGAAGCGCCCAAGCAGGTGACGGAGATTGAGGGGAAGAAGCTGCCGTAACCAAGCTCAATTGTATAGTTCTCATAACGCCCGTTGTCGGATTTTTCCGTAATAGGACTCATTTATAGACTTTGACAATGTGCCTTGGTCTAATAATGACAGGGAAATGAAACCACGTTGCCAATATCTCGACTCGCTGCCGATTGATGCGATGCTAATTCCTGGCTTTCCTCGCTGTTACGCAACCCCGGCTGGGCAGATCATTACATGTCACGGCAGATTCAAGCTGAGGCGATTTGGCCGCAACTCATGCGGATACCCGATTTGCGGCATGAGAGACGAAAGCGGAAAGTTTTGCTTCCCTCTGGTTCACCGCATCATCGCCAAGCTATTCGTGCCCGGCGATAAATCCTTGACCGTGAACCACAAGGACATGAACAAGGCGAATTGCGGAGCCTCTAACCTTGAATGGATTACCCACTCGGAGAACCACTTAAAGGGTCATGCGATGAAGCCGGAATGGCGCGTAAAGGTCGGCATATCGAGAAGCCGGTCCATTGTGGCTATTCACCCTGAGACTGGCGAGCGTCACGAGTTCCTGTCTGGCAAGGCTGCTGCTCTCTGGGTTGGCAATCCAACTTCGCAAGGCAACATCAGCAAGGCTGTTGGCCGCTTCACCGTGCTTGCCTACGGATTTCGGTGGGCGAGGGCTTAGCCAATCCTTGCCCATTACAGGCCGATCTGGCCCACTGTGTGCCGACTGACCGGCACGCTGGCCCTTGCGCCTCACCTTGGGGCATAGGACGGGCAGTGTGCTATGCCCAGGCTATGCGCCTGACTGCCCGAACGCTGGCCGGGTAGCACCCCCCGGCGGTGGAGGGGTAGACCCCGCTTTCGATGCCACCCTCGATTTACGTAGCACCCCGATCACACATCTGGTCTGCCGAACACGGAAAAATAGTTGAAAAATAGTGTTGTGTTTTTCGATTTTGCCCCCCACACCCAAGGCGCGGCTGCGCATCGCTTGCGCGGCTGGCCGAAGGGTGAGTGGGTCAAATACGGGATAATGTTTATTATCAATGACTTAACTCGTGTGCAAGGGGGTGTGCAAATGAAAAAAGGCTTGCACTCCCGTGTCATAAAGAATGCAAGATGCTTACGTATAATGAATAGCACGTCGCTGTGCAAAGGCTTGCATACACGCTTGCACTTGCCTTGCACTCTTGCACACGGCGGAATGTTCCGTGTGGATCAATCGACTGACGTGAACCGGTCTTTTAACCGCCCGGAATGGCTTTTCCGAGCGTGTACGAACCTGCGGGTGGGCACCGCTGAAGGTAGCCCTTTTCGCAGGCTTCGGTGAGGCGGGTCTGGACGGTGCGGCGCTGGACGCCAAACTGTTCGTCGGCCTTGGCGGTAATCTCGCTGGTGGTGTGTGCGCCGGCCTTCACCATTTCCACCACGTCCCTGATCGACAGGCTCTTTCCGCCGCGGTTGCCCTCGATGTCATCGCGCCACGCCTGGAGGTCGAAATTGTCGTCGGGCTGGTAGATGCCGTTCTCGAAGGTCAGGCCCTTGGGCTCGAACTTCTGGACGTTGTTGGCCTTTTCGCAGGTAAGGACGAGCTTGGATGAGTCCTCGGAATCGCCAGGCCACAGGGCGAGTTCGCAGCGGGCGGCGGACACGAGGGCCTTGCCTCCGCGGGAGAGGTTGCCGCCGGAGTAATTGTTGCCGGCTTCGGCTACGGTGGCCTTGCCGGTGCGGGCGTGGTGGATGACGAGGATGGAGGCTTCGGGGCAGTTGGCGGCAATGGCACGCAGGAGCAGGCGGAGCGTTCTCCGTACCTCCTCATTGTCATTCTCATTCCCCTCGATCATGTTCCCCCATGGGTCGAATACGACAACCTCCGGCTGGACGGCCTTGAGGGTCGAGCAGAGCTTGGCAAAGGCGTCCGCATCGGCCAGCATGATGATCCCGTCATCAGGTTTCTCGATGACGTGCATGAACAGGTGGGCGTCCACCTTGGACTGCTCGGGCGCGGTCAGGCTGCGATAAAACCAGTCAAGGTCGGTTTTCTGGCGGAGGGGGTCGTTCTCGTTTCCGAAGAAAAGCCACTTGGCGGGGCCGTTCTGCATGTCGAGGCCGGCAAACTGGCGTCCGCAGATGTGCAGGCAGGCGAGCCAGAGGGAGAGGCGGGACTTGCCCACGCCAGGGGGGCCGATCAGGGTGGTGACCTGCTTGCGGCGGAGATACCCGCCCCCGAGGATGTTGGCGTTGAGTGGCGGCTGGTAGGCGCGGAAGGCGGCGGGCTGCCAGACGGTGAAGCCCGTGCCGGTGGTCTTGCGCTCGATCAGCGGCCGGATCGCCCACTCGGCCTGCGCGGCGAGTTCGGGCAGCTCCGTCCCGTTGTAAGCCTTTTCGATCAGGATTTGCGCCTCGCGGATCAGCGTCCGCTTGGTGGATTTTTCAAGCACACTGGCGATGAGATAGGCGGTGTGGGCCTCCGTGGGGATGCCCGAGGTTATCTGCATCAGCCACGGCAGGCCACCGGGCAGGTCGTTGCCCATCTCCTGAATCAGCGTGGCGTCGGTGAGCGGAATTCCGCGCCCGTCCATCTCGACCAGTTTGGTGAATACCTTGCGGGTGGACGGAAAGAAAAAGGAGTCTGCCGTGATGCCCGCCTGGATGGACCGCTTGAAGGAATCGCCACCCTCGATCAAACAAGCTCCGAGCAGTCCTTCCTCGGCTTCCTCGGAGGCCGGAAGTTCCTTGGGTTTGCCGGGGATGGTCAATGCCCCCGTGTATTCTTGGTCGGCCAAGTCGGCGTCACTCATAACCGCCCTCCGCGAAAAATTGACGTGCCCGGCCGCCGTTGCGACCCGATGTCTCCACCGGAGCGGCGACCGGAACACGAGGGCTTGTGAGCCCCAAAGAAATGCGCCTGCGGTCGGATGACACACAGGCGCGGGAAAGTTTTAGGGCTATCGTATTCATCGGGTCGCACGAGCACCCAACACCCGCTTGAGCGGCGGGTCAAGTCATTCCGTCGTGGTTCATAGGAAAGGATGACGACGGCGCTTCTTCAACTCTCGCCAGTTCTTCCACACGGCGTCGAGGGCCTGATCCGGCGTGCGCTTGTGGAAGGTGTCGTGGTACTGCCCCCGGTGCCTCCAGGTACAGCACCACTGCGGCTTGGCCCATGTCGAGTGATGGAAGCGCCACAGGCCGATGAGGACGGGCTGGACGCGGAGGAGGCGCAAAGAGGTGGTCATCTCGCCCTCTCCCTCAACCACAGCAGGTGCAGCGCGGCGAGCCAGTGGTAGGGCCAGCGGGCGACCTCGGACCAACCCATGTCAGCGACGAAGCTGGTGTTGGTTGCCGGACTTATAACTGTTATCGGGCCGCGTTCCTGCACGACCCACCCCCCTGCGCGTTTGACGACGCGGTACTTCATACCACCTCCATCCTCGCCTTGGCGATCAACTTCACGGTCTTGTCGCGCTTCGCCTTGGTCGTATAAGATTCCGACTGGCTCAAAATTTCGCCGTTGGCCGCGACGAGGCGGAAGTAGAAACGCCTGCGCTTGTAGTCGGGATGACGGGGCAGGCCGGAGTCGAACTTTTCGATTTTGATGACGGGTTGCGGGATTTTAGCGGGTTGTGTTTTATTCATTTTGGTTGGGGGTTGAAATTGGATCAGCCGGCCCCTCGGCGGGCATCTGCACATACCTCTGCTCGCCGTCGCACCAGACGAAGGAGAGGCTTTCGTGGTCAAAGCGGTCAATGGCCAGCGCGTCGAAGCTATCGTACCATCTTGTTTGACACCCTTTGAGCAAGAGCAGGCAGTAGGCTCGCGGTCGCTGAACCGGCGGCTCTTTCTGTTCCTGCTTCGGCAGCCGGTTGCGTTCGAGGAAGGAGGAGTTCATGGCTGACCCAATCAGGCCCGCGCCGCAAACTCAAGCCAAAAATAAGGCTTGATTGTATAAAGTGTGTAA
>Ga0180096_1000013_pt1 | contig 5876 bp, 14 predicted proteins | sample EasRiv293_16_1Da_FD_121785 | JGI IMG/M metagenome (GOLD analysis project Ga0180096, IMG submission 121785) | Soil microbial communities from meander-bound floodplain in the East River, Colorado, USA - East River metaG ERMLT293_16_1Da | ecosystem: Environmental > Terrestrial > Soil > Floodplain ...
ACGACGAGAACGAGCGAAAGCAGCGACCGAAGGACCGTGGGCCATCGATCACGACGGCGAGGACTGGTGGCTCCTCGGCGGCGGTGTGGAGCGAAGCGCCGAGGAGTACGGCATCGCCAGCAGCTTCGAGCTCAACCGTCACGCCGAGGCCGACATCCGGTTCATCGCTGCTGAGTCTCCCGATGCTGTCCTCCGTCAGTGCGCCCGAGACCTGCGGGTCCTCGAACGGCACGAGCCGGATGTCGAGGGCTTGTGCTGGCACTCCGGTGGCGTGGTCGAGTTCTGGCCGTGTGACGAGGTCCGCGACGTGGCCGAGGCGTACGGGCTTGCCGCCGGGCTTGGGGTAGAGGCTGAAGGGAACCAACCATGATCAGCTACGAGCGCTGGATCGCCTACCTCGAGGGAGAGGTCGAGTTCTGGAAGGGCCAGCAGAAGCTCGCTGCCGATGTCGCGGCCGGCATCGCGGACCTCGACGAGCAGGCGCCCGCCCTTCGCCAGATGCTCCGCACCGAGCGGGCCCGGCGAACCGCAGCCGAGGCCGAAGTCGACCGGCTGACCTACGCACTCCAGCACTCGGCGACCGATGCCGAAGGCGGCTACGCCCGAGCCGTCGCGGACCTCCACGACCTCGCCAAGTACAAGCGCTGGCACGCCCACCAGCTGGTCACGACCGGCGTCGACCATCACCAGTGGAACTCGACGGCGCGGCAAGTGCTCGCCGGCTACCTCGAATGGGCGGCTACTCAGACACCAGCAGAGACCCATGGCTGAACTGAAGATCACCAAGGCGCGGCTGGAACTGCTCCGGTCTGTTCGTGACGGGGTGGTCTGGTACTCGGTCGGCTCCGGCCATGGCCAGTTCACGATCCGCAGGGAGGGCGAGACGTGGCGGACCGTGACCGGGCAGGCGTACGAGTTGCGGGTCGCGGGATGGATCGAGTCGGCCCCACCCGGTGCGTCGTACTTCAGCAGCCGAGCCGTCCGCCTGACTGCTGCTGGTGAATCCCTTCTTGCCGTTGATTCCCTATCCCCAAAGGAGCCGACACCGTGATCCTCGACTACGAGTGGCGCGAAGCTCACGCCACAGCAGGCGATGCGGCGCTGGCCGCAGCCGTCGCCAACGTGCCGGCCGGTGGGCGACTGGGCGTCGAGCAGGCCCGGGCCGGCGCCGCACTGGTGGCTGCGTACGCCGCGATCGCTCAGGCTCACTACGCGGCAGCCAACATCCGCCAACGACCGAAGGCCGAGGAGCCGGCCAAGATCACTGGGGAGTCTCCATGAGTACCGAGCTGATCGTCGACTTCCTCGAAGCCCGCTGCCGAGACGACGAGCAGGCGGCTTGGCGCCAGCAGGCCGACTACGCCGTCTTCGATGCCCAGCGCACACCGGATGCTGGACATGTCGATGCGGTGTACATCGATCCACTGTCGTACCCAGGCATGCCCGCCGACCCTTCCCGGGTTCTTCGTGAGGTAGCAGCCAAACGGAAGATCCTCGCGCTGCACCACGGCGACTTCCCGTACAACCCGGAGGACGGGCCGGGCGACTACTCGTGGACCGAGCAGTGTCAGTGCTGCTATCAGCCGATGCCATGCCCGACTCTTCGCGCCTTGGCGAGTGTTTGGGCTGGTCACGATTCGTTCCGGGCCGAGTGGAGCGTGACCGAGTGAAGGTCAGCATCGTTGGCGGTGGTCGATCGGTCGAGGTCGAGTGCCCGGACGCCAACATGACCATCGACCTCGTAGGCGACAAGGCACTGGAACTCTGGAAGGCGACCAAGGGCCAAGACGGCATCGAAGGGCCGGCGTACGGCTTCCAGGCCCAGCAGCAGGTCGCGACGAACCGCAGCACGTATGGCCCGGCGTCGTTCCGGCACGGCGATAGGCCGGTGGTGGAGTGACCGACCTCGTGGACTACCTCCGAGACAAGTTGGTGCATGCCGATGACGTGGTGTGTTCCTGCCCGGACATCGACGTCAGCACGTGGGCCGACCAAGCCCGAGGCGAGCGGCCGACCGTGAAGGGCTACGAGCCCACGTGTCCGGTCCACGGCATCGACGGGTCGGAGCCGATCTACCGGAGAGGAACGCCGTGAACCGCGACGAAGCCGAAGCCCTAGCGATGGTTGCCCAGCTCGGCGCACCGATGCCGACACCTCCGTGGAGCCCTGACTACGGAGCCTGTGTCTGCGGCGCCCGTCGAGGCGAGTCGTGCACCGATCACAGCGAGATCGTAGCGTTCCAGTACGTCGGCACTCCGGGTGAGATGAAGCTTGTCCGGGTTCAGCAGGGCGGGAACGTGCTGTTCGAGGGCGAGCCGGAGGCAACCGAGTGACCGCGCCCTGCCCGACCTGCTCGCTGACTGGCGGGTTCCATGACGTCCACAGGGCCCACGAGGTGCCGGCCGAACTGCTCCAGTCCGGCGACCGCCACGACGCATGGCTCATGGAACGGATGCGTATCGAGGAGCCATTTGCCTACGCCTTCGCAATGCAGGTACAAGACCGGTTCATCGCGGCAATGCTGGGCCAGGGCACAACGCAGCCGAGCGGCGTCTTCGGATCCGCCGTGGTCGAGGAAAGCCTGCCGGACAACCGGATCGTGGTGATCGGCCGCAAGCAGGAGCCGAACGAGTCGTTCGAGGACTGGGTACGAGCATCCTGTCGCGTGATCGAGGTGGCCGAGTGACCGACCTGCCCACCTGTCCCCGTCCACGGTGTGGCCGCATCATCCACGACCAAGGAAGGTATCGCCGATGAAGATTCACCTCGACACCGCTGGTCGGCCGGTTCAGAACGAGTGCTGCGGCCGGTTCCTCGGAGAGACGGACTTCGGGTGCCCTACATGCGGCGCCGAAGTGGAGCCGCCGGGCCTCTACCTGTGTCCGCCGAGTCCTCTTCGCATTCGGCAGGCGAGGCTCCGTGAACAGGGCCGGACATGGTTGGAGATTCTCTACGAGACGCGCGTCGAGCGACGACGGGAGATGAGGCCGAAGGACGGCGTCCACATGCCCGTCGTGTACTACATGCGCATGGACGGCCTGGTCAAGATCGGCACAACGACCCGAATCAGTCGGCGCCTCATCTCAATCCGCCCACAAGGCGTACTGGCCATAGAACGCGGCGGCCGGGACGTTGAGCGCCAACGCCATGCCCAGTTCGCCGAGCATCACAGCCATGGCGAGTGGTACTGGCTGGCCGATCCGGTCTGGCAGCACGTCGCGGAGGTCCGAACAAGGCCCGTCACTGGATGGCTGGGCACCGACGACTGGCTTGAGGTCTGGGGCAAGAAGTGACCGATCTGCTCGCCGACATCGCGGACACCGCCGATGAGTTGACGAACCCTCGCCAGAATGTGGAGCGGATCCAGGACACCGACCGGAGCCGCAACAAGCGCGTCCGCCGCGTCTGGGTGGCGGTCCTGCCGTCGCTGCTGGACCAGCTGGCCCGAGCCGTGCAACCGGGCGAGTCCTACAGCGAGGAGGAAGCCGGCCGCACCGCGTTTGAGTCCCGCCCAGCTGCCCGCCTGGACGCCGTAGACCGTCTGGTGGCGATAGAAGCCGGCGCGGCCGGCTGGTGCACCCGGTCCGGCGTGGAGCTTCGCGACAGCCCAGCCGGGAACATCCGGTCCATGGTCGGTGCGGCACCGTCGATCGGGTCGGACAACCAGTCGATGCTGTTGGGTGACCTGCGGGCGTGGCGGACGTGGGCCGCGACCGTGACCGGATGGGAACGACCAGCCGACGCGCCGCGCGCTTCCTGTCCTCACTGCGGAAAGATCAACGTCCTGCGGGTCCGGTTGGCCCGTAAGACCGCCTGCTGCCTGTCGTGCGGAGCATGGTGGGACGACACCACGATCGGCATCCTCGCCGAGCACATCCGTGCCACCTTCGACGCCAAACCCGACACCAACCACCTCCGCACCGCAGCCGTGCAAGCCCGCCGCGAATGGGAAGCCCGGCGTCTGGCTCTCGCGACTCCGACACGCCCAAGGCTCCCGTACGTCGACGACTTGACCGATGTCCGAATTTGACGCAAGATCGTGCTAGCAGCACTGTGCCCGGACCTCAACGAGGCCGGGCACTTCGTCGTTTCCAAGGCGGTGCCCGGTGGACCTGGAAACCCGTAGAGCCCTAGCCGTGACGCGTGCAACTGTGGCGAAGATCCGTAGCCAGACCTCCACCGCCGCGACCCTGGCCCTGTCCGACAAGCCGAGACACTTCCAGGCGCCCATGACGTCCATCGCCGTCGGCACCACTACCGTGGCTGCTTCCTGGTCGGTGCCGATCGCCGGCAACTACACCGTGATCGCCACCACCATTGCCGCGGCCGCCAACGTCGGTCTCCTCACGGCAGCCCAGCAACCGGGCAGCCAGACACCGACGGGCTGCACGATCATCGTCGCCAACCGGACCGCCGGCCAGGTCGCTGCCGCCGTCCTCGACGTCCTGGCCCACCCCGTATAGGAGCGGAGACCCACCATGTGCGCCTGCCAACCCGCTCCCGACCCAACCCTCTCCACCTTCGTGATCATCCTGACCACACTTCAACACCTGGAGGCCACCATGGCTACTGCCACCGAACAGCTCACCGCCCTGGCCGCGAAGGTCGACGACATCGCCGCCGACTTCACCGCCCTCGTCACTGCTCTGGCCGCGGAGCGGGAGAACCTGACCGAGGCCGGCCAGGCCGCACTGGACACCGCGGTCGCGAAGGTCGAGGCCCTCGACGCTGCGGTCGGAGACGCCGACGGCTCGGACATCCCTCCCGTCGAGTAGCCCGTGACCGCAGCGTGGGCCGGCCGCTCCACCCGCCATTGGCGCGAGGTCGTTCGGCCCGCCGTCCTCGGCAGATCCACAATTTGCCACTGGTGCGGCCACGGCGGAGCCAACACCGTCGACCACCATCCCATCCCGCTCAAGGTCTTGCTCCGCTCCGCACCGGAGCTCGCCGAAGACCCGAACCATTGCGCACCGATCCACGGCACCGAAGGCTGCCCCGTCTGCCCGCGGCAGTACAGCCGAAGACTCAAGCGCATGGCCCTACGGGTGTGCAACGGCGAGAAGGGCAGCAAGGTCAACGCCGCCCCACCAACCGCCGGGTCGAGACCCTGGTGATCACCGTCGTCACCGGCCCACCGTGCAGCGGCAAGACCACCTACGTCCGCAGCCGTGCCAAGCCAGGCGACATCGTCATCGACTTCGACACCATGGCCCAGGCCTTCGGCTCCCCCGTAGACCACGACCACTCGCCGGCTACGAGACACGTCACCATCCAGGCCAGACGCATCGCCATCGCCGCAGCACTCACCGTCCACCACCAGACCACCGTGTGGATCGTCGACTGCAACATCCCCACCGATCGGATGCGGGCTTACCGTTCAGCCGGGGCATCCATCGTGGTCCTGTCTGTGGACCCGGGCGAGCTTCACCGACGCGCCTCACGGGAGCGGCCCGCACTGTGGCATCGGCTGATCGACCAGTGGGTGCCCCCAGTTGGTGTTGACTCTGCTCAAGCTGATTCGTCTCGCCCGTGGTGAGGGCACATCACAGAGTGGGGCGCTACGTAGCGTTACCAACACTGCTGCTCTGACTGATGAGGACGAGGCTGCACGCCAACACCTGTGTCCAATGTGGACAGCGATCAAGGCTGTGAGCAGGACAGACGTGGAGGGCCCGGGGGGTGGGGCTAGCACGCAAAACGGACATACGGACCACCCGACGATCCTCTGGGCCTGCGTCTCTCTCCACGTCACTCTGCGTAGGGGATTCCACAGTGGACGGTCCATTCCGGACATTTTGGCCGGTATGTAAATCGCGGTCCCGGGCCTCGGATCCCGTCGGCGACCGGCCCCCTCCACCACGTCACTCAGTCACATC
>Ga0180096_1000014_pt1 | contig 5743 bp, 5 predicted proteins | sample EasRiv293_16_1Da_FD_121785 | JGI IMG/M metagenome (GOLD analysis project Ga0180096, IMG submission 121785) | Soil microbial communities from meander-bound floodplain in the East River, Colorado, USA - East River metaG ERMLT293_16_1Da | ecosystem: Environmental > Terrestrial > Soil > Floodplain ...
ATCGCATGCAGGAAAATAACTCCATGACGGGGGGAATGTAAATTGGCGCGTGATGGAAGTGGCAATTACAGCCGTGTTGCTGGGCCTTATGTCAATGGCGTCAATATTGTCCTCGCCGAAGATCACAACGGCGAGTTTGATGATATCAGCTCGGCGCTTTCTGACAGCATCAACAAGGCCGGCACAAAAGCTTTCGCTGCCGACCAGGCGATGGGCGGCTTCAAGCTCACTGGTCTCGGCGCGGGGACGGCGAACGGCCACAGCGTGCGCTATGAGCAGCTGACGGCGCTGTCGAGCACCTATCAGCCCCTCGACGCGACCTTAACCGCAGTCGCCGCGCTGGCGTGGTCTTCTGGCAATCAGTTCCCGTATTTCACTGCGGCGGACACGCTTAGCCTGGGGACGGTGACGGCGGCAGGCTTAGCGCTGATCGATGACGCAGATGCGTCAGCGCAGCGAACCACGCTTGGGGCTTACGGCTCTGGCTCCACAATGTTGTCAGCAGCAGGAAGCGGCACGACACCTGGGCTTGCGGTCGGTGCGGCCAACTACGGATTTCTTCAGACCGCCGGCGCCCTGACGATGACAGTGAACGGCACAAATGTACTGGCATTTGGGTCCAATATTATCAGGCCTAGCGCTAATGATGAAGCAGCGCTTGGCTCGGCGACTATAGGATTTTCAGACCTGTTCCTCGCCAACGGCGGCGTTATTTACAACGCATCGACAGCGATCCTCACGCTGGCGACGACGACGCTTCAAGTCGGCAGCGGCGTCACGCTGACGAATAGCTTAGGAATCGCATACATCACGGAAGCATATCTCAACAACAGAACGGCCGACACCTCGCCTGACTTTGCCGCTGATTATGTGCATAGCTACGATACTTCAGCGGCGACAGACAAAAAGATTCTGCTCAGCAAATTCGAAAAGGCATGGACCTATGTGGCAGGTGTAACGCTCACAGCAGCGTCATCGTTTGATTGGACTAGTATCCCCACCGGTGTTTCTGAGATTGAAATCATATTAGGCGGCGCGTCGCTAAGCGGGAATGACGCGCTTTTAGTGCAAATTGGAGACAGTGGCGGGCTTGAAACTAGCGGATACGCTTCGGGTTCGATCACAGATTCAAACTTTATAACATCAACTGCCGGATTTATTATCGTAAGCGGCAATGCATCCTATTTACATTCAGGCGTTATGCGATTGTCACGCGCCAATAGCGGAGGAACAGTGTGGGGGGCGCAACACGGCCTGTTTTTCACTGGCTCTGCTGAGGCTGGCGGTGGGGCAAAAACCTTGTCGGCTGAATTGGATCGCATCCGACTTACTGTAACCGGAGCGAATACTTATGACGCCGGCACGGCATATGTGAGGTATCGCTGATGTTCTATATCGTGACGCGGCTGGGTATTGATGGCCGCATTGATAAATTCTTGCCATTCGATGATGCGGCATCTGCGCAGCGTGCGCTAAATGGATATTTCACTGATGCACCAACCCCGGCGCCAATCTTCGATAAAGAGGGCGTTGAGATCGAACAGCCGCAGTCTGATCCAATTTGGGTTGCTGGACTGATAGAGGCTTGGCCCTTAGCGTTCGTGGCTGAGATTGACGGCGCACTGCATGATTTGGTGATCAATGCTGGCGTGTTGGAGTTTTCGCCTATTGCGCCGCCACCCATAACCGTTACGCCGTGGCAAGCGCGCGAGGCGCTGCGCTTGTCGGGGCTGCTCGATGACGTCGAGAACTACATTAACGGCCTGGGGGCATCATCGGCGGCCTATAACGCCTGGCACTACGCCCCGTTCTTTCGCCGCGATCACGCACTGATCGCCACGCTCGCGGTTGGCATGGGTCTTACGTCCGAGCAGCTGGATGGGCTGTTCGCAGTGGCGGACGGCCTCAGCCTCTAGCGATCTTCGGTGTCGAAAATGTACAGCAATGAGCCGAACGCCAGAATGATCGGACTGGCAAACAGTAAGCAGATTTTTGGGAGCGGCTTCATGCCTAAACTTAATGGCGCTGATTTTTTGCGTCAATGCCGGAAATACGCGCCCGCGCTGGTGATCGCGGCTATGGTGATTCTGATTTTTGTGATGTTGCGCTCATGACCGATATTGCTGAAGGCGTGCAAGCTGTGCTGGCCGATTGGGATGATCTGCCAAGCCTCCCAGGCAAGTGCCAAGACTTGGACGGCGCGGGCTGGCTGGTCGGCGGAATTTATAAGGGCGCGCAGTATGTCAAACATACCGGCATGGTCCCCGACGCCCCCGACTCGCCTGATGATCCCATTGAAGCCGCGATCTGGCTCGACGCTCACGCCAAGGCGCGGCATGCACAGAATACGCAGAGTGTTCCACGCGAAACATTTTCTGAGCCGTCTCATGGATTCGGCGTGGATGAGGTTGCGGAAGTGCGCGAAGCGGAGGAGATTTCGCAGGATGTGGCCGTTCAAGACGCAACAGAAGATGCCGAGGAGGCCGTCCCCTTGGGTGAAACTGGGGATGCCGAAATTCGATTGCATGGCAGCAGCGAAGGACAGGGCGACAATCAAGAAGCGCTACCCGAACATGCGGGTAGTGCTGATCGATCGGACTCTGAGCAACGGGCCGATATTTTACCTTTGGAACAAGTAGCCTCCTATCCCGGCATCGCGATCCAGCAGCTCTCCGACGAGCTGAGCATCCTTCGCGCGCAAGTGATCGACATGATCAGCGCACGCGAGGAAATCCGGCTTGATGCGCTGGTCGATCCGTCGCGGCGCGAGGACTTAACAACGGCATGGAAAGACGCGCAGAATAAGGGCGCCCTGGGTCTTCCGCTGAGCGCTCAAGAGCTCGATCTGCGAGAGCAGTATTTGGTTTGGCAGCTTCGCGAAACGACATTGCGCGGGCATGCTGGCGCGCTGCGGCGCTCGGCGCGTGACGCGTCTCTCGATATTCTCCGGTCCATGGCCGCGAACGTGGACGCCGGCTGGCCGTGAGCGCCATCGAATGGCTTGCCGCGTTCTTCGCCTTTGCGGTCCTCGGCGCCCCCGCACTCGGCGCCGCCGTCTGGTCCCTCACCACTGAAAAGGCGCATGAGATGATCTGGCAGCCGCTTAAGGCGTGGATCGCCGCGCACCCGCTGTTGTTTCGTAGCATCGCCATTGCGCTCGGCTGCTTCATCGTCTCCCGCTTCATCGGCTGGTTAGCCTGGATCGGCCTAATGCTATGGGTCGGCGCGCTGATCTGGAAATACTGGCGCGAGCCGTGGGTGATCCCGGCCTGGAAGTGGCTCGTGGCGAAAGTCCAAGGAGCGCGGCCGTATCGTTATGACGGCGAGCAGGCGGCGCATGCTGAGCAGGCCGGGCAAACGCTGACATCGCTTTCGCTGATGGCGACGGCGGACGATAGCCCTGAGCAAACGCGCATGGCGACCGAGATCGAGGATGACGCCGAGCGCCGGCTTGCCGTACTGCTCGGCAAGGCGATCTTGTCGCTCGAAGAGAAACGCGAGCGTGACGCGATCCAGAAGGCGCTACAGGCGCGGCGTGCGTCGTTTGATGCGCCTGTGCAGCAAGTGAGGCCGCTTTTTCGCGCGCCGTCTTTCAGCATCGGAGGCCCCATCCATTGGTATGCGATCGGCGCGCTCGCTTTGGGGCTCGGCGCGCAAGAGTTGCGCGTGCGTCACGTCAAGGCCGAGGAGGCCGAACGCACACAAGAGCGCGACGCGGCGATCCAGTATGCCGAAAATCAAGAGCAAATCGCTGCCGCCGCACTTCGCGACGTCGATGCTGTGCGGATCGAGACGCAAGAGAGTTTAGAATTGATCGAGGAAGCGCGGGCGCGTGAAGCCCGTTTGAGAGCAAGGGAGCAAAGACGTGCGCAAGCCAATCCTGGGGGCGCTGCTGTCGATTACGGCAGCGTCCTGCGCGACTTCACCATTCAGCCGCTCGTGTCCGGTCCCGCCGCCAGCGGTGATCCCGCCGGCGGAATGCCAAGCGGCCCCGCCACCGCTCCCGCTGATTGACACGATCCCGGACAACGTGACCGCCGATCAGGCTGCGCATATCGCGATCACCTACACCGATCGACTGCGTGTGTTCATCGCGGATCGCCTAGATGAGCAAGAGCGCTGCGCGAATTGGGCGCGGCGCACGGCTGAGGAACAAGGCGAGTGAAACAACTCCCGTACTACGGCGCACCGCCGCGCTGCCCCTCACGCTGGTTCGATACGCCCTATTGCTGGGACTTTCATGTGGAGCCTTCTTCCGATCCCACTCGGCTGAGCCGCTGGATATTCTATTTCAAGCGCGGGGATTTCGAAGTGCTGGAAAAGCTAAAGATCGCCGTCCTTGTAGTCACAGCCCCAATATGGGGGCCGCTTGTGCTGCTTTCATGGTGGTTCTCGTGAAACACGACGACCGGGAGCGATGGCTGGTCACAGCCGCGCTCTTGATCCTGATTGCATCAATCGCATTGCTTTGGCTGGGGAGCCGATGAACGAACATCCAACTTACGCGCCGCCTTATGCGGCGTGGCAACCGCCATCGCCATTCGTCACGCACCAAGATTTAGGACCGCTGCACTCGCGCTTGGGCGCTGTGGAGAAGGTCGAGACCAATGTGCTAAGCGCTTACAATCACCTTCGCGGCGAGATGCTGCATCGCTTCGACGCGGCCGATAAGCGCCTGGACGAGCGGCTTGATCGGCTTGAGGCGCTGATGCGCGCCCACGCGGCGCCGCCGCCCACGCAAGAGAAGAACGGCGTGCTGACGTTCTCGATCCACAACCTTGTTCTTCTGGTGATCGCCCTTGTCATGGCCGGCGTGGCCCTCGGCGGCGGTCCGATCAATCACATTTTAGGAGCCATTCAATGAGCGACCATAAGGCGCTTACCGCCGAGTCCATGCCGATGATCCGTAAATCGCTTAAGGTGGGCGGTTTGGCGGGTTTCATCATCCTGTGGATATCGGCCATGTTCATGACGCTTTCGGTCATGCTCAGCCGCTCCGAGGCTGGCGATCCCTGGTGGATTGTCGCCGGCCTCGTGGCGCTTGGGCTTGGTGCGGACTTTTGGGTGGGCGCGGCGCCGGTGATCCTGCGCACGTCCTCGAAATGGGGGGTCGGCGCTTGGGTCTGGATTGGCTGGATCGCGCTGATCTTTGCGCTCGTGTTCTCGTTTTCAAATAAGCTTGCCTATTGGGTCGAGCGTGCGGAGGCGCGCGAGGTCGCCGCTGTCACGATGCATGTTGACAATCTGGCGACACAACGAAGGCTCGTGGCCGAGCATCCAGACGCGCGCTTGCCTGCTGCCGTGCGCGCTGAAAGTGCCGGCGTCACAGCCTCTATCGCGGCCAAGCGCGAAGAGATCGACTCATTGCCCGAGGAGTGGGTCTCGCGGCGCCGGCAAGCCCAGCGCGAGCTTGCGACGCTGGAGCGTGGGCGCGCGGCGCTGGAGTCGGAGGCTGCGACCGCGCAAGCTGTTGCTGACGCACAGGCGCAGATCGATGCGGCGTGGACGCAGGACGCCATCGTCGCCGCAACGCCTGATCAGAACGAAGATGCGCTCGTGGTTTGGATTGTCGCCTTTGCATCACTGTTCGGTTCCACGATCACCAAGGAAGCCGCTGAGACGTGGATGCATGCGGGCTTCGGTCTTTTCCATGAGCTGTTTCAGTTCGTTGGCTTAGGGCTCGCCACGCTGCGCATCCCGGTCGATAAAATGCGCGAGGAGCAGGAGTTCCTTGTCTCGCAGC
>Ga0180096_1000015_pt1 | contig 5623 bp, 5 predicted proteins | sample EasRiv293_16_1Da_FD_121785 | JGI IMG/M metagenome (GOLD analysis project Ga0180096, IMG submission 121785) | Soil microbial communities from meander-bound floodplain in the East River, Colorado, USA - East River metaG ERMLT293_16_1Da | ecosystem: Environmental > Terrestrial > Soil > Floodplain ...
CGCGTCCCCTTTCGGGTCTCGGTCTGGGGCGTTCCCCTGACCTGATAGGACAAGTCTACGTCCTAACTTAGGACATGGCAAGTGACGAGGGGAGGGTTCCCGGATGACCGATCCCGATCTCCTCTGGCTTACTGCTGTAGGTGAGGTAGTAACAGCCTCAGCCCCACCTCTAGGTCTTGACCCTGACGTGCTGATGGATGTCGACGAAGACGAGGGTGGGTCCGGGGTCGACTTCCTATCCGGCCTGGATGATCTGGCTGAGGTGGATCCGGCTGATCCGACGTTCGAGGGCCAAGTCCAGGAGGCGCTGACGGCCTTCGCGGGCCGCAGCCGGACGGTGGACGAAGGCGAGATCGAACGGGCCAACGAGTCCGGAGGCTCCGGTTCTGCCCGCCAGTACAACCGGGACGCGAAGGGCACCACCACCGGAGGCCAGTTCACCGCCGGCTCAGCCCAGTCCAGCCGCACTCCGCTGTCGAGCGGTCGGACCTACACGCCGCAGTCCAAGGGCGGCGGATCGTCCAAGACCCCGACCGCTCCGGCTGCGTCGTCCAAGTTCACCACCCTCGCCCCGGGTGCGGACAACTCACCCGAGGCCGTTGCCCAGATGCAGCAGCTCCTGACCGCCCTTGGGTTCGGCAACCTCACCTCCGGAACCTACGACAAGCAAACCGAGGCCGCCGTATCCGCCGTCCAGCAGCGACTGGGGATCAAACCGAACGGCAAGGCCAACAAGTCGCTGATCAACAAGATGCTCAACGCGTTCGACCTCAGCCCGTGCATCAAACGCTCCGACGATGGCCCGGTCATGCAGATTGAGCGCCGCAATTCCGGCGATCCGGCCGACCCGACAGGCGCCGAGGTGGACGACGAGGAACTCGACGACGAGGCCCTTCGAGCCGCCATTGATGGGGACGAACTTCAGGCGTACTGGACCCGCGGCAAAGGGCTGAAGCGCTGGAGCCTCAACCCGCACCCGTGGACGAGACTGCGGAACCTGCTCCGCAAACATCCTGGCGTCCACGACGCCGAAGGTCTGGCCAGCCACTACTTCCACGTCGTGTTCGGCTTCTGGCCCGGGCACCGCAAAGGTTCCAATCCTGTCGGCCCAGGCTGACCGTGACCCGATCGGAGGGCGACAGTGACGTTCGAACTGCTGCGTGAGTGGGCGCAGGACGAGGAGCTGGCCCGCTCCGACGAGGAACACACCCCGGGTCATGCCCCCTGCTGCCCGGACGTCCTCGACGATGAGAGTCACGTCTACCGCCGCCAGTTCGCCCTCGATGACATCGAGATTATCCGCGGTGGCCAAGGCGGCGACGGGCGCACCGTTACTGCTTACGCCACCGTGTTCGACGCCCCCACCGAGGTCAAAGACCAGCATGGTCACTACGTCGAAACCATTCACCGCAGCGCATTCGACGAGGTGCTCCGCGGCGGGATTCAGCGAGTGTCGGTGTTCTACAACCACGGCATGCACATGAACGGCTCGCCGTCCGACCGGTGGTCCGTTCCCATCGGCGCACCGCTGGAAATTCGGCCAGACGGCAAAGGACTTCGGACGGTGACCCGGTTCAACAAGGGCGCCGACGCCGACCAGATCCTCGAGGCCATCAAGAACGACGCCATTCGCGGGTACAGCTTCCGCGGCCCGATTCGGCAGTCGGAGCCCCGCCGCGTACCTTCTGCCCGATCAGGCATGGCGCTCCCGACCGTGACCCGCATGAAGCTCGGACTGACCGAGTACGGGCCGACACCGGCCCCCTACTACGCAGGTGCTGGCATCGAGTCCCTGCGTTCACGACTGTCCACGCTGGACCCCGCTGAAGTGCGGGAACTCCTCGCGGATCTTCTACGCGCGACCCCTCCTCGGGACCAGGAAGCGCTTCGCATCGCACTATCCGCCCCTCCCGCATCGGGACCAGGCGCCGAGGACCAGCCCGCAGAGGCCCTCCGGTCGGCATCCTCCGCAGATCTACGGCGAAAGATCGCCGTTGCGAGAATCACAGGAGTGTTGACGTGAGTACCAAGCGCCTGCTCGAAGTGCAGGCAGAGATGGACCTGATCCGGTCCCAGCTCGACGAGATCGAAGGTCTCGCCGAGCCGGAGGGCGAGGAAGCCCTCCGGTCGCAGATCATCACCGAGCGGGAGAGCAAGGTCGACGACCTCATCGCCCGGTTCAAGGAACTCAAGGACGAGCTCGGCCCGCTCCAGGCCCGAGCCGACGAACTCGACGCGATCCGGTCCATGGCCCGCGACGAGGTCGCCCGCACTGAGTCCGGCGACGGAGCCGTCCGGCACCGGTACTTCGACGGCCGGCCCCCGGCGTTCAATAAGAAGGTCGATGTGTTCGAGGGCGACCTGATGCGGTTGTCCGCCGACGAGGTCGTCACCCGGGCCCGCACGCTGATCGAGACCGAGAAGCGCGTATACGTCTCCGACGCCAGCCGTGAACGCCTCGACTCGTGGGTGCAGCGGTCGGTCGACGACGACGACACCGACCCGGATTTCGGCTTCGACGGCAAGTACATCGCCCGGCGGGCGCTGCTCACCGAAAAGCCCATCTACCGGTCGGCGTTCCGCAAGTACGTGGCCGGTCGGGACGCGTTCAGCCTGTCGGCAGCGGAGATGGAGGCCCTGTCCGACTTCGCGAGGTTCGAGCGGTTCGAGGTCCGTCGTGCGCTCTCGGAAAACACGACCACCGCCGGCGGGTTCGGGGTTCCGGTCCTCATCGACCCGTCCATCATCATCACCTCCGGGGCGGCGGACGTTCCGCTGCTGCGGATCTGCCGCATCGAGACCGTCACCAACAACCTGTGGAACGGCGTCAGCTCGGCGGGCATGACCTGGTCGTACACGACGGAAGGTACGGAGGTCTCGGACAACAGCCCGACCCTGGCCCAGCCGACGGTCCGGGTGCACATGCCCAAGGGCTTCCTGCCGTACTCGATCGAGATCTCGCAGGACTACCCCGGGTTCGCCACCGAGTTCGGCCGGCTGATCGACTCCGGCTACACGGACCTCCTGGCGACCAAGACGATGACCGGTACGGGAACCAACGAACCGTTCGGCATTTTCGTGGCCCTGTCCAACGCGACGTCGGTCATCACGCCGACCACCGACGGCTCCTTCGGCGGCGCGGACGTGTTTAAGGTCTGGAACGCGCTCCCGGAGCGGTTCCGGACGAATGCGACATGGGCGATGTCGGTCAACGTGCAGTCCGCGATCCGGCAGTTCGCCGCGTCGCAGTCGGCAACCAGCGCGTACTTCAGCATCGACCTGACCGGTGGCACGTTCCGCATCAACGACCGTCCGGTCATCATCACCGACTACGCCCCGACGGGCGTGGGCGGCAGCGTGCCGGGTACGACCGGCCTCCAGAACATCCTCGCTGTTGCCGACTTCAACCAGAGCTACCTCTGGGTGAACCGCGCCGGAATGTCTGTCGAGCAGATCCCGATGTTGTGGGGGTCTGGCTCCCGGTTCCCGACCGGCCAGCGCGGACTGTTCGCGTGGGCGCGCAACGGCGGGAATATCGTCGCGACGAATGGCGGGCGACTTCTCCAGAACCAATGACGGGTTCTGGTAATCATAGGAGCCCCGGACGCCGACCGCGCGCCGGGGCTTCCGCATGTCCCTCTACTCCCGGCACCCGTTGGACGGCGGGTGCCGGGACCGTCCAAACGTCCGTGGAGATCCAATGGAGTTCGCTTTCGCCCTGCCCGAGTCCGCCTCGGTGGCCTGGGGTACCGACGGTGTGTGGCTGGAACGCGATGATGCGTGGCCGCCGGAGCATCCGTTCGTGCTGGCACATCCGGAGATGTTCAGCCTGACTCCGTCCAAAGCGCGGCGGCTGGACGGCAGCCAGATTCCGCAGGTGCCGATGTCGGAGACTCGGTCGATGGCGCCGACCGCGAGCGGCGGCGATGAGGACGTCAGCCAGTTCGGGACTCCGCGTCGTGGACGGCGCGCCAATGGCTGAGCCGTCGAAGCCGAAGGTTGCGATCGCCTGGGTGCATCCGGACGCCGGCCGGGTGTCCTCGTTCGAGGACTCGCGGGATGCGTTGCGGGACTGGGACCGGGACCACAACCAGTTCATCACGACGCAGATGCCGGTTCGGTTCGGCACTGACGGGATCGTGGCGGCGCGTAACGAGGTCGCGATGGCGTTGATGGCGTCGGACTGCGACTGGCTGTTGTGGGTCGATACGGACATGGGCTTCGAGGCCGACGCCCTGGACAAGCTGATGGCGTTGGCGCACCCCGAGCAGAGACCGATCATGGGCGGGCTGTGTTTTCAGTCCCGTCAGATCGCTCACGACGGGATGCACGGCTACTGGTCGTTTCCGCAGCCGACGCTGTTCGACTGGAAGGACAACCCGGACGGCGGATCGGGCTTCACCATCACGCCGATGTATCCGATCAACGGTGTGATGCAGGTGGCGGCCACCGGGTCGGCGTTCATCCTGATTCACCGTTCGGCGCTCGAACGGATCGCCGAGCAGTACGGGCCTACCTGGTATGACCGGACGCCTGCGCCAAACGGCGAACTGCTGGGCGAGGACATCTCGTTCTGCGTCCGGGCGAACCTGCTCGAAATTCCGGTGTTCGTGTACACGGGCGTGAAGACGAGCCACTACAAGGGCCACTGGGTTCAGGAGAAGGACCACTGGCGGCACTATGTGGCTCCGCCTGCAACCGAGCGGGTCGCGGTGATCGTGCCCGTACTGCGACGGCCGCAGAACGCCGCCCCGTTCATGGCGTCGCTGCGGGCGTCGACCGGCCTGGCGACGGTGTACGCGGTCGCGGACAACGATGATCCGGAGACGGCGGAGGCGTGGGCTGCGGCGGGCGCCGAGGTGATTCTCGGGGATGAGGTGACGTTCCCGCGGAAGGTGAACCTGGCCTACGGGAAGACGTCGGAGCCGTGGCTGTTCCTGACGGGCGACGATGTCCGGTTCCATCCCGGCTGGCTTGATCACGCTCAGCATGTGGCCGACGTGTTCAAGGCTGATGTGGTGGGGACGAACGACGCTGGCAATGTGCGGGTGATGCGCGGCGAGCACGCCACGCACATGCTGCTGCGCCGGTCCTACGTGGACGCTCGGGGCGGTTCGTGGGATGGGCCGGGTGTGGTCTGCCACGAGTCGTACCGGCACTGTTTCGTCGATGACGAGATCGTTACGGCGGCGAAGCAGCGCGGCGTGTGGCAGTCCGCGCTGGGATCGGTGGTGGAACACAGACACCCGATCTGGCACAAGGCTGAGGATGACGAGATCTACCACCTGGGCCAGGAGTCGTTCGAGCCCGACCGTGAACTGTTCCTCGCCCGACTCAAGGCCAACACGTGACCGCCGGGGAGGTCGCGCTTCGACCGGAGGCGGAGTCGGGTTGGAGACTGGCTGGTCGAGCTCGAATCGACGACCGGCCGAGCGCGGGCGCCTACCTTACAATCCGCGCGGACGGCACCTGGTTCGCGCGAGTCAGCACATTCACTCTCGGCGACGTCATTGACCTGTACTTCGAGGCAAGCGGTGGCGGCCACTTCTGCGGCCCGGCGTTCGTTGGCCGGTCCCACGCGGACTCGGACCCGCTCACGATGCAGACCGAACTCCTTGGTCAC
>Ga0180096_1000016_pt1 | contig 5607 bp, 1 predicted proteins | sample EasRiv293_16_1Da_FD_121785 | JGI IMG/M metagenome (GOLD analysis project Ga0180096, IMG submission 121785) | Soil microbial communities from meander-bound floodplain in the East River, Colorado, USA - East River metaG ERMLT293_16_1Da | ecosystem: Environmental > Terrestrial > Soil > Floodplain ...
CCGCGTCCTTGAGGATATTGGCGAGGCGGTAACGGTTTCCACCCAGTTCCTCAAGGTTGCGCATCATGCCCATACGGGTCGCATCGCTGAGGATAAAGGCATCCGGCGCGGTTTCGGCCATCTTTCCAAGGATCGTGCTTGCCGTTGATAGCCCGCTGTCGTTCGCCAGCTTGGCGTACTCGGCTACCCGGCCCATGTAGAACGAGTGCCAGTTGTTACGGGAGATCGTCGCATACGCGCCGTTCCACGCCTGCGCCCGCGTCTTGATGTTGCCGAACATCGTCGGATCAAGCCCGTACTGCGCCAGTTCCAGCGCGGTAGCGGGCTTGCCATTGAACAGCCCGGCACTCAGCGCGGCGTTGATCTGCGTGGCGAGTACCTGGTTTTGTGCCGATACCGCCATCCCGCCACCTTCCTCGGCTTGCCCGATGACTTCCAGCGCGGTTTTGAGTTTGTCGCGCTTCACTACATCCTCGACATTCTCAATGGCGTTTACCAACTCACTCCGGGCGCGCTTGGTGTACTGCATCCCCTCCTGAAACACTGGGTTCAGTGTATCTTTCAGGTAGTTCGATACGCCGGGTTCGAGGTTCATACCATCGATGATCTTCATGGCCTCAGCGTTGAAAGTCGGACGGCCCCCCAGCCCACCGCCGATCTGTTCGCTAAAGCCCGCCGCGCGCTTATTACGCAGGGCGTCCACGGTTTTCATCAGCTCATCGCGTCCCTGCGCGCCCGCGCGGTTGATGGCTTGCAGCTCGTCCGTCATCCCGGCGTCCTGCGCGGCCTTCCAGATGTCGGCGTTCTGGACGAACTGCGGCCCCGCCTTGTCTACCGCCTTGATGAAGTCCTGGAACTCGCCGGGCTTGCCGGAGAATGCCCGCAACTGGTTCTTGAACGCCGCCGCCTGATCCGCCGGGAAGTCGGCCAGCACCATCCCCAGCCGGTCGCCGTCGATGAGTTGGTTCCAGCCCTGCTTGAACACCATATCGAAGCTCTGGTTATACACCGTCGCCCCGCCGATGACATTCTCCGCCGTGTGGAGTTTCGAGATGGGCGACTTGAAGGCCAGTTCACGTATCTTCTTAGCGAACCCACCGCCTAAACTCTCGGATGCCTTCTCCGCCGTGCGTCCGGCAAAGCGGGACGTAAATCCGCGCTCCGCCGCCTTACCTACCGCGCCCGGATCGAACGCGGTGAAGCCCGTCATGATGCGCTTCATGCCGTCCGTGAGGAAGTCGCGCACCACCATACCGGGGTTGAGAGGGGATAGCTGGCCCGCCGCCATCACCTGCTGCACCGCGCGGTACTCCGATGAGAACTTTTCGAACTTTGTCGCCTGCGGCAGTCCCATCGCCTTATTGACAGCCGTTTCCAGCGCGTCGAGGAACTCCGCCTGCGCGCCCAACATCTTCTCTTCCATCTGGAACACGTCCATCGTCTTCTCGACAATGTTCTTTCCAGCCTGGATATTCTTGAACTGCTTCTCGTAGTCGATAGCCGCCAGCAACTTCTCGACTACCTTGTCCTCTTTGCCTTGACGCAGCACTTTGCCAAGGTTCTGGCCGCGCCTGCTCAGGAACATATCCTTGACATCCCCGGCCTTGGCCCAGCCCTTGGCGATATCGTCCGCGCTGGCCGGGATAGCGCCCATACCCAGCGCCTCTTTGACATCCAGCAGCTTCACGCCCTTGGCGTACTCGTCGCCCTGCGCGGCAAAGGCTTTTGTCAGCGCCGCGATGGGGTTATCCATCACGCCCAGCTTTGCCAGCCGCGTTGGAATTTCGGTATCATTCAGAACAGCACGGGCCGTTACGGAGAAGTGATCCGCAACCTCGCCCGCGAACGTCGTTTTCATGGAGTAGGTGGTTTCCTTGCCCGCAAACCCCAGCGCGTCCAGCGCCTTATTGCCCTTGGCGACAAGCCCCGCGTCCTCGGCCACGTCAACCGCAACCATCGTATCGCGCGCTATCTTCTGCGCGGCGGTATTGACTTCGCCCACCACGCCGACATCCAGCAAGTTCAGCGGGTCGAGCACCAGCTTGCCCGCAATATCTCGCGCGAACTCTTTCGTCGTTAGTTTTCCGGTAACATCCTTCTCCACGTCCGCCCAGTTCTTGCCGTTGCGTAGCTGCGCCGCTGCTTCCACCATCGCGCGCGTGCTTTCGTAGGTAAACGTACCTGCGAGCATCTTCTCGTTCAGGTTCTCAAAGCCCGCATTGGCTTGCAGGGCATTCACCACGTCCGTGACTTCCTGACGCTTCTCCACGTCCGGCTCAAGCACGGCCATCTGGTTATCAAGCCCTGCGAGAACGTTGGCCTTGACATCATCTGGAAGCCCCACCTTCTCGGTGATCGCCCGGACGGTGGCTAGAATTTCCAGCGCGCCGCCCGCCATCCCGTTGTTGCCGCCGTATTCGGTGGGGTCGGGCATCATCGCCTTATAGATACCACTCAGGGTAGGGCCGATACCCGGCACGGCCTCGATATTGGTGGCCGCCCAGTTCAGGAAGTCCGCCGTGGCTTTCTTCTCGTAGGGAGAATTCCCCATGAACGTCTGGAAGGCGTCCTCAGCCGACTTGATGTTGCCCTGCGCCGTCTGGCGGATCACCGCGCCCGCGCCCTGAATGTAGTTAAGTGGGTTCAGCAGCGGAACCGCCGCACTGATCGGAAGCCCCGTTACCTGCTCCGCCGCGCCAATACCGCGCTCAACAGCCGCGCCCGGAATATCCAGAGCGTACATTGCGGTATCTACCAGCGCACTGGGAACGGTAGACAGCAGCGATGGCCCACTGGGTGGAGGCGGCGTCGTTGCGCCTTCAAGGAACTGCTGAGGCGCGCTGTCTCTGGCTGCCGTCTGCGCAACGGACATGAAATCCGAAAACATGTTTCCGCCCGCACTCTGCCCTACCGGGTTCCAGATATCCGTCATCTTCTCGTGAAAGTTCGGGTCAAGGACGTTCATGATAGCCCCAGCCCCGTTGTAGTTAGCCTTACGCGCCGCGTCCAGAAAGTAATCGAAGACGCCGCCGCCCGATGACGGGACAGGCGGCGGGCTACCATTGGCGGGGGGCTTACCATCCGGGGACGGATCGCCGGGTGGCGTGGCATAGGTGGGTGGGGGTGGGGGCGGGACATACTGGGGATGCCCACCAGAGGGCAACTGTCCCTGCCCGATACGCCCCTGCGAACCGCTGCCTGTCTTGCGCACGTTCTCGGCGATCTGCTCTGCGCTGGGGGCGTTCTTCTGCCCTTCCGCGTATTGTTTGGCCTGGTTCAGCAGGTAGCTATAGTCTGCCATGTTTTACCTCATTATCTCGGAAACTGCGGTACTCCCGGCGGGCTGAACAGTCCTACCAAACCCTGATCGGGCTGCTGTGGCTGGACGGGAAGCTGATAACCGCCGCCCCACGGGTTGCCCGGAATGCCCGGCTGCCCGGGGAAGCGCGGCCCCTGCGGCTGCGGCTGCGTTCCGGGCTGGCGCATTCCGGGATATCCGCCGCCGCCCGTAATAGGGTTCGGGTTGTCCGGCATCACCGGCTGGCCCACCGTACCGGGAGGCCCGCCCACACCCGGCTGGGTTGGCATCCCCGGAATTTGCGGCGTCCCCGGAACCTGCACTCCGCCTGCGCCCAACTGGAAGCTGAACGATTCGGCTAGAATTTCCTGGAGAATTTGCTGGTCGGCTGGTTCAAGCCCGGCAAACAGCGCGTACATCTCCGGCGTGAACTGGAAGTTCGCTGGCATCAGCCACGAGGACGGAAAACCGTACTGTCCGGTAAACCCGCCCGGCACAAGCCCTATCCGGCGCAGGACATCGGCGATCTGCGCCCCGTGCCCGGTAGACGCCATTTTAGCCTGTGTCTCTGGCGGCATGTCCCATATCTGCCCGCCCTGATACGGGTTTGTCGTTCCCGGCGCGTTGGGATCGCCCGTGGGTACTTCCGGCGTCTGGCCCTTGCCACGCCCACCGCCGCCACCACCACGGCCACGCCCGCCATCCTGCGGCGGCGCGGGCGGGCCACCGGGGCCACCACCCTGCAACCCTGCCACGGCCTGATCGTATGTCTGGTACTGCTGTCCCCCCGGCGTCGTCATAAACGTTGCAATGGGATTGCCGTGATACACCACCCCGTTAGCGTCGGCCTGGTTCGAGATACCCGCGTTGCCCTGATAGTTCGGGTTGATCCCGCCCGTCATCGAGAAGTATTGCGGTTGCGGCGGTGGCGGGGCCTGCGGGAACGGCGCACCACCAGGGCCGCTCCACGGGCCACCCTGCGGCGGCGCGGAACTCATCGGCCCCTGCGGCATCATAGGAGGCGGGGGTGCCTGCGTTGACACTCCGCCCCCACCCTTTTTCTTTCCGTCTCGAATGGCCTGTTTCTGCTCTCCGGTAAGCCCGCCCCCACCTCCACCGCCGCCGCCTCCACCCGGAGGCCCTGGAACCTGCGCGTTGCCGTTCCAATTGACGGCCTGTCCGCTTCCCTGTGCGGCATTCTGGTTTGCTGCCGCTCTGGCCTGCGCCGCCTGCTCGGCGGTCATTGACATTCCACCCATAACTATCCTCCTGAATTATAAAGCTGCCCGTATATTATCGCGGCGGCGGTAGCGCGCCCCTCTGAATTTCCTGCTGCATGGCCTCAGCGGCCAATGCTGTCTGATCCATCTGTTGCCTTGGCAACGCACCCATCTCGGCGGGTGGGGCCACGCTGGTCGGCATCGGCGCGGCAGTCTCCATCCCGTTGAGGGGGTTCTGCTCACCGCCGTACAACTGCATAGCCGTGTTGTGCGCGTTCTCGCCGTTGCCCTGCTGCGCGTCCTGTTCGCTCGGCGCAAACGGTGAAGGCTCCTTAGCCGCGCGCCATGCATCCTGCGGCATCATGCCCGCCTGGATATTCTGGATGTAGGTCATGACGATCTGCGGGTTGCGCGCGTCCTCGGCGTCCCAGTAGACGCCGGTGTCCATGCCTTCCTCGATAGCCTTCTGCTTCTGAATACGCTGGCGCTCGGCGTACTTGTTCAGCGCGCGGTTGCCCTTCTTCTCCCAGTTCACCATCTGAGGCAGGAGATCGGCCTTCATGCCCTTCATCCACGCATCGGCATACTCCGGGTCTTTCGCCATCAGGATATCGTGTACCTGACGCTTCTTGAACTCCTGCATGTCCGATATCTCTTCTTCCAGCCCGGACAGTTCAAAGATATCCTCAGCGGGCACATACGGAAGGCCCGTAGCGGGGTTCACCAGCCCGGCAAGCTGCGCGGCAATCGTCACCTTCTGGACGCGGGTTTCGGGCAGGGAGGGACGGATAGCCCACTTCACCATGCTCTTCTCGCCGATCTCGTCCGGGGTGAGGTTCACCAGCATCTTGCGCTGGCTGCCCCGCGCCTCGATGGGGAACTCCCAGCCTTCATTCGGCGCAAACATGTACAGGAACTTGAGAAGTGTATTAGACGCCTTGTTAAACGTCCGTTCCAGCGATGATCGCACGTGCGCGAGGTCGTCCTGTATCTGGCCGATGACGCTGTTATACAGGTGACCCGATGCATCCGGGATGTCCTGGTTGAAGGCCGTCTCGGTCAGCGTGCCGTCCGATATCTCTTTCTTGA
>Ga0180096_1000017_pt1 | contig 5028 bp, 3 predicted proteins | sample EasRiv293_16_1Da_FD_121785 | JGI IMG/M metagenome (GOLD analysis project Ga0180096, IMG submission 121785) | Soil microbial communities from meander-bound floodplain in the East River, Colorado, USA - East River metaG ERMLT293_16_1Da | ecosystem: Environmental > Terrestrial > Soil > Floodplain ...
CCATCAGCATTATCGGCGGTGGGCTGGCCCATTCGGCGGGGCAGGACGAACTCGCGGGCCAGTTCTTTGGCACTATCGGGGCACCCACCAAGGCCCTGCGCGCGATCACATCGAAGGTGGGCGTGGGTGGGCCTGGCGGCTTTGCGCTTGAGAAGTTTCTCGTGCCGTGGATGAGTGACACGGATACCGAGGGTAATGACTTCTTCGCGGGCACCAAGTACGATCGGGCGCGACTGGGGCGGGCGATGGCGAACCTTGTCGAAAGCGGCAAGCTCACCAAAGAGCAGGCGATGGAGATCATGATCGACCCCAAAGCCAACGACCCGATGTTCCAACTGGTGCAGCAGGAAGCCGAGCTGATGGTGGCTGACCAGACGATCAATTCGTGGCTGCTGGGTGTGGGCTTCCGCGCGCACGATATCACCGAGATGCAGGTTCAGCAGATGGATACCGAGCGCGGCCAACTGATGGCAAATCGGGACGCCATTATCGCGTCCGAGGGCGTGGAGGGCTACCGCGAGAAGTGGTACCAGTTGGGCCAGAAGTACGAGTTTATGGACTACGTAGTGGGGATGCGGCGCGACAAGGACGAGCGCGACAGCCTGTATGGGTGGAGCGTGATCGAGCGGATGCCGCCCAACTCTTCCGACGACTACTTTCAGGCGCTTGGCTTCGATAAGCCCGTGGCCGACAAGTTGATCAACGTGTGGTATGAGCGCGGCGGGCGGCTGGGCGAGTATACGGACAAGGATGGGAAGAAAGTACCAGCCCTTGATCCAACAGACAGGGCGATGCTGATGCGCATGTTCCGGGCAGGCGGCGCGGTGCTGTCCTTCCCGCAGGGCGCAAAGGCCGACGAGTGGCGCAGCGCCACCAACCAGTACAAAGATATCAAGGGTGCCCTGGAACGTAAGTACGGGGAAGAGGTGATGGCCCTTGAGGATAGTTACTGGGCCAAGACGACGAACGAGGCGCGTAAGGAGTTCCTGCGCGTGAATCCGGCGCTGTCGATGTACTGGGCAGATAAGCGCGATGCGGTGATGGCAAACGCCACCGTCGCCAAATACTATGGCAGTATCGATATGTTCGAAAAGGCGTCTCAGGACGACTTCGAGCGTGATATGGCGTCTAAGTATCCGGGTGTTCAGGACAAGTGGGAGCACTATCGCGACCTCAAGGACAGGGGCCAGCAAGGGCAGGCTACCGAATTCCTGCGCGCCAACCCGGACATGACGGCCTACATGACGGAAAAGAATATCTGGACAACCAACCTGCGCGAAGAGATGGAAAGTGCTATCTCTATCCTCGAAGGAACAGGTGTATCCGGGTGGGCCGAACTGCGTAAGGACGTAAAAGTCGGCGATGCGGTGTCTCAGGTGGATATCGCCTCGCTGATCAAGACGGCGCAGCGCCCGATGGGTGACTTCGAGCTTCCGGAAGGCTTCTCGGACGAAGAGACAAGCGCGATGGTACACCTTGAGATCGACAGCCTCAGTAAAGCGGGCATGTGGGGCACGGCCATGCAGGAACTCAAGGCGATGGGCCTCGATAAGGTGTTCAACGCCTTCACGCAGTTCGGGAATGCCGAGACGGTGGCCGCGAACAGGGCGAAGATCGGCGCGCTGATGTCGGCGCTGGGCTTTATCCGCGAGAAGCGGGGCTACGATCTTCTGACTGAGGACAGCGACTTGCTGGCGGCTTCCAAACTGGGGCCGACTTCCGGAACGCGCATCCGTTCCACCACCTACTCGTCCTATCGGGGCGGCGGCGGTGGTGGAGGGGGAGGCGGCGGTGGTGGCCGGGGTGGCAAGGGCAAGATACGCGGCAGCAAGAAACACCTGCCGGAGATCGAACTGCTGTCGGGTATCCAGTCCAGCGCGCCGATGTACTGGGGCTACCTGTCTCAGTTGGCGTCCCTGAACCCGGCAGATGGTGAGGCGCTGCTGGCCGCAAACCCGGCGTTCCACACCTGGCTGAATACGCAGCTTTCGACACAAATCCCGTTGAATAAGCTGCTGGCCCACGTGCGGCGAATGACTGGCGCGTGAAAGTGCTTTCAGTAACTTGCTATACATTCGATAGCAAGTTGTGGTAGAATACGTACTAACAACTAAATACCTTGAAAGGGGTAAGGCAATGGCCGAAGAATTCGATACCCTTCCGGAAGTTCCACAGGACAGTCCGGGAGAAGGCGAGGATAGCGGAACGCCAGCGGCAGAAACTCCGAAACTCGATCTCACGCAGACGCAGGAATGGCGCAACGCGCAGTCCGCCTATGACAGGCAGATCGCAGCAGAGCGACAGGCCCGGCAGATCGCCGAGCAGGAAGCGCGAAGACTGGCCGACGAGAAAGCGTCCCTGGAAGAAGTTCTGAACTCAGAGCTTGATCCAGAAAAGGCAGAAATTGCGCGGGCGCGCATTATTCAGTCGGCGCAGGAAGCGCAGCTGCGTGAATACCAGCGTCGGGACTGGGAAAACTACTGGAACAACGCCGCGCGTGAGGCGGGGCTTGATCCGGCAGGCGAAGATTTCCAGCGCGCACTGTGGGAAGCGAAGCAGGCGAACAGCAACGCGCCGCTTCAAGTCAAGATCGAGGTAGCGAAGCAGGTAGCGGCGGTGAAGGCGTCTATCGCGCCAGCATCTCCCGCGCCCGCACAGGAGGAAACCATGCCGTCCAACCAGCCACCCCGTCCGGGCAGTGACGGGTACGTGATGCCGCCAGCAGGGAAGGTGATGGCAAAGGGCGGCTCCCGCATTGAACAGATCAACGCTGAACTTATTGGACTAGTCAAGGACTATTCCAAGAACCTGCCCCGTATCCAGCAGTTGCGGGCAGAACGCGACAAACTTGAACAAGCCGGGTAGTGCCTGTAGGGCACTGCCCTACGGGAGTACGTAATGACAACTTCAACGACCTCAACGCTGAGCAACAGCGTCCGCGTCCGGCAGCTTGAAGCATACGAGAAGGGCGCAATGCGCCGCCGACTGTATGATCAGTTCGCCGTACCTGTTGATAACAACTCGGATATGTTCCGCTCGACCAGCATTGTCTATGAGTTTCTGAACAACTTCGACCCGGCGGTGGACGAAATTTCGGATATCAATGACGTGACGCCAGAGGGACTGACTGATGCGACCGCATCCTTCACGACCACTTCGCGAGTCAAGGTGCATCGCTTCTCTGAAAAACTGAGCCTCACCAACTTCACCAAGTACGAATCGGGCGCATTCGAGAAGATCGGCGACAACATGATGGAATCGGTGGACCTGCTGGCGCAGGCAAAGGCGCTACAGGGCGAGCTGATCTATCGTGGTGCGGCCCGTGCTTCTCTGGATGCCGGTACCGCTGGACATCGCCTGACCGATGCTACCATGTCTATCGCGGCCTCGCGGCTGGAAGATATGCACTGCCCGCAGATGGAAGATGATGGCAGCGGGGCAACCTGGATCGCTCTGATGTCCGGTGCGCCGTACTACGACCTGCGCGTGGGCGGTAACATCGTGAGCATCGCCACTTACCAGCGTCCGGGGATCATCCTGAACAAAGAGTTGGGACGGTTCGGCGCGTTCCGCATCGTCGCGTCCTCGTGGGCCAAGACCTTTGGCGCAGCTGGCGCGGACAATGCAACCAATGTCGCAACCACACTGAACGGCGCGGTTCTCAAGGGCGCAAAGACTATCGTCACCGCTGGCGATGTTTCCGCCTCTATCGCGGCTGGCCGTGTGTGGACCATCGGCACGGAAGAGACTGCTAACACCCACTACCCCGACAACGAGCTGGTGGTAGTGACCGCAGCCTCAACTACGACCCTGACCATTGCCGGTACGGGCGACAACGGCGGGCTGCGCTACAACCACGATACGGGTGTCGCGGTGCGCAATGCGGACAGCGTGTACCCGGTGGTTCTGGGATACCCAGGCAGTCTTGTTAAGGCTTACTCTGGCGAAATCGGCGAGTACGGGCAGGTTTCCGAGATCGAGAAGGACGGCGAAGCCGATACGTTCCGGAAAATCTGGTGGAAGTTCTACGGCGGGTATGGCCGGATTGTCGAGACGCACATGCTCCGCATGGAAGTTGCGTCCTCGTGGGACGCATAAGGAAGGGACACAATGGGTATCTCACACGCAGAACATCGGGTAACGACTACCAAGACTGCCGCCTATCAGGTTCGTGATAGTGACCTTGGCGTCCAGTTTGACACCTACGGGGCCAGCGGCTCTGTGACATTCACCCTGCCCAACACGGCAACTATTGTGGATGGTTGGTGGTGCGAGTTCTATCAGGCGGCGGACCAGAACATGGTGATCGCCAGCTACGGAAGCTCGGACGACATCGTCACCAAGAACGATCTCGCGGCGGACAGTATCACCTTCTCGACGGCTACCGAACTCATTGGTAACAATGTCGAGGTTGTATGGAATGGCACCGTCTGGCTTGCCAAGATTCAGGCCGAAGAGACTGTGACGGCCACTATCGGCTAGTGAAGTATCGGGGGCGGGCGAAAGTCCGCCCCTTTTGAGGAAAACGCTATGGAACAAAATTTTGCAACAGTTGGACTTTCCAGCGGGCTTACCCCTGGACAGAACGGTTATCCGATTGCGCAGGGGCGAGACGGCGCGATCATTACCCAGTCGCTCGGTAAATACTACGAATCGGCCAATGTGGGACGTATCTTCATGGCATCCAACGCGGCGGCTCAGGCTGTATCCGTGGCGCTGGCGACAACCTACACTGGCCTATGTCTTTCTAACGAACCAACCTCGACGGTTGACCTGGTACTGCTCAAGGTGGGCCTCGGTCTAACGGTGGCCCCCGCCGCGATTGCCAGCTTCCACTTGATCGGGAACGTGTCTACAACCACTCCTGTTGTGACACACACTACACCTGTGACGACAGGCAAGCCCACTCTGTTGGGGAGCGCGGCCTCTCCTGCGGGTAAGGTGGACAGCGCGGCCACCATCCCAACCCCTGTATACCTTCAATCGCTTGAAGGTGGCTTCACGGCTGGCGCGCTTCCATCATCTGGA
>Ga0180096_1000018_pt1 | contig 5007 bp, 13 predicted proteins | sample EasRiv293_16_1Da_FD_121785 | JGI IMG/M metagenome (GOLD analysis project Ga0180096, IMG submission 121785) | Soil microbial communities from meander-bound floodplain in the East River, Colorado, USA - East River metaG ERMLT293_16_1Da | ecosystem: Environmental > Terrestrial > Soil > Floodplain ...
AGCACAGCGCCACGCAGGACAGCGCCACGCAGGACAGCGCCACTCAGGACAGCGTCACGCAGGTCAGCGCCACTCAGGTCAGCGCCACTCAGGACAGCGTCACGCAGGTCAGCGCCACTCAGGTCAGCGCGCCATTCGACGCTACAACCTATCCAATTCAGCCGCGCGCCCTTACTCGGATCGCGCAACCATTCCGCGTGTGCGGCAATATCTTTTTCTCGTTCTTCCAGTGTCAACATTCTCATTGTCATTATCTCCTGCCGCCCTGCCGTAACGAGGCGGCGTGTAGGGTGTCGCGTCTACTCCTGGTTAGGCGCGTCCATTGCGCCAACCTTGATACAGTCCTGCGCTTCGATCCGCGCCGACTTCACGTCTTTCAGCCACAGGCCCATGATCCGCTCCTGTGCCGCCGACAGGTTGCCAAAGCCGTCAACGCCGAACATGTAGAATGCGAAGGCGTACGCGTCGTCATTGGACAGCCCCGTCTTGCTAAACAACCTGTGAAGGCCAGCGGCGTCCGTGATACTGCCAGCTTCGCGGGTGCCTGACTGTACAGGCACGCTCTTGTCGAGTAGGTCAAACCACGCCTTTAACTGTGAGGGCGCGTATGGCCGTCCGCCGCTCTCGCCTTGCGACGATACGTCCTGAGGGGCTGGCGACGCGCTGGGGGCATTCTGTGGCTTCTGCGCTGGCTTCGGCTTGCTGTAGCCCTCGCGTCCGCCACCAGGATACAGCTCGATACCGATCCCAAAGTGGACAGCGCACCGTTTGAGGGCGTCCGACACTGCCGACTTGGGCGGATCGAAATACTGTTCATTGTCATTCATACCCACGTCTTCCTGCGTCACGCCGCAAACCGTAAGCCGCCCCTTGAATACCCACTTGTCGCCTTTTTCGCCGGACGGCACGTGCAGCAGGTCCGTCTCAAAGTGCCACTCACCGGGACACACTTCATTCAGCCGCTCGATCACCGTGCGGGCGTCAATGTATCGGATCGGCGTGCCTTTGTCGTCACGCTGCCGGATCGTCTCTGGCGGCAGTGGCGCGGCCAGCAATTCCCAAACAGTCCGTGCATCACTCATGTCTCACGCTCCCTTGAATTCGCCGGTCAGCCACCAAAAGATACGACGCCACAGCGATACCGTGCCGGTGCCGCCACAGTAACCGCATGCATAGGTAATGCGCGTCGTCTCTACCATATCGTCCAACAACTCGCCTTCACCGTCACAGCCTAAGCACTTCATTTCATTGTCTCCTTCGAATTCTTCACTAAAAACTTGATCACCTGTTGGTAGTCGTGGCAGTGAATACCCTTATTCCACTGTTTATTGATCACCAGCTTGGCGGTACGGGGCCACCAGTCCAGCATAGTATCGCCCCGCCGGAAGGCGAAGTGATCAACGCCGTTGTGTACCGCGAATGTCCAACCGTTCGCGCTGCACCACTCGCGTAACTCGTCCGCTGTCCTGACGGCTGCGCCCAGCCGCCGGGCGTGGCGGTGCTCTGGTGTTTCGTCTGGAATATACGGGACAATTTTGCTACGCCGGGCGCTGCGTCTATCGCTGTACTTTGCCATGCGCTTCCTCCCTGCGCTGTATCTCCGCCTCGATATCGCGGGCCTGTTCGCGCCGCTCCGCATTCCGCCGCCTCAGCCCAGCCGCGAGGAATTCCGGCATGGGGTGATCCGGGAATTCGCAAGCCGCGTGTAAGGCCCGTGCGCGGCGGTTAAGCTCTAGCGTGCTGAGGTGGGCGTATTCGTCACTCATGGCTACCCCTCCCGTGCTAATGGGTGCGCGGCCTCGAATGCCTTCATACACGCGACACAGCAGAAGTCGCGCTCTATCTTCGCCTTGGCGTCAAGGCCGTTATAGCGCCGCCGCTGAGGCCGTCGGCCTCCGGGAAGCTGTCCACGTACCCATTGCGCGCCACACTGATTACACATTACCATGTGCTTAACTTCGTCCCACTGCGTCATGTCTACATCTCCCCGTGAATGCGCGCCGCCGAATTCTCATCGCGCTCGTTACGCCGCGCTTCCGACGCCAGGCGCGAGGACTGCGCCTCGGCAATGGTGCGGGCGCGGGCGGTGTTGCCCTCAGCGAGTGCGGCCTTGACGATAGCGGTGCTGTATGTATATAGTTCCCGGTGCAACCAGTAGCGGGCGCGAAAGTAGCGGCGGGCCATATTCTGATCGCCACGCCTCAGTTCGTCACTGCCTCGCTGCCCATAGTTGTGCCACGCCTTACGCAGCGCGTCCCGTCTCGCCCTCATGTCTTCGATACTCTGCATTGTCTCACTCTCCTTGAGGTTTAGCGTTGATCGTGGCGCTGTCGTCGCCCGACAGGCCATAATCAAGCCCGACGATCCGCGCCTGCATGTCGGCGGCGTCGATCTTGTCGGCCTTATCCAGTTCCGCGCGTCTCTTCGAATACTGATACCACGGGGCAAAATACTCGTCTTCGCGGGCCTGATTGTATGCATCTGTATATGCCTGAGAATTTAAGTCGTCCATAGGTTATTCTCCCTGCAACTTGGCGTTGATCCCAATGCTCTCGTTAAACAGCGGGTCTCGGGCGTTGCACTCCGCGCTGTCGGCGGCACTCTTCGCCGCGCGGGCCGCGTCGTTGTCGGCGGCCGATTCGCCGCGTTCCATTGCCGCGTTGTACAGCTCTTCGCAGCGGTACGCTTCGCTAAGCAGGACGCCGCACGTGTCGCACCACTGATCCGTGGCTTTGACTTCGTGGTTACAAATTGGGCATATGTTAGGCATGTTGCTTGCTCTCCTTAATGTCGATAAGGGCCTGCTTGTTTTCCAGCACCCGCGTCACCTCGGCCCGGAATTCCGCCATTGTCCGGCAATTCTGGCGGCGCTCTTTCATGTTGCTGTTCCAGGTGATCACCGTCACACTGCCGTCAACCTCGTGGCGGTTATAGTGCGTCCGCTGATCTCCACTGCGCACGGCGGCTAACTGCTTACGGTCGTACTCTCTCATTGTCAACTCCTATTCGCTCTTGTCGCCGCGATAACCTCGGCGATCTTCTTGGCTTCGGCTTCCGTGTGCGGGCGCGTGGCGTAGGTCATGGTGCTGCCACAGCGGATACAGTCCGGGTTGTCGCAGTCGGCGATCAACAGCACGTTGCGGACGCCTAGCTGCTCTTTGGGCCGCACTAACTCACTGCCACAAGTCTCACACGTTGCCATTGTCATTGCTCCTATAGTTGCTCAGCTTCCTGCATGATTACAGTAACCGTTGTGTTCAGCGCCACCGCCACGCGCCCCAGCGTTTCCAGCGTCGGGTTAACGCGGCGGTTTTGCTCAAGATAGCCGATATAGACTTCACTCAGGTCCGTGCGCTCGGCTAGTTCGCGCTGGCTGATATCCTGCTGCTTGCGATACTTTTTCACTACCTTACCCAGGTTCAATGGTTGCTCCTTTCGCTTCCGGCTGTACACGTGTACAGCCGCTTTCAGGGGGCGCAAGGGCGTTAAATTAGGCCAGCGGTTTCAAGTGCGCGTCTGGCTGCGCCGGGGCCATTGTCCCGATCATAACCTCTCACGCCGAGAGTGTCGCCCCCGACAGTAACCTTCATAACACGTCCGTGAAGGTAGTCGAAGTAACAGTCACTCGACGGGTTATTGGCGATCTCTGCTCTGGCTTCTTCTTCCGTCATTGGCTTAGGGTCGTAATGTAAAAACCCCATACCAAGCGGCTGGCTGGCATTGTAAAGCGCGGCAAGAATTTTTGCCTTATCAATACCTGCGATAGCGATAGGCTCATCCATTGTCTGTATCTCCTGCCTTGCGCCCCCTGAAAGATTTACTTCGCTTCACCTACGGGGGAGTATCCGCGCAACCCTTGCTCGTCCTTTAACCCTGTCCCGTAAGCCCGCTATTCGATTGCCTAACTATGAGTACAGTATAGCATACCTACAGTAAGGATACAAGGGGGTGAACCTTAAATAATTCGTTTGTTGCATGGTTGTTATGTGGGAACGCAAAACCCCCAGCTCGGTAACTGGGGGTTCGTTGTGCCGCCCGGCGTCCGGGGCGGCGGCTTGCATGCTTCCGACATTCAAGCGCAATATACGGTCAGACTGCTATCCGGCCCAGGGACGCCGCCGGGTAATGCCTCGCTGTCAACTACATTAAGAATACACGCGAAAGCCCCGCTATGCAAGCCGGGGCGGCGGACGTTACCGCGCTGCGGGCGCGGTGGGCAAGCGGGCCACGGTGTTCGACACTAAACCCGCTGTGCTTTCAGTAGTAGGGATCGGGCGCTACCCCCTGCTGTTTGCGTTTGGGGATACCGTCTCGGACGTTGTTTTGCTGCTCGTGGTAGTCGTGGTGTTGGGCTGTATCTGGCTCGTGCCCGGCTGGATAGTGTACAGCGCGGCGAGGGCGGCGAGTGACACGTCTACGATAAACACCACCTTGTCCGCGATCTCGCTGTACTGAGGCACCAGAGACGCCACCACGTTGACGATAATCGCCAGCCCGGCCAGCACAGCGCGGCGGCTATCGGCCAGCTCACGCAGGCTCTTGGCGAGGTTTTTAAAAAAGTCGGTAAGGCCCTCGAAAAACGGTTTCATGTTAGTTTCCTTGAATAGTCAGGTTCGCGGCCAGCAGCCAATAGGGCTGGCCCTCGGCTTTACAGTAACCATTGACGGGTGGGTATTGAACAACCTGATACGCGCCCGCTTCCATGTAGCCCAGCAACGCGGAATTGATAGACGCCTCGGCGCGCTGGTTGCACCCGGACGCCAGCTTGACGGCCTTAGCGCCGGTCGGCTGCGGGTCGGGCGGGGTGGTATTGCTGTTAGCTACCACGCGGAATATGTCATAGTCCACATTCACGCGGGCGGGCACGCTGCAACGGGTATGGGCCATGACGGTTGTACGCGGCCCGGTGGCGGTGATCGTCATTGTCGCCAATGCGTAGCCCTGCCCCGACACCTCGCTGAATACGGTTTTGTTGACGCCGCCGTTTGTGTCTACCGCAACCCGCCG
>Ga0180096_1000019_pt1 | contig 4613 bp, 3 predicted proteins | sample EasRiv293_16_1Da_FD_121785 | JGI IMG/M metagenome (GOLD analysis project Ga0180096, IMG submission 121785) | Soil microbial communities from meander-bound floodplain in the East River, Colorado, USA - East River metaG ERMLT293_16_1Da | ecosystem: Environmental > Terrestrial > Soil > Floodplain ...
CCGGGGTCCGCGAACGTGATACCGCCGTAGGACTCACGGGTGATCGGCCGCCCACCGGCGCCCACGAGACCCAGGATCGGGTCGCGGGTGTACATGCCGGTACGCCGGACGATTCCGCGGATCTTGGCCAGCAGCGACGCGTTACCCAGCAGGAGGGTCGGTTGCCCGTCCATCAGGCTGAGGAACTCGTCGAGCAGGTCCAGCGCGGTGAACTTGGTACCGGCGGCCGTGTCCAGGTCAGACCAGTTGGTCGTGACCGTGGGCCGGAACTCGGTACTGGTACCAGTCAGGATCTTGTCCAGGCCGTCAAATCCGTTGGCGTCCACGGCGTTGTCGCCGTTGATCACCTCATCCTGGAAACGGGTACGGGTCGCCTTGATCTTCTGCGCCATGTTCAGCGCGACAGCGCCGGACGCCGCCGGACCCATGCGCGCGGTAATCCGGTCGATCGCGAAAGCACCGCCCAGTACGGCCAGGTCGACCGTGTAGCGCTGGGTGGTGACGTTCTGAGCGGCGTACTCGGAGTTGATCGCACGGAACGCCGCGGTTGGCTGGGTGATGAGGCGCCGGTACCCGTAGGTCAGGGTGTCACCGCCTCCGGTCGGAGAGACCACGTCATCGAAAATGAGGGTGTCGAGAATCGTCGACTCCTTGCGGAATTCGTCGATCACCGCCACATCCATGTCGTCCGTGGCGTTGAGACTGGCTTCTGCCAGCGAGACGGCCATTGGTCAGCCTGCCCTTTCAGCTACTCATCCGGCGCTTCACAGCGTCGGTGATGGAGTTAGATTTAGTCGGCGTGTTGACACCGCCGGAGTGGTCGGCGCCCATGGCGGGAGCTCCACTCTTGGCCATGCCGTACCCCGGATTGGCCTTGACCGCATCCTTGATGAGTTCCGCCAGTTTCTTGACGTAGTCATCGTCAGCGATATCGAGCTTGGCCAGCTTGTCCGCGAAAGCGCGCGAGTCCGTCAGCTTGTCCGGGTCAGCGCCCAGCTTGGCAGCGGCCTTGTACACGCTCAGTTCACGGACTGAGGATGCCTGTGCGTCAGCGGCGGCCTACGCGCGCTTCTCAGCCTCAACATCCTTGGGCGGGGTGACCGTGCCAGACGTTCCTACCCCATCACCGCCAGTGCCAGACTGGGCCGGTGCCTTTGACTCTACGCGCTTGGCCGCTGCTTCCGCACGCAGGCTAGCGATGTGTCGCTGCGCCCATCCTGGCAGTTGATCCACCAGTTGCGGCTCTGCGGGCGGCGTGTCGGCCGGTGGCTTGTCCCCCGGTCCAGCGGCCGGCTCTCCAGTAGGCGCGCTACGCAGTGCCGGACCGCGAAACGGCATTCCAGATAGCCAGATCAGTGAGCGTCGGATCTTCATGTCTTCTCCTTAGCGGGGTTACCGGTGCCTGACCGGTCTAGTTGATTATGCACTCATGAGATCGTGAAAGCGCTGCCAGGATGAGAACCCGCTTTCAGCACCGCCGGTCTGCCTGAACAGCCACCCGCCGCGCTCGTCCCCTCGGGCAACCCGGTGGTCACCGCCCAGCAGGATGTCATCGGGGATACCGTCCGGATACGCAGTGCAGCGGCGGATTGTCGGCGTGCCTGTGTTGTCCGCTGGACCTGTCTGCGTCCCCGGAATGTAGCTGATGGTTGCCCTGGTACATGACATGCAGATGACAGGTGTCTGGCTGGTCACTTGAAAGCCCCCTTCTCCGCTAGCTCTTGCAGCAGTCGACCGATGGCCTTGATCGCTGGCCGTGCGCGGTCACCCATGATGCTGTATTCCCGCCAGATCTCGGCTAGAAGTTCCGCTGCGCTACTGGACCCGTACTCAGACACGCCACGCTTGAATGTGCCTGCGTTGTCCTTAACCAGGTCATCAAGGTCAATCCAAGCGTCGTCGGTCGGGTACTGCCTACCTAGTCCGAACTCCCGAACTATCAGGTCCACCAGTTCCCTACCGAAATTGCGGTCAATATCGCCTCCGGCATATCTGGCCTGCATGTCGAAAATCATGGTGGTCATGTGGTGGCCGTACTCATGCGCCATGGTAGATCTGAAAGCGGTTTCATCGGAGTGGCTATACCACCCGATATCCTTGCAGTACTTATGAGCGCGTTCCTGACCGGCCACGTCTGATACAAACTTGGGAGACATGGTCATCTCGTGTATCCCGCGCTCACCAAGATCGGCCCATCGGTAAAACGCGTTGGTGCTCGAATTCTGGTCGGCTTTCCATTCCGACTCTTCGACAGATCCAGGTTCAGGAACGTTGATCCTCTTGAAGCGCATACCCGAACGTGGCGCTATGTCTCCCTGCCGTGCCAGTTCCGCATCAGCGTCCGGACGCAATCTAGACGGCACCTGGTCTGTGGTCTCCCGCATGTGCGCGCGCACGCGTTCTTTGCTCGGAGTGCCGCTGTGTTTCGTGCCTACCACCTTATCCAACTTTGGATCAGGATCAGCTCGGTAGTGCTGTATATTGCCGTTGTAGTAGTCGTCACTGCGCTTTAGCTGCGCGTCGTGGTCTGCCTGAGTCATGCGTCCAGCGTCCAGCTCCTTACGCAGATAGGCACGCCGGTCATCCCTGTTTCCGATATCTCTATCGATTTGCTGGTCTCGCAGAGTGATCGGCGTTGCCTGGTAATCGTCATCTAATGGCTTGGGTGGTGTGGCCTTGACAGGCTTGGGCGTGACGGCCTTGACAGGCTTAGGTGGTGTGGTCTTGACAGGAGTGCGCTTGTTACCCAGATCAATCTGCTCCCGGTCCGGCCTACGCTTGGTGCCGGTCGACTTGACATGCTCCCTGATGGATTTCTGAGACTCGGTGACCCGCGCCTTAGCCGCTTTCTTGCCCTCTGGAGTCAGCGCGGCGTTTTCCTTGATCTTCTCCCGGCGTGTCTTCCGTTCCAACGCCCGGAGCTTCTGCCGCGCCTTGTCACCTTCAGGGTCCTCGGTGTTGGTCGGGGTCTGGGTCAGCCCCGGCATGTACGCAACTATGCGGTGTCGGCACTGCGGGTGGAAAAGACCGCCAGCCTTTGCATCGGCGACACTGCCCGCTACCTGAAATCGGACCACTGACCCGTCACCTAGCGCGCTCTCTGCCGCATTCTCAAACGAGCCGCCTCCGGTACGGGTCAGGATCTTTCCCTCCCACGGCCGGCAGCGTGCGCATTCCTCGTGAGCATCGCTGACCATCACGTAGTCAATCCCGAGAGATCCGAGCTCGTCTGAGTGCGCGTCCACGCTCGCGTTGGTGACGGCGGTACGGGTGGCCATCTCCACGTACCCGGCCAGACTCCAGTTCCGCCCGGCCTTGTCCGTGAACCCCGTAATGCCCTTGTCCAGCAGCTCATTCCACGCCCGCTCGGATGCCTGCCTGCGGGTATCCAGCCCGGCCAGCACACCGAGCGCCGCGGTACGGCCGATCACATCCCGGTAGGCGTCCTGCGTCCACCGGAGGATGCGTCCGTGGGTGCCCGTCATCTTGTTGGACAACTCCCCGGCCAGCTTGGCTATGGCGCCTTGCCCTGGTAGCCGCTCCGGACTGCTCAGCGCCTCTCTGCCGCTCTCTATCAGCTTCTTGGTGTATCCCTTGGCGTGGCGCTCCATCTCGTCCAGCGCTGCGGTACGACCGGCTACCGATGCCCGCAGGATCGCGTCCGATGCGGCTATGCGGGTCGGCTTGTCCAGCCCGGCCAGTAGTCGCTGCGTCCAGCGGGAGAGATCCCCGGCGGCCGCCAACCTGTCTACCGCCCACGTAGGCGCGTCCTGGCCGATCCTCAACCGCCGGGCTACCTCAGCCGAGATCCGAGCTTCCAGCGCGGTGTAGAGCGTGACGAGCTCCTTGCCGATACCTTCCGACACGCTCCGGTCAATGGCCACGGACTACTCCGGCATGTCTTCTGGCGGTGCGCCCGTGAACGTATCCGGGTTCTCAACCGGAGGCTGAGCGTTCTGAATCTTGGCCACCTCTGCGAGCACCTGCTCATCGTCCCACTCAGGATGCACGGTGCGGACCCGCATCTCGTGACTGACGGCGTCCGCAGCCACGAGGAGCTGCAGGGTCCGCGCGACAGTCTCCGGAGACTCTGAGACAGAATCGCCGAACTCCACGCTGATGTCTTCGAGCGGGGAGGTCACACCGCCGATCCCGTGCACCATCTCCAGCATGGTGTGCACGGTCAGGTACTCCTCGATCGCGTCAGCGGCGGTACCGGTCCGATCTCCCCTGGTCACGAATGACAGGCGCTCCTTGGCCTGCACTTCGGTCGCGGTCATGGCGGCGTCCCCACCCTGCTCACCCATGGTCTGAGCGGATATTCCAGCGTGGCGCATGGCCGCGCGGAATAGCTCGTCCAGCGTGGCCTTGTGCGCCTCATGCCTGATGGCGAATTGGCTAACGGTCAGGCCGGCGGCATCGTCCGGACTCGCTCGGATAGCTGAGTAGATCTCACGCTCGGAGTCCCAGAGCGCGCCTTTACCGACCCCCTGCCCTTCGAGCATGTACTCCGGCACGGTGATGCGTCCGGAGCCCAGCCTGATGTCCCGCATCCATGACGTCCAGACTTGATCAATCTGGTCGAACACCTGCTCGTTACCGTCGTAGTCGGA
>Ga0180096_1000020_pt1 | contig 4584 bp, 9 predicted proteins | sample EasRiv293_16_1Da_FD_121785 | JGI IMG/M metagenome (GOLD analysis project Ga0180096, IMG submission 121785) | Soil microbial communities from meander-bound floodplain in the East River, Colorado, USA - East River metaG ERMLT293_16_1Da | ecosystem: Environmental > Terrestrial > Soil > Floodplain ...
ATGCAACCACACGAGCCGGACGCCCTGCTTGCGGCATACTTCATGGGCGCGGCTGACAAGGCGGAGCTAGAGCGCAAGATCGACGCCCAACAGGCCCGCATCGCCGCGCTGGAAGCGTGTTTGGACGATGCCAGTGGCGCACTGTTTCAGGCGGCGGCGGCCCTACAGATCATTGCGGACAGCAAGCGAGAGGACGCGATAGTCAAGCGAGGGTTTGCAGATAAGGCGTCAGTATGTCGCGCGATGGTTACTCGCGCCCGCGCGCTGCTGGCGGGCAAGGAGGCCGGGGATGATACAACGGACTGACTATGAGCGCGGCTGCACCATGCTGCTTGCCGCCGCGCCGCTGGCGTGCGTGTTTATGGCGGTGGCGTGGTTTGTGGCGAGCCTGATAAGGAGTTTGTGGCAATGAGCAACAATAACCATGTTAACGCGGCGGTTGAAGTGGTCAGCGGTGACGCAATGGCGCTCACCACGTTTGACGAGCAGATCGAGGCGGCGTACCGACTGGGTAACAAACCGCTGCGTGACGAGATCGCCCGCCTCACGCGGGAGCGCGATGACGCGGTAGCTACCGCGCAGGCGATGGCGGATCAACGCGACTGGTATGGAGATATGGTGACTGAGGCGCGCGAGTTTGTGCCGCTGTTGCTAGACGGTCTTGATAGATATTGGCAAGCCGCATATGACGAGCATGTCGTAGCGCAGGCCCGCGCCTGGCTTGCGAAGCCGGACGCGTGGGCAAGGGAGGTGAAACCAGAGGATACAAACGGGGAATAGTGTGGTAAAATAAGTCTGGGTGGATCATCTTGCTGGCGCGTGGTCGCCGCGCCCCGCTGAATGCGGACAGTTGCGGCCCTTCATCTCCTTTTTGGGGAAACCCCCTCGGTTGTTCGATCCGAGGGGGTTTCGCATTATGCGCCCACGCGCACTATTCCGGGCGTGTACAGCTCCACCGGCGCGCGTCACTGTCACCCGTCGCCGTTACGCTGGTTTCAGCGGCTCCGGCATTCGGATACAGGGCCACACGCCATCTCCGGTTACGTCGCTCCCAAAGTCGCGCATTGTCGGCTTTGCGAATAGCGGCCCATCCGCTGCGCCCGTCCCCGGTACGCAGCTTGTCCAAACGATACTCCGTGCTCATTTTCCAAATCCTTTCACTTTGAACGGTTTCCGCTCACAAATGGCGCAAACGGGCATACTGCCCACCCATCGCGCCACTTTGACACGCTTTCCCAACACTCTCCCACACTGGACACACACGGGATCAGGGATAGGCTTTGCCCGTGGGGCTGGCTTACGCCTGTATGTGTGGCCCAGGTAATGATCCACGTCATCCGGCGGGGGAGGGGCTTCTCCCGGCTTGTCCTCCCCACGCGGGCCGAACCATTTATCGAGTTCGTCACTCATGCGGCCACCGCCTTATGCCACGCTACATACTCCACATAGCTCATATCCTCACTTACCAGCGCCAGCGGGGCAAGGGGCACCAGCTTACCATGTGCCCCGGCATACTCGCATAGCGCGATATAAGCCTCATGCAGTTCTGCCCGGCATTTTGCGGCATGAGTACACGCGCGCTGATAGCCTGTCCGGTGCTGGCCGTGACGGCCACAGAGTAACTCGGCTTTGTTGTTGGCGTTGATCGCCTTATTCAGCTTGCATGAGTACGTATCGCATAAGTCTAACCAGGGACGCATCTCGGCACGCAGTTCCTTCATTCCTGCCTTCATGGCCCGCGCCGATACCGGCTTGGATATGTCCATATTTTCGCCCTTTGGGGACACATCCGGGGCATGTGTCGATGCCCCGGACATATTGACGGAAACCCACCATCCGCGCTTGTTATGAGAATACCGCATTCCAGCGGCCTTAAGTTGTGCCCGCACAACCGGATCGGGCGCGGCTTCGAAGAATACCCACACGTTATGCTTATTCAGCGTGACGCTTGCGGCGGGTAATGTACGGGCATCCGTAGATATCGCGGGCGTAGGCGGTTCGGGTTCTGGCGTGCTGGCTGGTAGTTCGATCACGGGTAGGCTTGTCGCCAGCATGCGATAGCGAAGCCATACGCCCCTTGCGCCTTGCACTAGCATATAGTCGGGCTGGCGATCCTGGGCGTGCTTTACTCTGGCGCTCACACGTTCGCTCCATTCCTGCCGGGCAATGTAAGCCGGGCTTTCGCGTGGATCGGTGTGTGTCTGTGCGCGATAGGGAAGCGCCAGAACACCATTGCGCAGGTTTTCAATGCCCTGACGAACTTCCGCCAGCTTACGCGCGGCTTCTTCCGCGTCAATTTCGTACTGCGCCTTGCCCCATAACGGTAGCTGTCCGTGCTGGAACCACCAGCGATAACCCGCAGCGGTGCGAGGATCGTGGTAGGTGGCTTCGTGGCTTTCCGTACCGCTGGCGTTCTCCTGTGCGTGCTTCTCGCACAGTTTCACCAGCACGGGCCGCTGCGTTCCCTTGAGGTTCTTGGTTACACCCACATGGAAGAATGCAACCTCGGTACGTGTTTTCGCCTTGCGGCCCGTATAGCGCATCCTGGCGTGCGAGGGTTCAACAACCTCACGCGTGGCGGCTGGCGCGTGGCATACCGCGCAAATGTCCGGCGATTTGTAGGTTTTGTACTTCGACTTGGCGAATTCTGTTTGCTTTGCCATTGCGTATCATCTCCATTGGGTTGATCGTTGCGTTGTACTGCTAAGGGGCGCGTGTGGGCTTGCACCACATCGCCGCGTATCGGCGCGCCACGACTGACTATTTTGGTGAGTAGAACGGCGTGCCCTTATCAACCGGGATCACTTCATCCCGGCCATCGATCAGGATGTTGTACGTCGTGCCGCCGCATGGGCCGTAGGTCCATTCCTTTACGGTACCACACACAACGCGCCCGGCGATCCCAAACTCAACCCGCTGTCCTTCGTACACATCCCACAACCGACGATCCTCAGGTGACACAAACTTAAACATCTCTATCACTCCTGTGTGACTATCACGGCATCATTACCGCTATTGGGCGGGTGGGGAATTGCACCCCACTGCGCTGGCCCGCCCGGTAAACCTACTTGCTGGCGTTGCGCTCCTGCTCTTCGCGCACATACAGCGCAAAGTGAAGCGTATCCAGCATCTCGCGAGGGGTGCGGCGCATTGCGCCAAATACATCGTGTTCCCCACCTGCTTGCGCGTCACTCGGTATGCCATTGTGTACATCTCCTATTGGGGTGTCATCGTTTCCGGCTCAAGCTGCCTTGAGCCGCCACTAGAGCGGGCAAGCGCGGTTAGTTATTGCGTAACCAATGCATCCAGCGGAACATGCTGAACTCGTCCAGCGGGCCGTAGATGAACATTTTGCCCATGATGCCATCGGGCGTGTCTACCCATTCATGGCGCATCGTCCTGGGCGTGTACTGATCTTCAATGCTGCGCCAGGTCCGCGCGCCATTTTTGCGGGTTTTGTTGTACGTTCTCACTGTGCCGTCACTGCGCTCGAATGCGCTTGTAGCGGTATCCGTGTCGTCTACGATTGCGATTACTCTGTTTGTCATCTCGTCGCCTCTCCTGTAGGCTTGCCCGCTCTGGTGGTGGATGTGTGTTCATTAGGCCGCCCGATTGCGGTTAGTCGTTAAACTGCTGTGCTGCCTTGCGCCAACCGTACTTGTAACATGCAATAGCTTCTTCTTTGTCCTCGATAGGCTCCGGGCTGTTGTCGATGATGTCCCTCACTCGCTCCGGTGACGGGTTCTCGTGTTCGTCAAACTCGCTACCTAAAAGCGTGCGGTTATCGATGCAGTCCATATAACCGAAGCGTTCCCAATTCTCCTGAAACTGTGCCATGTTCATCGTGCCATACTCCTATTGAATAAGGCGGCCTGATGAACACACATCCTGTTAGTGCGTTGCTCGCCAATTTGTTTGATCGGGGCTGGCTCCACCGGGTCTCTGATGCGCCATCCATCAGGTGAACAGCTATTCGATTGCCTGCTATTGGCCGGGGGAGTGTCGAACCTCCCATGTGCGCCTATCGCCCGGCCCGTATGCCCTGCGAAGCTGTTAGTTCTGGCCTGAGTACGCCTTGATCTGGTTCACCTGGGCCTTGAAGCACTCGATCCGCTCGCGCAGTCCCTCAAGCTTGCTAGTCTGATTGCTGGGGGTGTTGCGATACTGCGCCTTGAGTTCTTCAATCTTGCTCTCGTAACCTGCGATTGCCTGCTTGTCCTGTGCGCTCATGTCTCATCTCCGGTGTGTCTGGGTGGGTGCTGCGTTCGATGACAACATCTTCCCACGAACCAGGGCGAGTGTCAATACTGCGTAGGGTAAGCGTAGGGCAAGCGTAGGTTTCAAACAAAACGCATGAGGATACTATCGAATGTATAGTGTGCAATGTGCAACCTACTAGTTGCAGTAGCCTTGCGATTAAACAAGTGTTTAAAGCGCGTGTGTACAGAATTGAAAGTGCTTTCATTCCCGTCTGTTATGTTTGTTGCGTTCTATGCTATACTATTGATAGTGATACGTGATAAGAGGGTACCGATAGGTAACTAGTTATATGTACTAATATCGTTAGTTACTTACGCGCGTTAG
>Ga0180096_1000021_pt1 | contig 4506 bp, 2 predicted proteins | sample EasRiv293_16_1Da_FD_121785 | JGI IMG/M metagenome (GOLD analysis project Ga0180096, IMG submission 121785) | Soil microbial communities from meander-bound floodplain in the East River, Colorado, USA - East River metaG ERMLT293_16_1Da | ecosystem: Environmental > Terrestrial > Soil > Floodplain ...
AACGGAGTGTAGCGTGTGGCATCTGCCCCCAGCAGTTCGACCAGCTTGAGCCCAGCCGGGTCACGGATTGCCCAACCGCAATCTTTGTCGTGGCCCGACCCGTAGCCCTTGCGGCCCGGCATGGCCTTGATGCCGATGGTCAGCCTCCGCCCAAGGGCGTGCGGGTCGAACACCTTCTTGGGCAGGCGGCAGTTCTTCCACAGCCGGTCATCAATCCACGGGTCGCTGGAACGGATGCACTCTTTATGGAGGAACGGAATCATCCGCTTTGTCATCGCCGTGGCGCACAGGCTGGAGTGGGCCATGTTGCCGTGGTCAAACCACCACCGATGCTGGACGTTGTAGTAGAGGTTTCGCCCCTCGCCAATCAGGTCGAATCGGGCAAGCTGCTGTTCGCAGAAGGCGAGCCAGCCGGGCAGGTAGGCGTCATCGTCCTCGATCACGGCTATGATGTCACCTGTGATGAGCTTATTCTCAATCGCGTAGCGTATTTTGTTAGTCATGCTACCGGGGCCGCGAAATTGAGGGATATAGACGTGCTGCTGCCCTTGGGTGCAGGTAACGGGAGCGGTGGAATCATCCAAAACTAGCCAGTGGTCCGGCTTGCGGGTCTGCTGGGACATCCAGCATTCCGCCATCGCAAACGCAATGGGCCTGTCGAATGTGCAAGTGAGGGCGGTGATGGTAGGCATCAAAATTTCCTCATCCTCAGATACTCCCGCCACTTTGCCTCGCACAGCGCGAAATTCTTGCGCATGGCGTCATGCAGGTGTGGCACGGTGCGGGTCGTGGTGCCGGACTTGTGGGTGATGCTGAAGTCAGCCACCGAAATCAGGTAGCCCAGTTGGCGTATTCGCAGGCAGAGGTCCGCATCGTCCGCATAGGCCCACTGAAGCTCCTTCCAGAACAACGGCTCACCGAGGACGCGAAGTGCGGCCACGCGGACCATCATGCAGGAGCCTTCGATGAAGTCGGGCTGCATAGGCAAACCGCCGCGCCAGCGATGTCCAACGAAACGCTCATCCAGCCAGCGGTCCCCTGGCCCTGCGATGGCCACCTTGGGCTCCGTGAAGCACGCCTTCATCTTGTCGAGCCAGTCGGGCGGCGGCACAGCATCGTCATTGATGAGGACGAAGAATCGGGTCTCGCAGCGATCAAAGGCGACGTTGGACGGCCCGATGAAACCGAGATTCTGAAGATTGTAGATGACCTCGACGCCCTCGCGCTGCATAGCGATCTTCTCGAAATACTCCGCTGCCTCGGCATTGCCATTGGCCGTCAGGATCAGGCGTGCGCCCTCTCGGGAGTTCAGCACGACGGACAGGCACCGCCGGCACTCATCGAAGGCGGAGTGGCAGATGACCGAGATGGTAACGTCGGAGTGGGTCATTTCTTCGCCTCACGCTCGCATACCGCCACGATGCGGGCGGGAGCAATTTCAGCCAGCGGCACGCAGAAGCCGGTCTTGGCGCAGGGGCCGTGCGGCGGAAAGCGTTTGCCGGCGCGAGTGTTTGTCCAGCCACAGGGGGCGCAGGGAGCCTCGCCATGCAGCGCGACCTGACCCGAGCCTTCCTTGACTCGCGTGCGCCAGTCCACAGGCCCGAACAGGCCCACGGCAGGCGGCATACCAAGCGCGGCGCACAGATTGAAGAACGATGAATCCACGCCGCAGAAAACGTCACAGGTGGCCAGCACGGCAGCGGCCTCACGGAAGGTCAGGTGCCCGCAGTCCCTCACGGTTGGCGTGGCGTTTTTGATGATAGGATTGCCCGTGCCGATCAGCAAGACCTCCCAGCCCTTCGACACCAGCAGGCCGATGACCTTCATCCACTGTTCAAGCGGGTAGTCCCTGATGATGGCCGAGGCGCGAAGCTGGAGGGCGATGCGGCGTGGGCCACGGGCGATCAGGCTCTCCGGGATTTCATTGGCGAAGGCTTTATACACCGGCTTGTAGTCCGTCACCGCGACTCCAATGGCCTCGGCAAATGCGTCAGTGGCATGGATGCCTTTCTCGGTGGAAAGCTCGACAATGTGTTCGAGGGGGATGATGAGGTCGTAGTCACCGACCGCATCCATCGGAATCGGGTATTCGGCCATCTGAATCTCCACGGCCGAAAGAATCGGCCAGTGGCGTTTGTGGCAGGCGATGGAAATATTGGAGGCAGGATACTTCGCTTGGAGTGCCGAGATAGCAGGCGACAGCAGCAGCAAGTCGCCGATGGCACCGGAGCGGATGAGGAGGATGGATTTTGGATGCTCGGGCATCATTATATCGGCGGGACTTTGTGGCTGACCCGGCCACGAATCGAGCATGACGCTCCCCCTCTCCGCCAGAGCCGCCAACTGGAACGCATTGTCGTCCTGCACCAGCCATTCGCCGGCATCGAACACCGAGCCGTCAGGGAGAGATACCGGGGCAGAGAGTTTCAAAACATGCACGACTTCCTGATGCCACCGCGCCAAATCTTGACAAGCACAAAATCAAGTGTGATTGTAGTTTTGTGTCCGACACCGACCCGCCCGCTGAACCGTCCATCAAGGACTTGATCGCCCAACTCCCTGACGCGACCAAGAAGCGCCGCAAGGATTTCGTGGACATGACCGGCAAGGTGTTCGGGTCGTGGACGGTCGTTTCCAAGGCCGAACGCAAGCACTACTGGAAGTGCCGGTGCGCCTGCGGGGTGGAGCGCGATGTATTCGCGCCTGACTTGAGGCGGGGTGCCTCCACGTCCTGCGGGTGCGTGCCCTATGTGCCAACGCCTGAAGTGATCGCAAAGGCCAACGCGACCAAGGCTGTCACAGCCGCCAAGCGCAAGGCCAAGCGCGAGAAGCTGGAGGCAGCAAAGGCCGAGCGCGAAAAGACCAAGGCGGCTGAACTCGCCAAGGCCGAGACAGACAAAAAGGAGGCTGCGGCTGCCGAGGAGCGCAAGCGCACCAAAAGGAACTTCAAGTATGGCATCGACTGGGGGGATGGGCCGAACATAAACGCCCTTTCAATCGAACTTGGCTGTTATCGAGAGTATAAAAATCTCAAGACCGGCCTTCCAAGGGAGCAGCATCTTAAGAATGCGTTCAAGTATTGCTGGCCGGATTACAAGTGGAACGATTGGTGCGAACTGCTTACTTGGGCGTGGTGCAATTACAGGTTCGTCACGGTGATTGGCTGCACGAGGGCGAGCAAGACCTACCACACCGCACACCTTGTATTGCTAGACTTCTTGGCCGGAGACTTCATGACCTCGACAACGCTGACTACGACGCAGTTTGCTGCGCTCAAGACCCGGCTTTGGAGCGACATGCTCAGGGCTATCGAGAATATGGCCCCAGTCGTGCAAAAGGCTTTTCTCAGTCGATACAGAATCACGAATAGCACAAACGAGATGAGGCTGTCCATCACCGACCCAACCATCATCGGCCTCGACAAGTTCATTATCCAGGGTGTCGCCACGGACCGCGGCGATACATCAGCCGGCAAGTTGCGCGGTCTGAATACTGACGGAAGGTGCATCGTGGGCGACGAGGCATCTGACATCGCGGATTCCATCTTCCTTGCCCTCACGCACGCGAACGGTTCGCCTCATTTTATTGGTGTGCTGCTGACCAATCCCGTTGAGAAAATCGGTGAATTCGGAAAACACTGCGAGCCTGTAGGCGGCTGGGGGAGCATCACCGACACTGATGTTTTCTGGGAAACAAAGAAAACGGGTGGGATATGCCTTCATTTTGACGGCCTTCAGTCGCCGAATGTAAAGGCCGGAGATGACAATGCTTTCCCATATCTAATCACCCAGCGATTTATCGACGGTGTGAGGAAGGATGACGGCGAGGGATCGCTTCGCTGGTGGATGCTCGTGCGCGGCTTCTTTCCGCCCGACGGCCTTGTGGCAAAGATTTGGACTTCTGACGCAATCGAGAAAGCCAAGGCCAACGTTGAATTCGACTTTGAGCCTAAGCCCTGTGCCACACTGGACCCCGCCTTTGAGTCGGACGACTGCGTGATTCACTTTGGGCTGATTGGCAGGCTCAGGGATAACAAGCCCTGCTGCCGAGCCACGGAATCCAAGACGCTGAAACTCACCAGCGGCCCGAATGAGATACCCAAGGATTATCAGGTTGCGCGACAGGTCATGGCCATGTGCAAGGAGCGCGGAATACTGCCAGAGGACTTTATTATGGACGAGACGGGCAACGCTCGCGGCGTTCTGGCCATTCTGCGCGTTGAGTGGAGTCCGAAAGTTCAGGGCATTTGCTACGGCGGAGAAGCTACCGACCGGCCGCTCCGGCTGGACGATGCGATGAAGGCGAATGAGCGGGTAAGGTATTTCGTGACCGAGCTTTGGTTCCGCGCTTCATACCTGGCAAGGGACGGGATGCTGTGTGGCCTCAGAAATGTGGACCCGAAAACAGAGGTCGATCTTTCGGTAAGGCGCTACGAGATGAAAAACGGCCTGATGGTGGCGTTTAGTAAGCTACTCGTGAAAGATGCGCTTGGGAGGTCTTGCGACA